>Ga0102593_1001088_pt1 | contig 30296 bp, 28 predicted proteins | sample AraplaCol_mMS_r2_2_FD_76862 | JGI IMG/M metagenome (GOLD analysis project Ga0102593, IMG submission 76862) | Arabidopsis root microbial communities from North Carolina, USA - plate scrape MF_Col_mMS_r2 (SPADES assembly) (version 2) | ecosystem: Host-associated > Plants > Roots > Endosphere...
CCCAAGCCTCCTTCTGTCTTTTTTTTTTTTTTTTTTCTCAGGCCATCAGGCAACTCCCCTCTCCGCCTTTCTGCTGTTTGACTCACGTCATCCCCCATTCACCATGCCTTAACTCATCCACCTTTACCATACATCATCCTTCCTTCCCTTCTTCTTCACTTCACTTCACTTCACCTCATGTCTTACTCATCCCCTATGACATGTCCTGACGTATCTCATGTCATGTCACATCTCATGTGACTCTTGTTCATGTTGACCCATCCCATCATTGACTTGTCTGATCATGCTTCACTCCTGCTGCACATCATCCACCTCGAGGTAAGACTACCCATCCTTCACCTTTCTGCCTAGCATTTTTTGTGCAGGGGCCGTTGTCTGTAGAGAGTGTCGTAGATAGGTGTAAGCTCTTACCGGCCGTCGCTGACAGACTTCCTTTTTCTCCAGGTCTCGCTCTCAGTGCAATCTGCATATTCAATTTTTGGCCCAGGTAAGGCTTCCTACCCTTTTTGACCGAAAGACATTTCTTGATTCCCCTCTCCTCTGTTCTTTCCCGGAGCTCTCCGGTGGACTGGGTTGAGTTAAGAATGTCTCTCCGCTCTTCTCAGACATTGTCTGTTGTTCATTCCCTTCTTCGTTCTCCTCCCTAGGAACTCCCTCGGTGAGCTGGGTCGAGTAGGGCAAAGGGAATTTTCCCTCAAGCTGCCACTGCCGGTCCAATCCCTTCTCTGGCTGGCTTCCTGCGACTTCCTCATGGATGCTCCTTTCCCCGATGACTTCGACTTTGACTTTGACCATGGCTACATGCCAAAGGTATAAGTCCTTACCAGCGTGACCCAAGGCTGAGCCTTTGATTCTCATTCTAGGCTCTCCATGCTTGGCGAATCCCAGATTAATGGGACTGGAACGACGGTTTCCAGATTCATGATATTTCATTTTCAAGGCAAGGCATCCCCGTCTTCTACAGATTCCATTTTCTTTCTTTCTTTCTTTTTTCCTTCTTTCTTCTTTCTTTTTTCTTTCTTCCTCTCTCTTTTCTTTTTTCTCACTATTACGGGGTTTCTTCACTTACGGAATATTCGCTGTCGTTACTCTGGGTATAAGTCCTTGCCAGCTTTGGCTGATGAAGGTCTCTTCTTTAGGTTTCTTTCTCGATCGACAATCATCGCATTCTGAAATGCATCTTCAAGGCAAGGCATCCTCGACCTTTTGACTTTCCATCTGTTTTGACTAGAGTTTCCCCGGCGCTATTGGGATTTGAGATATGGAAGACTCGACAACCTGCCACGGGTATAAGTCCTTGCCAGCTCCGGCTGATAAAGAATCTCTTCTTTAGGTTGTACTTTGGGGCCATGGCCATGCTTTTGCCATCAGAATTGAAAAGGTAAGGCATCCCAAACCTTACAGTTTGTTTCTCATGGGCGGGTAAACCCCCATGAGCCTCGAGCACTCGGTATTTATGAGCGGGTAAACCCTCATGGATCTCGATGCACTTTGGCCTAGCGGCATATCTTGGGTTTCAGTCCTTACCAGCCTCGTGCTGACAAAGTGCTTTCTTCTTCAGCTGCTAAACTACGACTTCCGCCTCGATTCATCCAAGCCAGCATTGGATCTTGAGGGTAAGACACCTTAGCCTCTACCTTTTGCTTCTCATCGGCGCTTGAGCCCCGTGAGCCTCTAAGCATTCCGACTTTGTCGGCCTACCCTGGGTCTAAGTCCTTACCAGCGTTGCTGACGAGAAGGTTTTCTCTGTGCCCTTCTTTAGGTCAGGCCACTTCAACTATCAGCTATATCAGTTGCCTTCGACAAGTTTTCTAGGTGAGCGCCTCCGAATTCAGTTCTTACCACTCCCACGAGCCTCGCACAAAACAAGTCAAAAGAAAGAGGACAAAACTTCCACTAGATCATTCTAAATGCGGGTATAAGTCCTCAAAAGAGCGCCCCCACATTCTGTTCTTATACTCCCACGCGCCTCGCACAAATCAAAACAAAGAGGACAAACTTTCCACTAGATAATTTGAAATACGGGTATAAGTCCTCACCAGCATCTTGCTGATAGAAGTTCTTCTTCAGGTCGTCGAAATTCATTTCTCCCATCCGACCGGACTTGGTTCTGCTTACAGAAAAGCTGAAAGTTGCGGGATGTTTCATATTCAAGGCAAGGCATCCTCGACCTTTATACACTCCATCTGTTTCGACTAGAGTTTTCCGGGGGTATTGGGATTTGTGATATGGATTTGACGACCTGCCACGGGTATAAGTCCTTGCCAGCTCTGGCTGATAAAAGATTTCTACAGGTGTCAATCGACTTCCGGATGGACATCGAACATCTATAACAGTCCAGGACCTTCATTCTAGGTAAGGCCTTCCCTTTTGAATGCACCATTTTATTCAGGCCAGTATAACCCCTTCCTTCGTCAATTGACGTCTTGCCACGGGTATGTAAGTCCTTACCAGCGCATGCTGAGAGGAGACTATCTTCTAGATCCCGGCACCGATTCGAATCACTCAGCCTTCGCAGATTCATCGGCACATGGAACAAAATCCATCAAACCAGCTCAGCTCATGAAGTTGAATGTTGAATCCAAATGAACTGTGACCGAAGAACTATGAAAGCCATGGCTGGTCTTGGCATCGACAGTGTTTTGCTACCTCGAAACCTTCTAACACATCTTCCAGACCTCCCCTCTATCCTGCACTGAGTCGGAACACTGGATCATGAAATCTTTTAACCCCTTGTCTTTTATTTATGTCTTGATTGTCAACCGACTGACTTGTTCTTTGCTTTCCGCCTTTTTATTTTGTTCAGATTGTTCAAAGCTGCTCGTTTTCATCTTGATCCATCTTCCCAGACAATCCTGACATTTTGCAAATGATGAACTGACAGCATATAGTTCCATAGACGGAAGTTTAGGCCCCTTTCCACGCTCTGTCTTCACTGTTCACGGCGAATGGTATCGACATCAATTGGGTAAGGGTTCTTTGAAGTCCAAAGACACTCTTTATCTTTCTGTAATGGGCTCACAGAATTCATTTCTTCTGCAGGTTTTCCACAGTTTGTACCCCGTATAAAACAAGCTAGATGGTCCGGCATTCCATGTCCGGAGACTTCCCTTTTTCAGGTAAGGCATCATTGAAGTCTCGAGGTAACCTTTATCTTTCACTGGGGCGGATGGGAACATGACTGCAGCCATGACGGCGGGAGTAAGTCCTTACCAGCAATTTCGGCTGACAGAAGTGGTCCTTCTGCAGGCATTTTCATCACCATATTCCGATTCACCTTCGAGTTTCAATTACTTCTAGGTAAGGTCTTCCCGAGGATGTACAAATCTTTTGTAATCGCACAGTTTGGGGGGAACTCCAGTTCGTACCGAAGAGTGCGCAGGGCTTGGCGGTGCTTGTCACGAACCAAGGAGTGCGCAGAGTTCGGCGGTTCTTTGTTCGAGCCAACGAGTGTGAGACATTGAGGAGTCTTTTCCAGGACGGATATAATCGCCTCCTTACTCAGCCCATGGCTGACAGAGGGGTTTCCCTCAGGTTTTCCAGATCTATTATTTCACCCTTCCCGGTCCGCGGGCCCTAACGACCCAGCAGCTGAACGAACACATCACCGAAAGAGCACACCACCGAACGAGCACAACACTGAACACTGCTACTCAGATCAGTCACCGGGTGACGATCAAAAGCTCAACATACATACTACTAGATTAGAGATTAGGTGAGATCAAATCGTTCTTTGCTTTTTTTTTTCATTTTATTTCTGTCTTCGCAGCTCATGATTTGTCGTTCTTTGTTTTGGAACCTTCAGTTCAGCCGGTCCTGTATATAACTCAGCTGTTCATGGAAAGCGGCAAATTCAAGTCTTTTCCATCACGTCGCGATATGGATGTTCTGGTGATAGTATGTCTGAAGTAGTAATACTCCTGTTACTTGCAACTGGGGAAATCCGGTCGTCGTGTATACTACGTCTCGCTGTTTGTACATTCAATTGAGAGTTATTGGACAAACCCCATAGTCTCAGTATCCCCGATAAAGATTACAACTGCAAATCTATCGTGAATTTCAAAACAATCTCGAATTTGAGGAAAGAAAGCCCGTATTATTATCCTTAGACTATATTCATCTCCTACACTTCTTGTACTTCGGTTGTGCGATGAGCGTGGCCTGTTTTGCGTTGCTCCCCAGAATCCTTGTTTCCATCATCAATGCTTACGGTCTTATCGACATCTCCAGCAGTTGAAGCCAGCTCTGGGTCAGCGCCCTTCTGTTGGAATAGCTGAGTCACCCCGAAGAGCTGATCCATTTGTTCCAGTGAAATTCCTATATTTCATACTCAGTAAAAAGACTCCATGACTGGAATGGAGGTCAACTTACCCTTTGTTTCAGGAATGAAGAACCAAACAAAGATGAACATTGAGAAGCAGAAGCAGGAGAAGATGATGTAAGTGCTATATCACATATCAGCAACACACTCGAGGTATGGTCTTGTAAGAAGTTCGGCTTAATCTCACCCATATCCATTGGACCCAACAGTAGCAAGCATATTAGGCACAGCCCTAGCAACAACAAAGTTGAACAACCACTGCGTCGCAGCACCAAATGCAACATTCAACGATCTGAGTCTGGCAGTCGGGATTTCAGAAACGTAAATCCAGCAGACAGGACCCCAGCCAAATTGGAAGAAGGCAGCGAAGAGGAAAATGCAGACAAGCGCGACGTAACCTGCCGGAATGACGGGGGCGCCTTCAACTGGAGGTGCAATGCGAATATATAGACCGATGTAAAGCATTGCCAGCCCTTGCGCGATAGATGTCCAGAGTAAAGAGCGGCGGCGACCAAGGGAGTCTGCGACAAAGATGAGGAAGACGCCGCAGCTGACCATCTTCACGATTCCGTATACTCCTGTTGCGAATAGATTTGTTGCGGTTCCATTGATTCCTAGCTGTATTTCAATTTTGTTAGAATAATTGTTGGTAGGTATTGATCAGCCATCGAGGTAATGCGGTCTTACATTTTTGACTAAAAAGCAATGGTCAGCATGCAATTCAAGCGTGAATCACCCCATAATTGAAAAATAAGGGAAGGGACAACTTACAAATCTGTGGACTGTAATAATTAATCGCATTAGTACCAGTCATCTGCTGGCAAATCATCAAAAAGATCGAAATCATCGCACGCTTGCGATTTCCCGCAATAAACCACATCTCCTTCATAAGATCCCAGAATCCCGAGCCACCAACCAAAGCCCTTTCCTGCTCCAACTGCAAAGCAATAGCCTGAAACTCATTCTCCAGATACGGGTGGTCAGGAGGTAAATTTCGAACCTTGCAAAGAGTTGCACGGGCTTCTTCCCATCTATCTTGCTTAGCTAACCAACGAGGAGATTCATCGCAGAGAAGCATTCCAAAGAAGAGAAGCACAGCAGGAAGAGCTTGCATGGCTAAGGGAACGAGGTATGTTGCGTTTCCGGAGATATGTTGGTCAGCGCCATAGTTGATCCAGAATGCGAGCATGATTCCCATTGTGATGAAGAGTTGATAGAGACCTGTAAGACCGCCTCGAATGGCTCGAGGTGCGTTTTCGGATACGTATAGTGGATTGATCATAGATGCGGAGCCCACCCCAAAACCGGTGATTAGACTTGTTTCTTGCGTTAGCAGGATTTCCCATAGCTAGTCGGGAATGTGTCGGGAAGATTGGATGCTTAGATGAGTAGAATAGACATACCGTCCGATATACATTGCTTCCAAATGGCCAGCAGCCGCTGTCTGCATGATAACGCCAATTATTCCGATAACCGCAGCTCCAATGAGCGAGGCTTTTCTTCCCCATCTATCGGCACAGGGAGAGGCTATGAGGGCTCCGAAGAAGCATCCGGCCTGGAGGGTCGAAACGATATTCGCGGAGAGATTTGCTTGACCGACTTTGTCAAGGCCCTCAAGTCCATACGTGCTGTATTACGTAGAGTCAAAATTAGATGAAATTGCAAGACATAATCTCATATATTTTGAGGAGGGAAACTCACACTTTAAACGCAGACATGGTTAGAACACCACCAATGATACCTGAGTCCATTCCGAAAAGCATTCCTCCACAGCATGCCTGTATGTGAGTTAGTGTACAGAAGTAATGAAACTAGTTCACGAGAGACAGCAAGAAATGATCGAGACTCACCGAACATGCTAAAGCATAAACTCTCCATCCGTAGATCTCCTTTGGATCCGTTCTCATCGCCTCATTGTGAACGATTTTCTTGAGAATCCACGACATGGCGACAAATCAGGTCTCCAAATAGGGATTGAGGATATGTATCACCAGTTCTATAAGATATCCCGACCCAGTAAGAGTAGAATCAAAAACTGCTAAATTCCTGATACAGAGGGGAAAGCCAGTACAGGCTCAAAGTACACGTATTTATCTTTCCCGTCGGCAATAGATCAACCAATGTAACAGAACAGTGAATAACCGGCGGGAACTGAGACAAGCGACAACGAAAAGAAAATGAAGAACAGAGCGCGAGATGCACCACAATATAAGAAAGTGTCACCCGAGCATCAAAGCTACACTAGCCCCCAGTACCAAAATACATTGTAAGTACACTGCGTGATACTAGTCCGGGTAGTAAGTACGTGATCTAACAGGCGGAAAGCCATACGAGAAGGAACAAGCAAAGACGGGAAAGAAAACATCCACGAATCCGAGGACAGCATGCGTGATCAAAGCCATACATGCCCAGGACCGTGACGAGTCGAGTATGCCAAGTCCATACAGCGGGGGGAAGAATGGATTACCCCAGCTTTTTTGGCGTGAGCGGGGGTGTGGGGGTTGGATTGTTTAAAGTTGGGAATACTTGAAGAGGTGATCTTAGCCCCGTTCGAATGTGACGTTGAAGAATTTACCCTGAGTATTGTGAATTAGTGACTAGTCTGTATTAGGATTGAACTGGATGATAAAACTAGAGGAGTTGCGAGGAGGGCGATCTTTTCTTTGTCTGTTCATGTTGTTGCGGGGGATGTGAATTAGGGCTTGGCGGGTGAGATTAAGTCAATCTGCATTAGACAAGAACTTGTACAATCACCATACCTATGCTTGAAGAGATACAGTTGGCAGTGAGCATATTAAACGAGCCAAGAGATAGCCAACTACATTAGTTGCCAATGTTTGGCATATACGAGACCTCATATTTAACTTCGCACATACTTGTCATTGATTCGAGCAGTTGTACTTGGCGAGATGCCGCGCACTCATATGTGGATGGAAAAAAAGGAACTCATGGGCTGATTATACGCATCTGTCAGCTTTAATTTTAGTTCTTGTCTAGAATATCTCCTGGGTTATCAATGTGACTTGGTGTTGATAGATTGAACACGAAGTATTAGTGGTGCAGCAGGGATAATCACTCCTCAGTCGTGGATAAATGCATCCCATTTAGCCAAAAATGGAAGTACTGTTGATTGTGGCTAGCGAAAGTTGGACTTTTTCCAAATTCCATGATAGTGTTTGAAACCTTGAATCTGCCATCTGCATTAAGTATACAAGTAGTATCATGAGATAGGTGTAGATTCAAAGTAAGTCAGTATACAGAAGTATTAGATAGGTATAGTCCATTGAGTTGACTCAACACTCCCAAAAGATCAAGCTGAAAAGAGCCAAGAAAGGACGCTGAAGAACCATTCTGGCGTGGCAAATATTATACAGTTCTATTAATCTTATGGACTTGATGCGACGCTGAGTATAGTACAGAGTTTGGGTATCACAAATCATTGACCTCCAAGCATATCTCCGAGATATCGAGCAAGTTCCCGCAAGATGGACTCATCTGCCCCATCTGTGCCAGCAAGGCCCTGTCGAAGCATCCCAGACCAACGATGGGAGGTAATTTCGTGCAGTTTTTGGCCATTCAAAATTTGATGCACGCGGGTGGCTTGCTCAGAAGCGAGCCTCTCGTCTGAGGAAATGGAGATATTGCTCTCAATAATGGCTCCATGCTTCACGCGGAGAAAAGCGCGAGTCTAGCATGCGGTCAGCATATATGAAATCAAAAGATCAACTCTTATCGAAACTTACAGACGAAGGGAGTGAAGACGGAAGCGGCGGACGTTCGCGAGGGTCATCCTCAATGGGATACGTTGAAAAGGTAAATTGCGGAGTCTGTGTATACTTCCATTCCAACGACTATTGCCGAGATTAGCCGTGACCCACTCTGTATCTTCAATGATTCAACTTACCCGTAGCTCAGCAATACCCTTTCCGATATCAGGCTCTTGTTCACCCTGTACTTCACCCACTGTACCAGAAACCCAGCTATCACCAGCAAATATCTCCGGCTCTAGAGCACGAGCACGTCGCGCCCGCAAAAACGCATCGGAATGGACCCCGTAAAGACGAACAAATTCCTCAATTACATTATCCATCACACCCTGCATAGAGAAAAACGTGTCTGCCATCGCACGGGAGACATTTCCAACGGGCGATCGAACACTCTCCACCCCTTTAGCCAGTATAAGACCGCGAGCCGGAGAACGTAGGAACCGGCCTAAATCATGAATATTCGGCGAATCCAACAAACAAGTACCATGATGTAAAGCTCGGTGACGGGTAAGCTTGAAAGCGGAACCGGATATTTTCCGAGCAGGCGGTTCATTAGGATCCTTTCGCATATCCTCGTCGGGAGTGATGACAATATCATGTCGTTCATTAACACTGGTATTAATTGCTCCAGCGCGATGTAACGCGCGAACCACCATTTCCGCATGCTTATCGCGAGTGAATGATGTGCGAGGTGAAATCACACTATAATTGAGATTCCCTTCATCATGAAATACCGCACCACCTCCGGATCGTCGTCGAACGAAGACCGCCGTGTCGTCCTCATGTAGCTGTGTGTCGGTATCGGGTCGGCGATCATTATGCAAAGCGCGGAGATCCGTCTCTAACCACGGATTTTGATTGCGACCAATAACAACGCACGGTCTATTGATATAAAGGAATAGAATGCTCGAGTCTGCTGGGGCATTCTCTAGTAGGAAGTGCTCGATCGATAGATTGACGTAAGGGTCTGTCGATAGTGACTGATAGATCTGATGGCGCGACGTCGGGCGACTAGCGAGTTCGGCGAAGCGATGGACGGGATATGAAGAATTGCGACGGACCCATTGTGAGGCACAGCGAAGCCGAATGGCGAATCCGCCTGTCCTAGCAAGCATTGGGCATTCAAAGAAAAGAAACCAAATACTATCAAAAACAAAAAAAATAGTGAAGTGACAGTTGGAGAAAGTTGGAGTCAGCTGATTCGCGCTGGGCGGAGCCGATAGTCGGGGGCGCTAGTCCAAGATAGGAAGGGGATGAGTCGATGGGCTTTTTTTCTTTTTTTGAATTCGTCGCGTTCCACAAGTTTTCTTGGGATCTCCCCTGCAGTCTGAGTCAATTGTGATCCTTTCAGCTTCTTGTTGAGAACCTGATTTTGATTATATATATATATATATATATATATATTGATACTGTTCATTGTTACGCAATCGAACACCTGCAACATTCATCATGTCGACGTGGGGTGAACATTTCCGAGTCACCACGTATGATGCCCCTCCATCTGGTTGATCTTCGTTTTGTCGCTGACATCGCTACAGTTATGGTGAATCTCACTGCCGTTCAGTCGGCTGTATTGTCGATGGAGTTCCTCCTGGCATGCAACTCACCGAGGATGATATCCAACCTCAAATGACCCGTCGCCGTCCCGGCCAGAGTGCCCTGACTACCCCGCGAAATGAGAAGGACCGAGTCGAGATTCAATCCGGTACAGAGTTCGGCGTCACACTGGGTACACCTATTGGAATGTTGGTTCGCAATGAGGATCAACGTCCCAAGGATTATGGTGGCAGCACAATGGATCTCTACCCTCGTCCCAGCCATGCCGATTTCACCTACCTCGAGAAGTATGGTGTCAAGGCTAGCAGTGGCGGTGGTCGCAGCAGTGCTCGCGAGACCATTGGTAAGTTATTGATTACTATTTCACTCCCTCAGTACGAGCTATCATGAGACTAATCTCCTGATAGGCCGTGTCGCCGCCGGTGCCATCGCCGAGAAGTACCTGAAGTTGTCGCACGGTGTTGAGATCGTCTGCTTCGTCTCCTCCGTCGGTAACGAACACCTCTACCCCCCAACCCCCGAACACCCAACCGCCTCCACCAACCCGGAATACCTCAAATTACTCGAGACCATCACCCGCGAAAAAGTAGACCAACATGCCCCAGTCCGATGCCCTGACACCGAAGCCTCCGAGCGCATGACCAAGATGATCGAGAAGTTCCGCGATAACAACGACAGCATCGGTGGCACCGTAACCTGCGTAATCCGCAACGTTCCCGTCGGCCTCGGCGAGCCCTGCTTCGATAAACTTGAAGCAAAACTCGGCCACGCCATGCTCAGCATCCCCGCCACCAAGGGCTTCGAAATCGGCTCCGGCTTCGGTGGCTGCGAGGTTCCCGGTTCCATCCACAACGACCCTTTCACCGTGTCCACAGCTGATGGCGCCCAACGTCTAACCACCAAGACCAACAACTCCGGTGGTATCCAGGGTGGTATTTCCAACGGTGCATCCATTTACTTCCGCGTCGCCTTCAAGCCCCCTGCCACTATTGGCCAGGCCCAGACAACCGCCACATACGGTTTTGAGGAGGGTACCCTTGAGGCTAAGGGCCGTCACGATCCCTGTGTCGTTCCCCGTGCTGTTCCCATCGTCGAGGCTATGTCTTCGCTTGTCATTATGGATGCTCTCATGGCTCAGTATGCCCGTGAAAGCGCGAAGAACCTCCTCCCCCCATTGGCGACTACTCTTCCCACCAAGCCGGCAACTGCTCCCAATGGTGCCCCAGCCTCATAGATACTGTTAGTTAGATAAAAGGTTTATGCATAATGAATACAATTTAGGGATTACATGGACGAAAGGCTAGCCTAATGGCTGGAAATGACCGAAAAATAGATACAATTAAATCAGATACTGTAGTCTTCAAATGATGGCTTTCCAGCAACCTCCTAGTGATACAAACAGTAAACTTCTCAAAGAGTTATACCTCAGCTTGGTGAAACTAATCTTACTACTTTCTTGATATCTCCTTACAGGCCAGGAACTCATTAATCAACCGTTGAACATTCTCATTTTGTATCGAAGTACATTTCGAAAACTTCAACGCCATCCACCTACATGCCCCATCGCTTCAATATCAACACTCCCAACGTCAAATCGAGATATCAAACATACACCACCCATCGAGAAGGAAACACACACCAGAAAAATTCAAACACAATTCAGAAATCTAGTACACTCGCCAAATACTAGTACAATGCAAAAAACACCAAAAACTAGGATAATTCGGTACCAATCCATTTGTACATAAAAGAAACGATCGTGATCCATAACCATAAGGACATCTTATACATCTTTCAAGGAATAATCAGGGAATCATCGCACGCTGAAAAGAACAAGCGCTGCATCAAGAAAGGCCCAAAAAAATTTGAAACGAAAAGCACCCACAAGCATACCTCAAACACTCAATAGAACCCAATAGAGACAAATCCACTATCGACTAACAATTCGTGTCCCACTAAGAGTACGACTAAGAGATCGTTCAGAAAGATTATCATTCGCATTCCCATTCACAACACGAAGTTTCTCCCTCGGAACCGTATATGTCATTTGAACATTTCTCTCTTGAGCCGCACCCTCAACATCCCAATCCTCATCACACGTATCATCATCACCAAGATACCCGGGTGCACCAAGAAATAGATCATCGCGCGTCGATCTCGGACCCGAAAAATGAGCCCCATCAGACATTCTCTTCTTCGCGTTCCAATCTCGAGCACCTTGTTTCCGACGGAATAGTTCTGCCGACGCACTAACCGCGCGACGGGGGGTACTTGCTCCGCTAGCTGGACCGGACTGGGAAGTTGGAATGAGGACTGTACTTCGACGATCCACGCCTGAGGCCAGAGGTGCAGAGTCATCTTGTGGTGTGCGGCGTGAGAGAGTTAGAGCCCGACGAACTGTTTGAAACATCCAGTCTGAGGTACGAGGTTTGGATGCGGGGAGTTTGGAAGGGGATGATTCGATAGGGGTGATTGGTGTTTCGAGGGTATCGTTTAGAAGGGATTCATTTTCTGCTTGACGGTGGGAGAAGGTGCTTTGAGCTGTTGAGTAGGAATCTGTTGAGAAAGATTGTTCTGATGGTGCGTTTACGCCGTCGATTTCGCTGTGTGTGGTTTCCCGGCTGTGTGTTGAGGCGGCTGCTACTGAGTGTTCACCACTGCTTGCCCAGCTTAAGGGACGGTCGACGACGACACCTCTTGCTTGGTTAACTTGGCCTGTAGGCTTGGTCGATGAGAATGAGAAGTTCGATGCATCTGATAGATTGGTGGATGTTCTGTCACTCTTTGATGCATCGTCGACGGTTCCGCCGTCTTTGCGGCGAGTATAGAATGGACCGAGTCCAACGCCGAAGATTGTGCTTCGTGGAGTGGAAAAGGGTGTATCAGAGAATGGATCGTCAGGGTCATGAATTTTAGGTGGTTTTTCTGCTGGGATTGTTGCCATTAATCGTTCTCTGAAGATGGCTTCATCTTCTTCTCGTTCATCGATGGGGTGGATGTCACTGGCAGCTTCACTTCGGCGTCTCTCCCATCCGGAGAATCTATAAGGACGCTGCTGCTGACTGACAGGCCGGTTGCTTTTTGTAGGACTGCAATCCATGAGTAGCTCAGTCTGTTCTGCCTGTTGGTCGGTTTGCTCTTGCGTTTTCCATGAGGGATTTGAGCTTAAGCTGCGATTGCCTGCCCATCCATAAGCCGCACCACTGTCATATCTCTCACTCATCTGAGAGCTACGAATACTGCTTGCTTGATGGGGATCATCACGGCCCCAAAAGTGAGCTCGCTCTGCTCCTAATGCTAGCTCACGGAGTTGCGAGTCTCGCTTGCCTCGTACTCGTCGCTTGCGATCATACTTCCATGCACACACTGCGAACAGTATGGCGAGTGGAATTCCTATTCCCAGGCCAACGCCTAGTCCGGCTTTTTGACCAGATGATAGACCACCATGCTTTGATGAGCTCGCCGTCATCGCGGATTTCGATACAGCGGGATTCGAATATGATTTCACCCGGGTGTTGGAAGTGATGTTGTAAAGATAGACTTGAGAATTGTGTTGCGCTGAGATAGCCCGCTTGGAAGATTGCTTTGAGATACTGTATCCTCCAGCAATCATCAAGACATCTCCAGGCAGCATGACCGCAGAATGACCATAGAGCCCTGTTCCATCAGATATGCCAATTTCCTCTGCCGACATTGAAGAAGGGAGTTTCCAAGTCCATTCTGCAGAGCCACCGTAGCCCTCTCCAAGCTCAAGGACTGCAAATTGCGGCTCAGCGGGTGTATTTGTATCTCCCACCCAGCCTCCAATCAAGTAAACCTTTTTGCCATCCGCAGATAAGACAGCCGCGTGGCCAGATCGAGGCTCCACAGAATCACCATCCCGGATAGCAAGCTCGGTCTTGAGTTTTGCTTCAGTGTTTACATTCACGAAGCTCCAGCTCTCCTGCGGAACGGAGAAGATGGCCAACTGCGACATATTGAGGAAGGCCTGTTTAGTATGACCACCTACGAAGAGGAAGTCTCGCTGCATATCTGTAGGCGAGAATGAAGGTAAAAGGGGCACAACCGCCATGCCGGCCTCAGGTACGGGGGGAGCACGGTCTCCAGTAATGGATGCTTCATATTGGGCGCTTCCTTTCGACTGGGGAGCAAGGGCGACCATCGATTGGGAATAGTTTGCAGCCGATACCCAGGTCTCATCCGTACTGTTTAAGGCTGGACACATCCCTCCAAATGAAAACATAGAGCTGTCACTCGTATTGCTAGTCGCAAATGCGAAACCGGCGGCGAGATAGTTTGGCTGTGTTTTCTTGTCGTCCGGACTTACGGGAAGCTGATGCCAAGTTCCATTTCCAGTCGAACTGGTATTGTCCGCCTGAAATCGCCATAATGATCTACCATCGGAGCTATGACAGTCCCCTGTATAGACAGTGATGATACCCCTGTTATCTATGGCAGGGACGAATGCGGATTCCTGGTCGGTACTTTGGAATGGGGTCTCTTCGAGCAACGTGGTGAAGCTCGGATTATTGGCATTGACATTGGAGATATTCAACGACAGGAATTGGGTCTTCCTTGTATCGGCGTCTGGGCGTAAGAGGTAAACTAGAGAGTCATTATGTTGCGGGGAGAGGAAGATAGAGGTTGGAGTATATGGAATGGCAGCGGCGGAGTCGAGTAGAGCTAGTAGGAGAGCAGAGACCAGTGGCCTACGCTTGACACGTCGACGGTCCATCGGGGTTTGCAAATCTGAGACACAAATTTGATCAAGAAGAGAGATGCATTCCAGGATCGGCGATCATGATTGCCACGCGGTTGACAGCAGGACAATAAATGTAGAGGATGTAGTCCAGATTATAGCTCAATTCGACATCATCCGACCCTAGCACAGGTGGAAGTAATGACCTTTTTTTTTGTTCACAGAGAGAGATGGAAGAGAGAACAAAGAGGGGCGGACAGCAAAGAAGCAAAGAACAAGTGGTGATCGTCCAAGATGAACTCCGGAAGGTCTCGCCCTTCGGGACGTGTAAACAACAGCAGAACAGCCTCGACCATCGACGAATGGGACTAACACCAATCATCTTGAATCGCTGCCTATTTTCAATGGTACACTAAGTCTACTAATTTATCATTGGCTGATCTTCGATCCAATGTGAAAGAGCAAAATAGATTGCCAAGTCGTGGATCTGCAGTAAATATGGTGAGAGACTGTGGTTGCTGGGGCAATCCGGCATAATAGTGGCGCCCGCCACGCAATCGCAGTTGCGAGGGGGAGGTTGGTAAACAGTGGGTGAAGTGGGTGGAATATTGGTGATGATGAAATCGAGGCAAATGAAAGCATGGACTTCTTACGGAGTAATAAGATGTTAATCTGGATGTTTATCCCGGGCGGATCTCATCAGTATTAGTGGTAGGACTACTCCATGTGAGTATAGTAAGTATACTCTCTGCAACTCCATCTCAGGCGGTTGGACCACCCCAACCAAGTACCGTATACCTTGAGTAGTTAGATTAAACGGTGGCTGGCACGAGCTCAATTGAAGTCATAGCTCTGATTTAGAGGCGTTGTTTATAGTGCCCAGGTGTTACACCACACAGTAGCAAACAAGTTGAAGTTTTCTTGGCCCGAATTCTGTAGAAAGGCCTAGATACACTATTAATGCCCAGGATACAGGTGTATACTGCATCTATCCATGAAATGATATTCATATCCACACTTCATACTGTGTGGAAATTGGATTCGCTTTCCTATCTATAAGGATATGGGCTGTGGGAAAACTAATCAATACACTCCCTACTGGCTAAGCCGAATTTCATTGGATTGTAAGCCTTTGAAGGTAGGAAATTTCTCAACCCTAAGTTGGACCTTTAATGCCGCTAGGTAAGTGAAGCCCATCCTCAGTGAAATGATTGTGATCGAAACTTCCAAAGCCTCATTTCATAAGAGCATTCTCGGCAAAGGGCAAGCGAGTATAATTAGAGGGTAAGACTCCGACCCCAACCAACGTATCCTCCTCAAAGGTGAATTCAAAGTTGCAAGACTACTCCGTAAACATGATACTCTTTGTGGGTCCACGAGGGGTACGTGCCATGACAAACTAACCAACTATCACTCGAAACCTCGGCAGAGACGACCTTCGGCGGGGGAATTGGTCAGATATGCACGTTTGAACAGTTCCACATCCTAGCTGTATATCAAAGAGCCAAGTTATTCCTGCAAAACAAAATGACAGAGGCATCGAGTTCTCGAAATCGACGAAGACCCCGTAGTCGCTCGCGAGTAGTATGTCAACGATGTCATGCGCGCAAAGTCAAATGCGACTTGATTCTGCATCTTAGAGATGGGGGAGTCTGTACAAATTGTCAAAAGCGCGCGGAGATATGCCATAAGAGAGAGCAAGCCGTGTTATCAGAGTCTCGGCGTCATCGACCAGCCCAAGCCCCGGTAGAGTCTGAACTGTCGTCGCCTCAAAGTGTGGAGGCAACGTCGCCATCATTTTCACCATTGCAAACGAGGAGGATATCCCGAATTCCTAGCCAGGTCGACACCCCCAGGATACCGACTCAATCGTCTCCAGCTACGTCAGACAATCAAGGGTATATTGGTGAATTTTCTGTCTTGTCAACTCAAGGACCACTATCATGCGAAACGCCGGCTGTTGTCGGGGTTTTATCTAAATCGATTGAAACACAGATACAGAATTCCACTGGAGCAGATCATCTTCCACCGAAATCAATGACAGAAGCCTTCAGCTCGCTATACTTCAAGTACTTATATCATCGAATTCCAGTAGTGGACCATCAGGATGTTGCCGCCGATTGTCCATCAATTCTTCTTCAACAATCCCTATGTTTGGCTGGCTCTGTCCTTCGTCATCCCAAATCAACGAAGAGTCTAGTTGAAAGTGAAAGATTTTATTCACAGGCGAAAATCCTATTCTACTCGAACCACGAACATGACCCTCTTACTATTCTCAAATCCGTATGTCTACTAACTCTCTGGACTGTCACGCCCCCGGCAGTTGTGACGATCGATTGTGGCTGGAGCTGGCTTGGACTCGGAATTCGTTTTGCTTTCCAAATTGGCCTACATAGAGAATCGACCTACTCGCAGAGATCCTCTCCAGGTTGTGCTCGTCGGATAGCTTGGTTTCTATATGCACAGGACAAACTACATACGATTTGCTTCGGTCGGCCTCAAATGATTCAACCACAGGACTTTGACCTTCGTTTACCTTTGGTAACGGATTTCGAAAATCCAGAAGACGACCAATCAATTCTATTTGTCCTATATACCAGACTAATAAAGATTCTGGCCAAAATGCTGCCGCTTCAGCCACGCGATTCCACCACAACTTCAGAAGAAGCCCTCGCAATACTCTCAGATCTCAAAGACTGGGTCCAAAATCTCCCCTTGCATCTGCAAATATTCAATGATTCGGGGAAGAGAATTTATGACAGGGCTTTATATGAAATGCTTACATGGTATTTTACATGCGTCATAACCTTCTTCCACGTCCATGGCAGATTCTTTCACTCTTCGGTAACATCGATAATTACCCTAGTAGCATCCTCTTGTATCATCCGCCTATATCAAGAGATGGACTACCGAGACGATATAAATTATCTCATGCCCATCAATAACTGGTCAATGATGGTAGCTTCCCTTCCACAACTAAGTAGTCTCTGCTACGAGAGCAATACCATGACCACTACAAACGACATTCCGAATCCTGACCCCTTATCTGTCGAAGAACTCGATATCATGCTCGAAATAATGGCCGAAAGAACGATAAAGTTTCCTGGAGCAGGTGCTGTTCTTGCAAAAATAAAACGCTTCAAAGCTGAGATTTTGTCACTGGGATCTTCATCTAATGCGTTATTTGGACTACATGCACCTAGTCGGGGATCAGAGTCCTGGTCTACGGATGAAAGGTCTTATGTGTCGATACCAGGTATTACTGAGCTGTTTCCATTTCCGAAAGAATTGAGCCCCAGAATGGATTTACTGGATACCATGGAGGCAGATGAGTTTTCAAACAGACTCTTTGAGAACTTTACTGAATGGTCTATCGAGAACTTTTTTGATCTGGATGGGTTCAATCCTTGTACTTAAGAAGATTAAATTCTCCATAGCAGGGTCTGAATACCAATTTACCTTGATTCAAACTATATACTGGCCCATAACCATGTAGATACTAGATGGATATTGTACTGGTCAGGTAATTTTTCACATCAAAATCCGAATCACTCAGACCTGGAAACACAACCATAATATTACTGTTGCAGTGTTCAATGCAGGATATCAAATATTACCGATAGCCTTAAATAGCTGAAGTTCAATTGCTCTATAGCATTGACTTCGTAGACGCAGTAATGACTTTGATGAACTCCAAGCGAGGATACTCATATTCCTTCGTCATCATTTCCTCCTTAGCACCATACCATCTCAGAGTAATCGACATCTTGCCTCCCCCAGCTGGTGAAGGCAACCAATTGTTCACCCACTCTTTCGGCGGCGTACAGTCTGCTGGTTGCAAGAGAATACAGAACTCCCCATCTTTAGTTCGATCGCTGAGCGGAGTCCCATCCGAAAATGTCATATTGTCACGATCACCAAGACAGTATCGATTCATCGGATTAGGTACGAGATATTGCTCAGCATTATACGCTGTCAGACTCCAGAATCCCGTTTCAACTAAAACCGGTCGACGGGAAAAGCGAAGTAAAATCCCGTCGTCAGGTGCCAGTCGAAGAGCACGCGAAAGAGATGGGTAGATGGCCTGGTCACCTGTTAAGGCTAGATAACCTTTCTTTGCAATGGAGTATCTCGCCGCATAGTGAGAGCCAAAGTTTCCAAGATATTCTGGATAAGCAGAACTCCAGCCGTTTCCGTGGTCGAGGCTGCCATTTGGCGTGTCAAGAAGGGCCTGGGCTTCCTTCTCAGCATGATCATATACAAGAGAGAGATCAGCTCCGCTTGAACAATTAAAAGAATTTCCATCAATTCCACTTCTCTTGAGGGATAGAGAAATCCAATCTCTGTCCTTTATCACTGGTGAGAAATTGTGTGGGGCGAGTTTCGCAGTCAAGCGCATGACAGCCTCCGCAGTGGAAGTCCCTTCAGAGACATTGTTTTCAGGATCTTTGAAAATAGACAAGTCGAAAGGAGGTGCAACAGATTCAGAAAGAAGGATGCACTCTAGTCGAACTTGATCCTGATATTTATTCACGAGGATTTGGTCTGAAATGGACTGATCCGTCGCAAACCGCGCAATAAATATACCGTAGGGTGTCGGAATATTGGCGTATCCTTGATAACCCGCCTTCAAGGATGACCCAATATGAAGACCGAAATCTTTCTGGGAGCAGTGTATGAGATATTTTCCCGGGAAATGATTCTGCAAGCTGCTGATGTTCGCAATGTCATTTCCATACCTGGCAAGAAGTCAGTCATAAGCATTGGGGTCTCTGGAGAGAGAGTCGTGGCAATTTGTTGTAGGGTCAAGTAATTACATATCATAGAATGAATAGCACCAGTAGCGATTTTCAATTGTTGGAATTTCAATCGCTAGATCATGCGATGAAAGATCCATGAAAATGGTCGTGTACAAGGTATCAGAGTTAGGTCGAATGACTTGGAGATCTTTAGATGTTGAAAGTCGTCTTCCATGATTGAGCTTGTTCGTGACGGGATTTGCCATTCGAGTTACGAACTTGCCATATTCGAGAAGAGGGTATCCATACTTATTAGAGTTGATTATTAGCATCGTCTTTCAGATATTTGGTGATTAAATTCAAAGCTGCGGCATCTGGACCTTACCATATAGGCGAAATTCAAAGCCATTTGCGTTTCGTTACGCTTGTTGGATGCTGAAAGAGCCATATTTGTTTGCTTGAATTTCCCTTATGAGATTTCTGTCAAATTTAATCAAGTCTATAGATGAGACCTGGAGCTACGGCACCATAAATCGTTCATGGCCCTTTTATAATCGTCCAGCTAGTAACGATGCGCAGTCGGCCCAAATCTCGATCAGATACTCCATGCCGACTGCCAGAACCTCCTCACCTTTTTACCGAGCAGCTTCGGCTTGAAAATAGTCGGCGATTTCCTTACACTAATTCCAGCTAGGATGATGGGGTAGCTGAGGGGAAAATTGAGTAGTATTTTTTGAAGCGGGGATTCTTCGTGTACGACGATATACCGAGCTTACCGAAATGCAAGAAGAAAAGTGAGTAAAGCCTTCATCCCCACTCTCCAAATCTCAAAAGGCACTCATATTTACTCAGGGAAAACAAATTAGTAGCCCCAAAAATGTCATTAGATCAGTTGAAGACCGAAAAAGAGATGGCCGAACACCTCGAGAGATGCGAATCAACAACTCACGAGTCCAACAATGCCGGCCTGCCTTTAGACGCGAGAAGGATCGTTCACAAGATTGATCGTCGTTTGATCACAGCTCTGGGTCTCATGTTTGCCGTCTCGTTGATGGACAGAACGAATCTGGCGTCTGCAAATATCGCTGGCATGGCTAAGGAGTTAGAATTGGACCAAGGATTTCGCTATGTAAGGTGCAATCCTAAGAATATAGCTCTATTATGATTTCAAATGCTAAAAAGCTCGAAGTCACTTAGCATAATCATGTTCTTTGTCCCGCATGTTATTTGCCAATGGCCTAGTGCTATCTTAGTGCAGAAGCTGGGCCCAAGGATCTTCTTACCAGGAGCTGTACTTATCTGGGGGATTGTGATGCTCTGTTTCGGCTTTGTGAAAAACTGGGGCCAACTTGTTGCTCTCCGCGTGTTAGTTGGTACTTTTGAGGCGGGATTGCTTCCTGGAACTCTTCTGCTCTTACAAATGTGGTACCGACGTTGTATGCTACGCTATTCTTGAAAAAGGGTGTTAATCACTACTAACAGTTCACAGATGATGTGCATAAGCGATATGCATCTTTCTATCTGATAAGTCTTGCAGGGTCATCTTTTTCTGGTATTCTGGCCTATGGATTTATGCAAATGGATGGGGTTGGGGGTCTGTCAGGATGGCGATACATCTTCATCTGGGAAGGGGTATTAACGTGTCTCATTGGGATCATTGGGGCACTGCTGATTGTCGACTTTCCTCAAAAAGCGCAAAACAGTTGGAAGTTTCTCTCTTCCGATGAGATCGCCTATGTTATCCAGCTTCTTGAAGGTGATCGCACTGATATTCAAGAAGAGCCCTTCAGCTGGCGACGGTTTTTATCACCAGCGATGGACTTGAAGATTTGGGGGTATTGCTTTATCTTCTAGTAAGTCCTGAGAGCAGCTCCTGGATATCCTGAAAAAGAATCATTCAATAATACTTCTCAAGTGCCAACACTGTCATTGCCTATGCGATCGCTTTCTTTTTGCCAATCATTTTAAACACCGAGATGGGGTTTGATGTCGGCATATCCCAAATACTAAGTACACCCCCGTACCTGTTTGCAGCGATCTTCATGTTTTTCGAAGGTTGGCTGGGCGACAAATTTCGCTCAAGGGGGCCATTGATTATATGGAATTGCCTCCAAAGCATTTGCGGGTTGTGTCTGATGGCCTGGGTCGAATCTTCGGGGATTCAGTATTTTGGCGTTTTCCTTGTCACAGCTGCCTCGCAAAGTTCACTACCTTGTGTGATGGCGTGGCAAGCCAATAACATATGTGGGCAGTGGAAGCGATCGTTCTCAAGTGCGAGTATGGTGATAATGGGAGGCACTGGTGGGATTACTGGTGCATTGGTATTTCGGTCTCAAGATGCCCCAAAGTATCTTCCAGGGATCTATGCCTGCTTGACGTGAGTTCTGACCCAAAAGTCTTTCGCGAATGTGTCTGTTGCTAATATCTTTTCTAGATGCTGCATACTGACAATAGTTCTTGTTATTGGGCTGTCGATTGAGATTGTCAGGCTAAACAAAAAAGCCTCCCGAGAGGACAATATTCTTGAGGGAGTGCCGGGATTCAAATATACTACATAGCGATTCCGAGGTCGCTTGAAGCTGGGTTGTGGTAGTATTTACAAGTAGCTCCCGGTAAGGCTTAGTTTGTTCCATTTCTAGTAGTGTCAGCTGTGGTTCCTTATGAATATCAGTGGTTTGGTTTACATCTACAGATCGTAGAGTAGTTGCTGGGGTTATACTATGATATGAGCACTATCACGTTGTGGTCATTAGTTTCAATAGTTAATAACTTATTCCAAGAGTTCAACTTACACTACTTGATTCTATGAGTATTTCTATAGAAATAGATAATCTTTTGTTACTCATTCCTGGATTCCTGGGCCCGATTGTAGTACGTAGTACAGCCTGAATGTGACCGCCATTGATACATCATAACCACTCTATCTCGTTTGACGTGTAAAATCCCTTGCAGTTTTCATCACCTTCCCCGCTATTCGAAACCTTAATATGCTCGGTAGCAACTTGCTTGGATTGGATTGTTGCGCACTGGCAGTTTTGTTCATACCGAGACTACCGAGACTACCGAAGATACCGAAGCATCGATGGAGTCCCCGAAGTCAATGTATGTAAAAGCATAACCAGTCCGATCCATAAACGGCTTGAAATCAAAGGAGATGTAAGCTTGAATTATACTCCGAACGGTTCCCAACATCATTAAGTCTTTTTGAGACAGAAATTCACTTTCTTCACCTTCACCAAGATATCTAAAGCAATCCCATCGGCATGGCGAGTAAGAACATTGAGCCCGAAATACTGTGGCGCCCATCGCAGCGGCAGGGCAAGATAGCCATGGACGAGTATCGCCAACATGTGAACCAAAAGTTCGAAAAGAGCATCCACGATACACAAGCCCTACACAAGTGGTCAATCGAGGAGCCGCACGATTTTTGGATAGACATCTATAACTACCTGAATATCACACCTTCCCTTCCCACAAATCTCAAGAAGGCCTACGACGAGAAACTCCCTATGAGCTCTATTCCTGGCTTCTTTGCCAACCATGAGATCAACTACGCGGAGAATGTGATGTTTTCAAATTCAAATCCAGATGCACTTGCACTGATTGGCATTCGTGAAGGTTCAGACATTCATGGCGATCCGGCCGAGCTGTTCACCTGGAAGGATTTTCGTGAGCGAGTACGAGAGACTGCTAGTGCTTTGAAGAATAGTGGTATCCAAAAAGGTGATCGCGTTGCTGCTCTCGTAGCGACATCTCCATGGGCTGTGATTTTATTTCATGCTGCTGCCTCTATCGGGGCTATCTTTACATCCATCAGCCCGGAGCTTGGAGCCGAAGGATGTATCGCAAGGTTAAAACAAATCACCCCCAGTATAATCTTCTTCGACAGCCATTCTATCTACAGAGGCAAGAAAGTGTCTATTTTGCAGAAAGTCCAGAGAATTGTCGCTGAGCTTGAAGCTCGACCTCAGGTATACATGGTGCCAATAATACCAGACTATTACGACCGGGAGTTTCCTAGAATGGAGATTTTCTTGAAGAATTCGAAATCTGCCGACGAACTTTCATTCGCGAGGGTTCCTTTTAATTACCCTCTTTTAATATGCTATTCTTCCGGGACTACTGGAGTCCCGAAGTGTATAGTTCACCACCATGGAATGGTCCTGCAATCAAAGAAAGTCTCGGTGCTCCACAACTGCCTAACGGAAAAAGACACTGTGATGCAGTACACTAGCACATCTTGGGTTGCATTTTTTGGCATGTGCGGACATTTAACCGCTGGATCGACTCTAGTTGTCTACAACGGAAGCCCCCTTTTCCCAAACGCAACGCAAATGCTTCGCATATGCGAACGATTCAAACTTACGTTCATGGGTGTTTCTCCTCGTCTCCTACTGGAAATCGAAGCTTCCGGCACGGTCCCTAAGGACGATTTTGATCTATCAAACCTCAAGACTGTTCATACTACCGGTGCACCGCTTTCACACGAGCAATACAGATGGTTCTACAAGGCATTTCCGGAATCTATACAGATATGTAACATTGCGGGTGGAACTGAAACTGGCACGCATGTTATTGCGATGGACCCCAGTGGTCTCCTACATGCGGGGGAGATGCAAGTTCTTGGTCTTGGTATCGATGTTGACATCGTCGATCCGGAGACTGGCCATTCAATCGCAAATACCGGCCACTCTGGTGAGATGATAATCAGAAAGCCGTTCCCTAGTATGCCATGCTTTTTCTGGGGTGATGCAGGAGGGAAAATATACAAGGCAGCATATTTTGAACGTTTTACGAACATCGATGTTTGGGCGCAGCACGATTGGTTAAGGAGAAACCCAAAGACAGGCGGTTATATTATGCACGGGCGTAGTGATGCTGTTCTCAGTAAGTCATGCTTGTTCTGATCTATGATAATTGCCAAAGCATTTAATCACCGGAGACGATGGCTGATAAAAACAGACCCTTCTGGCATAAGATTTGGCAGTGGCGAGATCTACGCAATTGTGGAAAGAAAGCCATTCACGGATTATTTCAACAACTGCTTATGCGTAGGTCGTCGAAGACCAAACGACACAGATGAACAAGTATTCCTATTTCTGCTCATGAAGCCCGGGTACTTCTTGACCCAGACCCTTCGCAATGAGATCAAAACAGCTATTCGCACTGGATTATCGCCAAGGCATGTACCGAAATTCGTGCTGCCTGTACCTGATATCCCCATGACGATCAACGGAAAGCGAGTAGAAATAGCAGTCAAAGAAATGATCAGCGGTAAAGAGGTGAAGGCAAGTGCTACGGTCCAAAATCCCGATGCTCTGGAAGGATTTAAACGCTTTCGGGATGTTGAAAGCGATGAGATAAATACAGCTCGTATTTAAATAACCATCTGAGCTCCTTTACTGCTTTGCCCCGTCCCTTGCCTAATGTCATCGATAATAATGAAATGTGATCACGTCGCGATGAAAAATTTATCAATGGAAATCTGCCAGGGAAAGCAGAATCCGTATTTCATGCCAGACGTGGTCTTCTTCAATTTTTCTTATAACATTGTTAGACAATGCAGTTATATCAAATATATAGAGAGATATGTGATCTCTCTCTAGAGTTACTTCCACTCCAATGTGAGAAGACAATCATCAACCAATCAACTCACAAATTGACCCTAGTACCATCCTCAATAGCCGTTAGTCTATTATCTTCTAAGGGAAGACGAGATAAGAAGCTCTAATCTCGTCTTCGATTGCGTGATGCTCCCATCGTTTTTACTCTCCGTCCGGCTACGCTGTCTTAAAGCGGCCATCGTAAGTAGCCATGATGGAATGCACCAGTACCTGAATGCTTACTGTGAAATCTGGTCACATAGGTATTTGACCAGATTCCACAGTCTAATAGGCTGGATTCGGCTACTCCGGGCCCCTTCTTCTGAAATACAAGGGCCCATTACAGAAGAACTAGAGTTCCTCTCCGACGCCGCTTTAAGCCTGTCGCCGGACAAACAACAAAGAAATCAGTCCGATGCCCGACTCTCGGCAGCATTTGGACGATGGCATTGCTGCCATTAGCAATCCATCGTTCAAATTGGATACCGTGATTAGAAATTCAAGATTTCTTCGTCAATTCAGGAACTCCTATTCGTTATGGGGACCTCGAAAACAAATATGTAGTAGGATTTGTTGCCGTCTTGAACATCTATCACGATACTCGGCATCACTACTATCTAAACTTCAAAGTATTACCCGGAAACCCATCAAATCTTTGCTTGAAACCTTTCAAAAGTTTGGAAACTTTTATTACCTTTCCCAATTCTCGTCATGGCCCCCTCAATTGTCCTCGTTACTGGTGCCAATCGCGGCATAGGCAAAGGTATCTTAGAGCTGTACCTCAAGAAGCCCAATCACACCGTGATTGCTGCGAACCGTGATCCAAGCCACCCGACCTCTCTCGCCTTGGCTGACTTGCCCACGGCCGAGGGGACTACATTGATCGTCGTCAAAATCGATGCCCTCTCTCCTACTGATCCCGCTGCCGCCGTGGAGACTCTAGCTGGCAAAGGAATCGCCCACATCGACATCCTGTTCGCCAACGCCGGTATTGCACTTTCTTGGCCGAAGGTCATCGAGGTCAAGGTTCCCGATATTCAAAAACATGTCGATGTCAACGTCTATAGCTTCATCTATCTCTACCAGGCTTTCAGACCTCTTCTTAAGGAAGCCCAGCAACCCAAGTGGGTAACTATTGGCTCCAGCTCTGCCTTTCTAACGGTGAGTTCTAAACGCGAGAAAAGAGATCCTGCTCCATAGTCCGAGCCCAATACTGACAATCCCCTTAGTAAGTTCACACAGGCTATCAAAGACTATCGAATCTCGGATTGGATGAGTTCATTGACCATCGATAGGAACTTTATCCCGATGCAAAATGATGCATACGCTCCGACAAAGGGAGTTCAGCATTGGTACACCAAGGCAATCTCCGTTGAAGATTCCTGGTTGAACGCATTCCTCGTTGATCCTGGGTAAGCTCTTCTAAAACATGTCCCCGTGACCCAGTCCCACATCTGAGACTAACCAAAATGATGTAAATAGCTGGGTCCAATCTGATCTCGGTAATCGAGGCGCCGAGGCTTTCAGTTTCGAAAAAGCTGCAGTGACAATCGACGATAGTGCTGCCGGTGTCGTCAAAGTAATCGATACCTCGAAGCTTGAGACCCACAGGGGGAAGCTATTCAAGTTCGATGGTTCCGAGGAGCCTTGGTAGACGCAGGGTACCTACCTACCTTTGACAAAGACAACTAGGGAGTTGTCTTTGGCATAATGGCTTTTACGAGATACGTGCAATGAAAAAAGCATTGGTGTATCCTCTCTCTCTTCTCTAGGATTTGACAAGGAGTGAAAGCGGGTTTGCTTTATATCAGAACTGGACATGTTAAGTCCATTGATTGGTATACAGGTTCAAAATGAGTATATATATATATATACAGGAATATCACACAAGCCCACTTGAGTAATATTTGTTAATTCAGGGTCTCGTCTGGAATGTGAACCAGGAGGAGCCTCGCCAGACTTCAGCAATGCCTCATCTGGTTTTGGCCGAAAGTAGTTAATTCCGGCGCTAGACCAGTGCCCCGGAAAGCAAAGCGCATCTGGGATACACATATCTGGCGTCAGCACACTGAGACACCATTTGGAGATATGTCCAGTTTATGTCTAAACTGGACAAATGAACTGCTCGCTTTTCTTTAAGGATAATCGCTCAGCCCAAGATTAGAGTAACTTTTGTCTGTAAGGGTCGGACAAGGTCGGAGATTGATAGTGCGTGTATCTCCGAGACCAGCTGGGAAGCGGTGGCTTAGCGAACATATACTTATCAAGAAACCAAGTCTGCAAAGTAGCAACATTGGTACTAGTGATCCAGTATATCATCAAGGCAGTAGGCATTTCATAGAAATACGTCGAAGCCCCAACATTCAACGCTAAAACTTGCATGAAAACACGCAAACCAGCCCAAAAGCCATGCTGAAGCATTTGCATCTTCGGCATATCTGCCAATTCCTTCCGTGATGCTACGTGCCATCCATTGCGAATATTAAGCACGATTGAAGCGGAGAGGAGAAGTGGAAGAGCTCCTGTCGGATCACCCGCAAGTAGATCTGGAAACCACAGAGCACCTTCGTTCGCGAGCGTTGGTTCAACGGTCAAATGTAAGTGCTCGGCACCGTCACTTTCGGAAGACATCATTGAAAGTAGCCATGGAACCAATCCGTTCTTATTCCCACACATCCCTCGAACACTCTCCATCAAGCTGATCCACACGGGAATCTGAATAAGGCCCGCAAATCGAGAAAGTGATGACACGTTCGCTCTACGCCGCAGATCTGTATGTCTGAATCGAATCTCTTTCGATATTTCCCTTTTCGACCAGCCCTTTGATTGCCCTTTCATCATAATATGATTGACCCAGCTAGCCATCAACGGTGCAATCTCTCTTTCTCTGCGCGCATTGATTTTCGTATAAATATGGAGTGGGAGACCGAGACATGTTCGTACGATTAATGCTGTAAGTGGAATTGAAGCGACCCAAGGGAGGTGGGAGATAGAGTGAACGCCGTGGATAAAGCCTGCGGAGACGTCTAGGATATCATTAATGCCCCGAGTAGGTCTTGTCTGGTGGAATTTTCGAATCTGCGAAGACGACACCACAGAGCTCCAAGGCCTTTGCCTCTGTCCTCTAAAAACCTGTGACCGAATCGAATTCATGGCGAACCTAGGAATGTAATGAAGCAAAAAAAGAAAAAGCACAAGCAAAAGAAACGACAAAAGCTCCGCGGAAGTAAAAGTGGGTCTCTTCTCACATGACACGCGCGTATTGTAAATACGAAGAAACACGTCTTTCTCCAGCTCTGTTGACCTTCTCCAACATTTCATTTTTTCTTCTTTCCGAGGATTACTATGCGCGTTCGGTGGTGACATCTTTTTAAAACCATGGCTTTCCTGTCTAACGCCATACTTGTGACTTTCATTCTCGCTGTCACTGCGATCTTCCTCCCGCAACTTACGGGAAGTGTGCTTGGTCTGATCTTCCGCGGTGTGGGATGGTTGATCCGTCAACGAACCCGGTCTCGTCGGGAATATGTGATCGCGCGGGCGCGATCTGAGGAGGAAGAGCATCGGAAACCACGACAAAAGGTCTCATCGAACTCTCTGTCCCGAAGTCAGGCTGAGGACGAAGATTGGGAGAAGGTCGATAGTTCTTGCCCCGGCGGGGTTAACACATCGACCAGCAGTGATAGCAGTGCAAGTGGGGATGATGAGTGGGATGGTATTATTGGCTTCTTTCATCCATTCTGGTACGGACTATACTGCTGCTTTTGACCTCTCCTCTGTTATCTCCTTGCTTACGATGTATTTCTAGTAATGCCGGCGGAGGCGGCGAACGAGTGCTTTGGGAAGCCGTGCGCGCTACACAGAAGCGTTGGCCTAAGGCTATTTGCGCGATCTACACCGGAGACCATGAAGTTAATAAAGCCACTATGTTGGAACGGGTTGAAACTCGATTCAATATCCATTTACACGCCCCTACGGTCATATTACTATACTTGACCACCCGCAAATATGTCGTCGCTAGCTCCTATCCATATATGACACTCCTGGGCCAATCACTAGGTTCACTGGTCGTCGGCTATGACGCTTTTACCCTCCTTGTGCCAGATATCTTTGTCGATACAATGGGCTACGCTTTTACCCTTGCAATGTGCAAATGGCTCTTCCCGGATGTACCCACTGGCGCTTACGTTCATTACCCTACTATCTCAACAGACATGATTTCCTCACTAGACGACGATACCGGTGTTCAAGGCATTAATTCTGGAACCGGAAAGGGTCTAAAGGGTAAATTAAAGCGCCGATACTGGCAACTCTTTGCCCAGTTGTACGGCTGGGTTGGTCGACACATTGACGTCGTGATGTGCAACTCTTCCTGGACAGCAGCGCACATTCGCACTCTCTGGGGCAAAGACAAAGCAACAACAACAGAAACCGGAACCGCCTCATCCCCAGCGGTAGTCTTCCCCCCAACTGCTGTCACAGAACTAGAATCAACCATCACAGTCGACGCCGAAAGCGAGAAAACACGCCAACCTGTCCTCCTCTACATTGCACAATTCCGACCAGAGAAGAACCACCCTCTCATCCTTCGCTCATTCGCACGTTTCCTCCAAGAGCGTCAGAATAATCCCACTTACGCAAATCAGCCTCAACCCCGTCTAGTTCTAATTGGTTCCGTCCGTCACGCCAGTCCAGACGAAACCCACATCTACAATCTCCGACTTCTAGCCCACGAACTCCGTATCCGCGATCAAACTACTTTCCTCTGCGACGCATCTTGGCCCACGGTCCTCTCACACCTCGGTACATCCTCCGTAGGCGTGAATGGAATGTGGAACGAGCACTTCGGCATCTGCGTCGTTGAATATCAAGCCGCAGGTCTAATCTGCGTTACTCATGATTCCGGTGGTCCACGCGAAGACATTGTCATCGATCTCGGCGATGGAGCAACTGGATTCCGTGCCGAGACCGAGGAACAATTCGCTGCTGCTTTTGAGGCGGCGTTGGCGCTTCCGGAGGTGGAGAAGGTTGCTATGAGACAACGGGCTCGTCGGTCTGCGTTGAGGTTTACGGAGGAGGAATTTGCTAAGAAATGGCTTGGTCAGATTACGAAGCTTGTTCGGAAGGCGCGTTAGGTTGGTCAATAATTGTTGGATATTATCATTTATATTACCCTAGAAATCCTTGGGGTATTCTTATTCTTGCCGTGGTGCTTTCGTAGATGATGGATCTGTAAATGTTCTGCTATGCAGAGGGCTATTTTACAGTAGTATTAGACCCAGCAAAAACTAAGTACATAGTGTAAATTACAATTAGGGCTCCAGCTTCACCTTCAAATCCCTTCTACCTCAAAGCCGCCAATAAAGTCTCTTATAATTACAATTTCAGCCTGTATACATACTCACATGATATATGGGCACATAATGATACGAGGTCTTCCGACGACCATGAACACCGGGACGAATCAAATAAATAATTCAATGCAGTTGTCAAATATGGTATATAATACTCCAAAACTAGAAACCTATCCAAAAATCACAAAAAAAAAAAAAAAAAAAAAATTAACAAAAACGAGGGGGAAGAGAAAGTGAATAATAAAAAGCACCACGA
>Ga0102593_1001089_pt1 | contig 30277 bp, 25 predicted proteins | sample AraplaCol_mMS_r2_2_FD_76862 | JGI IMG/M metagenome (GOLD analysis project Ga0102593, IMG submission 76862) | Arabidopsis root microbial communities from North Carolina, USA - plate scrape MF_Col_mMS_r2 (SPADES assembly) (version 2) | ecosystem: Host-associated > Plants > Roots > Endosphere...
CAGGCCAGTCAATAGCCTGCGCCAGACGCACAAGTTCGTGCTTCATGTTGATGATCTGGTCGAGCCGGGATCGGAATAAATCCTGTTCACCCGTTTGGCGCCGTTCGCGTGGTTTACCCATTCCTGGCTCTCCGATTCACCGCGATAAACCCAGTGAATCACGCTCCGCCAACCAGGGAAACCTCAAACTGATTTTGCAAGGAAACAGCCCGTTCGGTGGCTGTTTCCGGCAATTAGAAGATCTGCAGATCCTTCGATTCCTATGTCTAATCAGCAGCTTCCGTGTTCTTCACGGCCGACTATAGCCGCTTTTGTGAACTCCTGTGTGGTTTCCAACAGCGGCTTTCACCGACGAGGCGCCAGGAGCATGCAGCCGGCGACAAAGTGTTCGTCGACTATCCCGGCAAGAAGATCCCGATCGTTGATCGCAAGACTGGAGAGATCCGCGAGGCGGAGATCATCGTGGCGGTGCTCGCTGCGTCCAGCTTCACCTATGCTGAGCCGACTTGGATGCAAACGCTTCTCGACTGGATTGGCTCGCATGTCCGGTTGTTACGTTTCTTTGCAGGCGTTCCGCGGCTGATCGCCCCGACAAATCTCAAGCCGGCCGGCAGTCGCGCCAGCTTTTACCATCCCCAGATCAACCGCAGCTACGGCATGATGGCCTCCCACTATGGCGTCGGCGTTCTTCCGGCACGACCGCGGCGCCCAAAGGACAAGTCGAAAGTGGAAAATGGAGTCCGTTTCGCCCAGTCCTGCATTCTGGGACGCGCCGGCAACTGTTTGAGACTGTCGAACGTCCCGCGCTCGCTAGCCTTCCGAGTGAAGACTAGAATGGCGCGTCTTCGCAATCAAACCTTCTTCTCGCTGGCGGAGGCTAATGCCGCCATTGACCAGGCACTTGACCGGATCAACAATCACGTCATGCGTCGGTTGGGCGTCAGCCCGTTTGGTTCGCGTTTCGACGGATTACCACGTCGAGTTCAAAACCTTTCTCTATTCCGTGCCGCACAGTCTTATTCGCCAGCAGGTCGATCTGAGGGCGACAGCACGCACCGCGGCAAGCGTGTCGCCGTCCATCAGCGCCGCTATGGCCCTCGTCACGGAACAGATCCGGATCACATGCCCGGTTCCCACCGTCCGTGGCGAGGGCAGGGATGAGGACAATGCGTCGGTTTGTGGTATAAGTAGATCGGCCCAAAGCGAGCGCTACTTAGCCCGATTGTTCTCGCGTTGTTTACACTCAACCATCCCACCTAAGAGTTCAGCGAGCGCATTGTCTTGTTCCGCAATCGCCGCGGGGTCGCCCCATCGAAGCCCGAAAGAATGAAAACGTAAGAAAACCTAGGCTACTGCGGCCCCGATCGGGCAGTACGGTATGTGGTTGGTTGAATCAGTTGCGCCGTCGGTACAAGTCGTCAGATAGTCCTAGCCGCGCAACGAAATTATAACCCAAATTGACGATCAGAGACCGCAATTGGGGGTCGCCCCCAACAATGGCATTATTCTCGACCAGAAGGTGGTCTGGACGGATTAAGCCAAAGTCGATCCCAGCCAGAACAGATCGCTCCGCGCCTTCCACGTCGATCATCAAAATATCGATATGAGTTTCAGGTGTCAGGTGCTCCGCAAGGGGGGCTGTCGGCACCTTGTACTTCTTGCTCCCGTACATATCAACGTCTTCCTGCCGGACATGGGAAGCAAACGCCGATAACTGATGCTCCCAGCCCTCTTTAGCGAGGATTTCGACGAAGTCCTCTTCGCCGGCCGAACTTGATATAGCAACCTGCAATAGTGGATTTGCGCGGGTACGGCTCCATTCTTCCTGGAAGGTCCCGAGTGGCTCAAAGGACACCCCTTTCCAGCCTCGGCTTTCCAAGAACTTACTATTGCTGTTCAGCGCTGGGTGGTTTGCACCAATCTCGACATAAAAGCCGGAAGGTCTGTGGGCAAGGACGTGGTTCCAAAGATAGTAATCCTGCCCGAACTGCGACGAGTAGCCTCGGCTTCGAAGATTGGCCAATTTTACCGGCGAATAGTTTACGAATGCCGCTGCTGGGTGCTTCCGCCCGATTTGCAAACGCTCTGAGTTAGACTTCAACGCCTGATACGCAGATTTTCCAAGTCCGTAGACGCCGGGAATATTGATCAGGGCACGCTTGCCTAATGGCCTAAGTTTCTCAAGCATAAGTTCCGCCATCAAATAATATATTCGCTAATTGCTTAGTTTTTGTATTAAAGAAGGAAACTTGCCTTGAGTCAATCTATTAGCGTGGCAACGCTCTTCTCAAATGATACGTAATACTTAGTAAAGACGATTGAAGAAATTTGCTCGCGTGAAAACTATTCCGCTGGCCGCCGCACGTCTTGTTGAAGGCTGGGGCGTATAGATAATGATATTAACATGTAAGAAGGTCCGCAGCGAAGCTGATTGCAACGCTTGGTTTTTGGCCATATCGCCGTATCGGAACAGTCTCCCGGATTAAACCCAGTCTAGTGCCAGATATAGTCCGAGAAGGCGGTCAGAACTCGCTATTCTTAGGATGTGAAATGCGGCGGATGGGAGATTGAAAAACTTGATGTTTCCGAGCCGCGACATGTCAGCGAACGTTCACCCTTCGACTCCTGATCGTCAGTTGGGTCGGTTGTGTCGCACGAATGTATCCTAGCAACGTAGTCGGATTCACTACAGACGCAATGCTCCGGTACTGACGTCATGCCGGCAGAGCGGCCAATGCGTATCCTCAACCTTCATCGCAACCGCCTTTGCTCAAGACACGCGCATCGGCGAGCTGAGCTTGAGATGAGCTTCCGCAGAAATTCGGTCCGGATCGAGAAGTACCGATATTGAGTACCTGCCAGTGCGAAGATTGGTCAATTCGACCGGCGGCACGTCAGGCTTGCAAACTATCCGCCTAAGCGCTCAGCCTGTCTCTTGCTAATTGTCTCTCAAACGCGCCGCATATTTAGTAGGGGTCGGATCATCCTTGGAAACGCCTCTTGTGGAAGTAAGTTTGCAAGAGTCTTCAGCGAAAACAGTCCGACAGCAGCCGCGATCGTCAATCCCAAACCAGTTGCTTGCCAGAGTGGCAGGAATTCGAAACTGCAGAAAACGAATACCGATATCGGGAGATAAGCAGAGGTCAGTTTCCAATTCGCGGGTGACCAACGGAAATTCGTCAATCGTCGAGCCACACAATAAATCAGTACGGTATGCCACACGTAAAGGCCAAAGAATGCAAAGCCGGCGCCAGCAGCGCCAAATACAGGCACACACAGCCAAGCAAGTCCAACGTGAACGGCGGCAGCAGCAACATCAGACCAGAAGAACACTGCCTTTGCACCCTTCGCAAGGACAATAAAACCAATCGGCCAAGATATAATTCTGAGCATCATTCCGAGGCAAATCCAACGCAGAATGTCGACCGCTCCCTGAAATTCAGTGGAGTAGAACAACGCCATTACAGCGGGGGCGAGGGTAAGGGTCGAAATCAGACCAGGGCCTGCCAATAGGATGCTGACTTCAGTTTGTTCGTTGACCAGCCGATTGCATTCATCGTCGTCCTTTGATATGGCGGTTAAGCGGGGATAGAAATCGGTGCCCATTGCCTGCAAAATGAAGCTAGCGTAGAGGCCACCTAGCGCCCACGCTGCTTGGTAAAGGCCTGCAGCGTGCAGCCCGCCTTCGGAAGCGACTATCAGTCGGATAGCATATGCGCTTCCCCAGGTCAGGAAACCACTTGCCATGAATACAAGCCCAAGTTTGATGAGGTCGCCGCTTTCGTGCAGTGCTTGGGTGATGGAAATGGAACTACGCGAGACACTTATCCGACGACCAAGCCACCAGGCGGTTAGGAAATTGACAAGCGCTGTGCCAGCTAGCGACGGCGCAATCCCGTGTTCGCCTAACAAAAGAATCAGTGGCACCCCGATGACTAAGCCAAAGAACCCGGCAAGTATGCCCATTAGGGCTAGGGCTGCTATATTACGTGTTCCCTGGAGATGAGCGGCATGAGCGCCCGTCAGAACTTGAAACCCGACCGCTAAGGCGACTATCATCACGCCGGTTGTATTCTGATGGTCACCGAAAGTTATCTGAGCTATTTCAGACGAAAACACCATCAAAATAGAGGAGCCGATGCTGCCGAGAATGAGTGAGGACACGTGTAGCACGGTTACTACTCTCGACACCCGCTTCGTGTCGTCCTCGGCCGCCGCGGCCGCAATTTGGCGCACCCCACTTGCGTTTATGCCGAGGCCCACTATTGCCTGAGACATGTCCACAATAGAGTTATAGAGCGCAATGATGCCTATTCCCTCTGGGCCGAGCATAGTTGCCAGCGCTTTGTTGCGAAGAATCGAGAACGCGACATTGATGATTGAGGCACCACCAACAACCGAGGTCGACTTGAGAATTTGTCGATAGCTTTGTTTGTCAGCCGGATCCGCAGATTTAGTCATGAGACCGATAGTCCTTTAACCAATAACGAGTCTACAGATACGTGCTTGTGACGATGTCAACTCAGTCATTCGCAACCGTCATTGGTCTGCGGTTGCTTCCGAGGAAGGCACAAAAGCATTACCCTGGGTATCTAGTTGAAACATCAGATCATTCCGTTGGGCACCATTTCTGGTTACCTTCACCACATCACCCGGCATCAACGTCGTGGTGTCCGATGCGGGAAATTCCGTAAGCTTCCCTTTTTCGCGTCGCATAATACGAAAGGTCATAGCTGGCGCATTGTCAGGGTCAGCAATCGACGGGTTGGTGGACAGGGTCTCAAGCAAAAGCTTTTGGTCTGTCTCTCGTTTCAGTCGTGCCTTCGCTGTCAACGCGCGTTCCGTCTGTAGTTCGACTGCGGCCCCTGACCGGCGATCATCATGCAAGGCCTGGAGATCCCTGCCTGCTTTACTGAACTCCTGCCGCGCCCGCATAATAGCCGTCTCCAGGTCCAAGCGTTGGCTTTGGTCCAAGCGCAAATCGCGTTCCGTGTCCATTTGCCGAGTTGCAGTTGCAATACCCCGCGCAACCAGTTGTGCAACATTTGCCAACTCAGCTTCACGTGATTTAATATTGGCTTCACCGTTCGTGAGCTTCTCTTCCAGCGAACTAATTTCCTTCTCTAGGAAATCGCGGAGCTCCGTCAGAGATTTCGCTTGCTGCTCCATTGCCCGTTTTCGCGCGGCGAAGATTGTCTTTTCCTGATTGAAAACCTCATTGGCGAATTGATTGGGCTCAGCGACGGCCTGAGAGAACCGGAGCTCGACAGCATCGTTCATCTCTGCTTCAAGCCTCGCGCTTCGGGCGGTGCTACGAAGAATGGATTGGTCACTCGCCTTGATCTCTCCAAGAAGCCGCGTTACTTCAAGGGAAGTTCTCGCAGAGTCCGATCTAATTTCTCCTCCGCTCGTGGCGAATGCTTGGATAACCGTGAACCCAGCGCGATATGGATATTCACCCGGCTTTGCGACATCTCCCACGACGTAGATCGGAGGGTAATTGACGATCTCGATGGTTGTTTCTGGCGCCGAAACCAAGCCTAGCTTCGTTCTCAGCCGATCCGCAATATCTGCCGCCAATCCTGCATCGTCATAATCACCGATCGCGACCTTTCCCAACACGGGCATGTAGATCGTCCCCAGGTCAGAGACGGTATAGTCCCCACTGATCCCGTTCCAAGGCTCATAGGTACCTTTCGTGGGAATCCACTGCACGATTGTTATTTTAAGACGAGTCTGTGGCAGAAGCTGTTCGCTCACAGCTACCTTCGCTTGCATAAGGAGTAGCGGAACGCAAAGTGAAAGTAATCCGACGAAATTGCGGTTCAATCGTGCCGACGTCATCGCTGTGTTGATATTCAAAGATATGCCCTCCATACGCCAGCGGCACCCCAATTCGTAGTTACTTCTCTTTTGGTGTAATGGAATAAATAACCTACTCTGCGATAGTCTTAATAAATAGTATGTCGTCACTCGTGTGTATATAATATAAATCACGTTATATAGTTAAAATACAACGCCAGACAATATCAATATTCTCAGTTTCAGTATTCATATTTTTCTGGAGTATATCGGCATTTATTCAAAACGACACCTGCGATATTTGTATTAGCCGCAAGCTCTTGCTCGCAAATATCAACTTCTCCCAGTGTTGAATATTCTGCAGCCACAACCAGGATTACACAGTCGACGTTAGGCAAGAATGCCAGTACGTCATCGTTCGAAAGCATCGGCGGCAGATCAAACAGCAAGACATCCGGTGCCATAGTCCGCTGAAGCCGCTGCAATTGATCTCTTGTCTCAGTGCTCTGAAGTAACTCGGCGGCGAACTCGACTGGACGCTTGTTCGCGGCTATTGCTAAGTTATCGCCATGTCTTTTGAACGTTTCCGCAACACCAGCTTCCCCCTTAAGAAAAGCCTCGATTGAAGGTGCATCCTTCATGCCCAACGTTTTCCCAACCTGAGGGCGGCGGAGATCAAGGTCCAGCAGCAGAGTTCGGCAATCTGTTTGATGGGCGAGGCTGAAAGCGAGATTCAGCGAAACGAATGTTTTGCCACAAGCCGGCGTCGGCGACGTTATAGCGACAGATCTCCAATTGTTCTGCCGAAGTCGCTGTATCAATTTCGTACGGAGCATATCGAATGCAGCATGGGCCGGAAGATTGCGATCGGCAGCGACTACGCGATTGCGAGCAAACAGCCCACGCTCCACTTGAATTTTAGGGAGATTTCGCCAATCGACATGCGCTGTCCCCCTCGGTTCCGAAGCTTCTATTCTGGGGGAGTTCCCACAATCAAATTGCTCGGTGCTTTTCTGGTTCATCACAAGTGGATATTCCATGGTGTACGCTCAATCTCTTCCATAGGAATGTTTCTACGCTCAGCAACAAGGACCCGCTGATCATCACTCAGCGAAACGGCAATGTTGAAACCGCAGACTCTATATTTTGCCAAAGGCGTGAGCCGCGCGAGTTATGTGGCTTATCTATGTAAGGGATGACTGCGAGCGGCTGGCTCTGAAGCAGGTATGCGAGTTCCTTTGGACGGCGTATCGTGCTGTTCAGAAACTCGAGGAGAATTACGAGAGCCAAGCTTAGTCCGACCCCTGCAGCCGCGCCGAAAGCAACGATTAGTCGACGCTTTGGCCTAACAGGACCTTCTGGCGGCGTGGCTTCCTCGAGAAGGCTGAAACGGCCTCCGTCTGAGCGGCTTTCGACTTGTTCACCCAGCGAAGCGTCTGCACGTCTGGCCATTGCAGCGTTATACAGCGTTTGGATGTTCGCTTTGTTTCGCTCTAACGAATTGAGGCTGGTTTCTGTAGCCGGAGTCGCCTCGATCGATTCGGTGGTCGTTGCAAATTCCTTTCCTATTTTTGCCTGTTCCGCGGCGATATCACGAAGTCGCCTATCAATGTCCGCTAACTGCAATTCGATTCCAGATTGTGGTCCAGCGTTTAAAGCGCTGTCGGCCTTGAGTTCGTCGTTGGACGATGACTCGCCTTGCATTGACGCAATACGGGCACGCAGCGCCACGATATTCGGGCTTTTTTCGGAAAAAACTGCCAGTTGCCCGGCAAGCGCTTTATTCAAGTCGGCCAACATCTGTTGCTTCGGCGCTACAGTTCCCACAGGACTTCGGCCTGCCGCTGTATACGTATCAACTAAAACGCTCCGCCTTGTGCGAAGATCCGCGGTTTCCCGCTCCAAGGAGGTGAGCCGAAGTTGCTGGTTGGATTGTTGTTGCCGGCGGAAATCCAAGCTCTCCGGTAATGAACTTTTGTTCTCGGTCTTGAACCTCAGCAACTCGGCTTCCGCGAGATTAAGTTGATTGCTGAGCCTGGTTACTTCGCCATCAAAGAATTCCAAGGTATCACCAGCGCGGCCTGTCCTTTGTCGCTGATTTGTAACAAGAATGAGAGATGCCAACTTGTTCGCCCCGTTCGCAGCCAAATCTGGCGTCTCAGCATCAAATGCCACAGTGAAGACTGCGGCCATCCCAAGTCCGAGTTGCTGCTGATCAAACACCAGTCGCGACCGCATGTCCTTCGCGATGTCGTCGCTTGACAGCACGACCGTTTCGTCCCGATAAAGTTTGAGTTCCTTTGCTACCCCAACAAGATTATTTTTGGTTGTAACCCGCTGTTGCGTTATGAGAAGCTGATCCAGCGAGCTAGTTGGTACGGTCGACTTCACCAAATCAACCGGGATCTGTGGGGCTTCAACAAGAATCGTTGCCGTTGCCCGGTAGACACGCGGCATAATCAATGCCACGACAATCGATAGACCGACAGTCGCTATTAGCACTCCCATGATATAGGGTGCTCTTCTAAAAAGGATCGCTAGGTAGAATTGTATGTCCCTACTGGTCATGTACTCCAACCCGAACTTAATCGATGCGATGGCGATCATCCTCGGATAAAGAGACCGAAGAAAGTGCTTCAATAGTATATCCTAAAGTCCACCAATGCCTCTGTCCTCATCCTTTTGACTAGTTCCGGATTCGACCGTCTGTGCGGGGAGACCGACGTCAAAGTGAATGCGTTCCCCGATCATTTCATCGAAGACGAGTGATCAAACATATGGGTGGACGCGACTGTCTCAAAATCCGGCGGGGCGATGGTCTGCATCCGCACGAAGGCGTCAAGGTTACCCCTTTCTGAGTCCTCAGCCCGACTGGCAGCGGCGTAGTGTCCAATTCATGAGGAACGTGCTGGTGCATGCCGGAAGTGTGGAGGTGAGCTGTATCTGCTCCGATGGCCAGAGCCGTTGCCCGGAGATGCCGACGTACTCTAGCGCGTCAACGATGCAGTATAAGTATCGCCGATCGGATCGGGCCGAAAGCAACCTAAGTGGCGATGATCCCAACCACTCTGCACGCCATGGCTATAGTATCATCTCCGACCCTATGTCGGAAAGCACGGCAATTGGCTACACTACTGCAGCAATCATCGCATTAAGCCTTCGTAAAAATCTCGAACTTCTTCGTATTCTCGCGCCAGTGAATATTCACTGAGGACAAAGTCGGAGGCCTCGCTGCCACGTTTCCGACACCAGCCTGGCTGCGACCTTTCGTTGAGAATTGCAGTTTCGACCGCTTGCGCGAAGCCCATCACATCACCGGTCGCCACGGGCGCGCTGAAATCAGACAGAAAAAACTCTTGTCCGCCGAAGCCGTGGTATCCGACTACATAGTTTCCGCACGCCATCGCCTCCGCAGCAGGAAGGCCAAAACCCTCTTGATATGTAAAAGCGAGAAAAATCTTCGATTGGCGTAACTGTGCGGCTACCTCTGTTTGGCTCATGCGGTCCAATTCAACCACCTCCCAGCCATCCAACATACCGCGGCTACGAAGAATTTCTAAAACCAGCCTAGCATCCTTCGGCATTCGACGCGGCATATACGCGAGGCGATTTTGTCGTGGTCCTTCTATCGGATGAAAAATGCTGGAATCAATGCCCACGTGCACACGAAAAGAATCGCGCCCGAACGCGAAACGAAGCATATTTTGACTATGGAGTGAAACCGTTACGACGCCTCGCAATCCATTCCCAGCGTCATAGTATTTAACGGGATTACTGCCGGTCGGTGTCCATGTTAAGTGGATACCTTGGTTGAAGATAACATATTTGATCGGTGCCGGAAGCCTATCTAAGATGTCTACACATATTTCTGGAATCACTAAGATATCACCGCAAAGGATTTTCGTATTCCTGCGATAGGCAATTTGAGTGGAATTCTCAAACCAAGTGCACCGAAACCCAGTTTTTTGGTGCAATACGAAGGCACGTATGCCCGCATGATTGAGAATATCGACGTGGCGGTAGATAACTTTTATTCCACCCGCTGGCTTAGGATAGTCAGGGGTTAAGAAATACACTGTAGGATTGGGCGAGGTTTCGGCGCCTAACCTAACTTGCAACCGTTCCGATCGATGTCTCCACGACGCCGCACGACGCAGGATCTGAAAGAAATCCGTTGCCGGATTTAACGCGCTTTGCTCGAACATGGCATCCTTTATCCTCTTCGAGAGCAACTTAAGTTCCACTTGAGGAGACGGCAATTTGCTTCATAGTGGAAGCATCTACTTCAAATGGACGCGCGTGATACAATCAAAGCCGTGTATGCGAAAAGGGAACGCTGGCCATTTAAACCTTGACATGTATCAACGGCCGATCTTTGCCACACATCACCTTGATTGGGTACGAGACGCCACTAGGAGACCTCGTATGCTACCGCGCGTCATGTGATTTGGGTCGACGTTCTGAGATAAAAACGGCGGCCTCGGTGGTGGGGTGCAAGGACGGACGCGCCGCGAAGGGCGTCAGGGAGAGGCTACGCGGTTCGGAATAGCTCGTCCGACCGAAGTTTGAGACGCGAACAAGGAAAAAGTCAGCGCTTCCGATACGTTGACCAGATCACTGCCTGTCATCTGTGAAAACAACGGCAAAATAATCGAATGCTCCTGAGCAGAAATGCTCCTGTCGAGGCTTGTCGCGCGGCGATGCGATCCTGGATCAGAATAAGCCTCCTCAAGATGAATATTCATGATCCCGCGTCGCGTTGATATCCCTCGGTCAAGCAGGTCTTGCATGATGTCGCGCCGATCGTGATATATGGGTAATCTGACGCAGAAGCTTTGCCAATTGCTACGCGCCCAGGCCGGCTCAATAGGCAGAGAGACATCAGTTGTGGGGCGAAGTTGCTCAGAATATTGGCTTGCAATCTCGCGTCGCCGCGTGATGATTGATGTCAGACGCTTGAGTTGCTCACGGCCAACGGCGGCCTGGATATCGGTCATCCGATAGTTGTAGCCGAGCTCGGGATATGACTCAAAAATGACCTCCCTGGAGCCGTGCCGCACGGCATCAGTGACGTTCATGCCATGTTGCCGCCATAGGCGGAACTTTCGATCGTATTCCGGATCGGCCGTCGTCAGCATACCGCCGTCGCCTGTCGTAACCACCTTGCGCGGATGAAAGGAGAAGCAGGCGATATCGCCGTGAGGCTTGCCGATTTTTTCCCATCGACCCTTCCAGAGAATTTCGCTGCCCGTTGCGCAAGCCGCATCTTCGATCACCGGGATGGAATGGCGGGCGGCGATCGTAACGACGCGGCGCAGGTCGCAGGGCATTCCAAGCTGATGGACGCAAATGATGGCCTTTGTTCGGGGCGTGATGGCCGCTTCGATCAGGTCGGGATCGATGTTGTAGCCATCTTTCTCGATATCGACGAAAACAGGCACGGCACCGCAATAGCGGATCGCATTCGCGGTTGCGATGAACGTGTGGCTGACGGTGACGACTTCATCGCCAGCCTGAACGCCGACCGCCTTTAGGGCAAGGTGAAGCGCCGTTGTACAATTGGACACAGCGCATGCGTGCCGGGCACCAACAAAATCGGCGAACTCTTCCTCGAACGCGGCCACCTCGGGCCCTTGCGTGACCCAGCCTGATAGAATAACGCGGCGTACCGCCTCGACCTCCTGCTCATCAAGAACAGGCTTGGCAACCGGGATCTTGCTCATGCTGCCTCTCCTGCGTTCAGGATCTTTTCCTGGCGCCACCACTCTACGAGATCGCGCAGGCCTTCTTCCATTGTCACCTTTGCGCTGAAGCCTAGAAGCTTCTCTGCCTTGGCAGTCGAGGCAAGGCGCCGCGGCACGGCATTGACCTTGCGCGCCGGCCCGAATTGCGGTTCAAACGATGAACCCATGACCTTGGTCAGCAGGGCTGCAAGTTCGCGAAGGCTCGTCTCGCTACCGCTTGCGACGTTGAAAATCTCATCGGTGACATCGGATTCTGCTGCAAGCAGGTTGGCCCGTGCGATGTCGTGCACATGCACGAAATCCATCGTTTGCGTGCCATCTCCGAGGATGATCGGCGGCAGGCCGCTGGCAATGCGCTCCATCCAGCGGATCAGGACTTCCGTGTAGGCGCCATAGACGTCCATGCGTGGACCGTAGACGTTGAAGTAGCGAAGCGCGACGTAACGTAGGCCGTACATCTCCGCAAAGCTGCGCAGCAGGCCTTCGTTGAAGGCTTTGGCAGCACCGTATATGGTCCGATTGTTGTAAGGGTGATGTTCCTCGGTGGTGGGGAAGGTGTCGGCCAGCCCCAGGACCGAGGCAGAGGACGCAGCCACAACTTTGGAAACCCCAGCCTGCACGGCCGCTTCTAGAACGTCGAACGTTCCGCCTGCCAGAACATCAAAAGCAAGCCGCGGCTCCTCGGCGCATTGCGTGATGCGAATGGCGGCCTGGTGGAAGACGACATCGATGCCCTGGCTGACTTCCTTGAGAAGTGCGCGATCCCTGATGTCGCCCTCAACAATCGTCACCGGAGCCCGATCGATGGCGTCAACAAGATTCTCACGCCTGCCTCGGACGAAATTGTCCAGAACCACGATTTCCTTAGGGTCCTCGCGAGCGACCAGATCCGCAATATGCGAGCCGATGAGACCGGCGCCACCGGTGATCAAGATCCGCTTGTTCTTCATACTCTAACACTCCGAATTTGGTCCGCTTGATTCCTGATCCGTTCGCCAGCGGAGGAATTTTGCAGGAACGCCCGCAACAACTGAGAAGGGAGCGACGTCGTCAACAACCACGGCACCAGCGCCGACAATCGCGCCTTTGCCGACGGTCACGCCGGGAAGAATGGTGGCATTGGTGCCGATGTCTGCCCATGCGCCGACACGGACCGGCTTGATTTCCAGGTCGGTGCGGATGATGGGCATGTCGACCGGCATTGCAGTATGGCTTGAACCGAGGACCTTTGCGCCCGGGCCCCATCCGACATGATCCTCAAGGACGAGATCACGTGCATCAAAATAGGCCTGCGGGCCGATCCAGACGTTGTTTCCGATCCGACAAGTGCCGTCGAATCTGCCCTGAATGTAGGCTTGGGCGCCGATAAAGACCCCGTTGCCGATTTCGAAGGTTTCCGGGTGCTTGAAACCGGCTCCGCTACTGACTTGCAAGCCGTTGCCACAAGAGCGCGCCAGGCTTTTCCAGATTGTCTTGCGCATGAAACTATCGACGAAACCGTCGCCCGTTGCGAAGCGCGCGTAGAGTTCGACGAGGCCCGCGGTCCCATAGGAGCGGGTGAGTTCCCCGGCCAGATGAACGACGTAGTCAGGATCCACGGAGGTTTTCTGACGCCCATGCACGGCGAGGACAAGACGCACGCCGGTGACGGGGTCAGCTGACATAGGCGTCCTGCTCCACAGCAGCTGCAATCTGATCGACTTGCCTCAATGTCAGCTCCGGATAGATCGGCAGCGAGAGCACCTCACGCGCCGCGGCCTCCGATATCGGGAAATCTCCTGCACGATAGCCAAGATCAGCATGCGCCTTTTGAAGGTGGATCGGGATCGGATAATGGAGGCCGGTATGGATGCCCGCCGATCGCAACGAGTGCTGGAGATGCTCACGATCGCGCGAGCGCACGGCGTAGACATGGTAGACATGGCGCCGATCCATCATCGCAACGGGGGCGCTGACCGAGCGCGAGCTGGCCAAAAGGCCGGAGTAGCGGTTGGCACGAACCCGGCGTGCTTCGGTCCAGGCCTCGAGGTACCGAAGTTTGACGCGCAGGATCGCGCCCTGGATTTCATCCATGCGATAGTTGTAGCCCTTCAGGGCATGGTGATAGCGCTGCTCCTGGCCCCAGTCCCGCAGCATCCTGATCGTCTTGGCGTGTTCGTCGTCGTTGGTGACGACGATGCCGCCCTCGCCGCAGGCCCCGAGGTTCTTGCCGGGGTAGAAGCTGAAACAGCCAGACACGCCGATACTTCCCGCACGGCGTTGCTTGTATTCTGCACCGTGGGCCTGGCAGGCGTCTTCGATGACAGGAATTCCGTGCCTGTCAGCAATGGCCTTGATGGCGTCCATGTCGGCCATCTGCCCATAGAGATGGACAGGCATTATGGCCTTGGTCCTAGGCGTGATTGCTGCCTCAAGCAAGGTCGGATCCATTGTGAGCGTTACCGGTTCTACATCAACGAAGACCGGGCGCGCGCCGGTATAACAGACGGCGGACGCGGTCGCGACGAAGCTGAAGGAAACGGTAATAACCTCGTCGCCCGGGCCGGCGCCCGCGGCGAGCAAAGCAAGATGCAAAGCGCTTGTGCCGGTGTTGACGGCGATCGCATGCCTAGCATCGCAATAGGCCGCGAACTCCTCTTCGAAGCGAGCAACTTCCTCGCCAAGGACATAGTGGCCCGACGCCAGCACGCGCAGGACTGCGGGTTCAACCTCGCTTCTGATGGCGGCGTACTGAGCCTTGAGATCGAGAAGGGGGATCATGCAATCAGCCTCGCAGGCTCGAGTTCGATGACACGTCCGCGCTGGGCAAGCGACTGGGTGGCAGCCTCGAGAATGCGCACCACGCGAAGTCCCGCATGACCGTCGGCGATCGGCTGGCCGTTTGTCATGACACAATCGACAAACTGCTTGAGCTCACGTCCAAGCGCTTCCGTCATATCAAGTTGTGGGGCGTACATATCTCCGGTGCGATAGCCGACGCGCATGTCGTGGACCTTCTTGCCATCGGCCTGCGGATTGCCGTTGAGTGTGATGCCCTTGTCATAGACCTTGATCTTCTCGCTCGGCTCCAGATCGTCATAGACGATCATCTTGCTGCTACCGCCGATCAGCGTGCGGCGCACTTTGACCGGCGCCAGCCAGTTGACGTGGATGTGGGCGATCAGCTTGCTTTCGAAGAAGAGCGTCAGATACGCGATGTTTTCGGGCTCACCGGCAACATGGCCCATGCCCGTTGCCGAGACCGCCACCGGCTTTTCCGGCAGCACGTAATCCATGATTGACAGGTCATGGACTGCGAGATCCCAGATGACGCTGACATCATGCTGGAAGAGGCCGAGATTCACGCGCACGGAATCGTAGTAATAGATGTCTCCGAGACCATTCTCGATGATTTCCCGCATCTTGCGCACCGCACCTGTATGAATGAAGGTGTGGTCAACCGCGAGAATGAGCCGACGCCGTGCGGCCTCTTCCACCATCCGGCGAGCTTCTTCGGACGTTGACGCCATCGGCTTTTCGACAAACACATGCTTGCCGGCCATCAGCGCTTTCATGGCCAGCATGTAGTGAGCCGACACGGGCGTCGCGATCGCAACGGCGTCAACACGGGGATCACGCAAGACCTCGTCGAAATCGTCTGTAATCTGGACCGTCGGGTAGCGCAGCTGGACGCCGGCGAGGCGATCCTTTTTGAGATCGCATACCCAAATAAGCTTTGCACCCGGCGTTTCTGCAAGATTCCGGACCAGGTTCGGCCCCCAATATCCGTAACCGACGACGGCAACCCCAATCATCTTGCTCTCCCCGATGGAATGACTTCGACTGGCGCATCCTTTGCGCGACCGATGATTTTCGCCGGCACGCCGGCAACAATTGCGTAGGCTGGCACGTCCTTGGTAACCACCGCGCCCGCCCCGATCTGCGCGCCTTCGCCAAGCGTTACGCCGGCGACGATGGTCGCATTGCTGCCGATTGACGCGTAACGCTTGACCAGCGTCGGCACGACTGACCAGTCCGCGTCGGACTGGAGGGAGCCGTCAAGGTTGACGGCGCGTGGATGCAGATCGTTTGTAAACATCACGCCGTGACCGACGAAGACGCCGTCCTCAATGGTCACACCTTCACAGATAAACGAGTGGCTCGAGATCTTGCAGTTTTCTCCAATCGAGGCGTTCTTCTGGATCTCGACAAATGTTCCGATGCGCGAACCTTGACCGATCGAGCAGCCGTACAGATTGACGAGTTCTGGATGATGAATAACGACGTCGTTAGCTAGTCTCACATTTGACGCGATCACGTCACCTTCCTATCCGCTCACCCTAACCGGCCCAAATCCTGGGCCATTAACTGGTGTTACACAAAAAACTGGTTTCCATCTGCAGTAAATAAAACAATATTCGGTATATATTCGATCGAAAGAGGTATGTTGTGCATTCAGCTTTGCGAAAAGGAAGGATGATACTATTTGCTCTAAATATAATCTTCTTAATATTTGGCTGGTTGCTGCAAAGAATCCTGTTAATGACGACGCACTCGTCACCAAAAGTCATTTTATTGAACCCATCGACAACTGCCTCACCAGATGTCGTATTGCAGTGGTTCCGCAGTTTGGGAGACAGTGCCCGTTCGGCCTCTTTGGCCGATTGTTACCGCAGGGGCTCGCCTTGATGCCCGCGCTGACGTCTTCATTGCTAGAGCACTCCCGCTGAGTGCCGAATCGAAATTGTACTAATTGTCGCCGCTTGCCGTGCTTTTGAACCGCAGAGCTCCGCGCATAGCGATTATCTTCGGAGCCATGTTCTGGCCTTCCGCACATGTGATATCTGCACCTTCGCCGACGGCGCCAGTTGGGATTTCGACGGAGGATTCGGGTGGCCCAGCGCTTTTGGAATCGTTGGAGAAGTTGTGTCAGGTCGTAGCCCAATCACAGAGTGCTCGATGCTGGCGCGCCAGGTCAAGCAAGGGAACCAGCCAACGTTCAACCATTTGGCTCACGCTCGCGACCATATTTATCCTTCATCCTTATCGGGATATCCATAGGTCCCATGCAATGAGACCAAACTCAGATCCTAACCTAGGTTTCGGCCGCCGAACGACGTTCAAATTCAGCTAACAGCAAGCTCTTTTTCTTGCGCCCATTCAGTGAGCCTGCCTGCAATTCGCTCGCTGACGTCGACCCACCGCGATTTTGCAGAGCGTAGTAACGCTAGCTTACCCATAGATCTGGCAAGGATCCCATCGGAGAGATTCATCATCGCGTTATAAAGCGCATCATGATCGTAAGGGTCAACTGTTAAGCAGGCGTCGCCAAGCAACTCACCGGCGCCGCCACAGGTTGTTGCTATTACAGGCAAGCCAGCAGACGCTGCTTCGAGATATGCTATGGGCGAGGGGTCAAATAGACTTGGAAGCACAAAAACCGTAGCGCTAGCGAACAACTCGTCTAGTAGGCTTTGGTCCACCGGATTTTCCCGCGCCAGAAAGCCATAGCCCTCTACCCCGGGCTGCTCCAATTGGGGGTGTTTCCCAACTACGGCAAGAGTAGCGTTGGGAATTTGGGCTCGTACTCTCGCAAACGCTTCGAGCACAGCTGTACCATTTTTGCGTTTCCAGTCTACGCCGACGAAAAGGAAGCGAGGCGCCTCGAAGTTTCGCGTACTTCGACCGAGGAGGCGTGGAGTGTGGCCCATACCGACAACCAGAACTCGGTGATCAGGGACATTAAAATCGTCTACGACCGATCTCTTAGCCCAAGATGTACTCACGCATGCAACATCGGCGTGCCGGCACGCCAAGCGTTGGAGTGCGATACATCGGCTCACTTCCTCATCGGGCAGCGCCGATGCTGTGATGTCGGAATCTGGGTAACGGAGAAAGAGTGCAAATGTGCCGTCGTCGTAGGTCGCGATAGGTGTCTTAGTCCCCTGCGTTGCAAACCGGAGATCATATAAATCTGTTCCCATGGCAATTATGCCATCTACTTTACCCGCTCTCGCGATCGAAATGGAAATGCTCCGGGAACGCCCCCAGGTATCCCAGGCAGAGCGATGAAAAGTCGTACGTCCTAGCTTGCGCAGTCGAGAACGCACCGCTATCGGACCACGATGCCATAGCGGCAGAATGCACGGAATGGGCACGACCTCAAATCCAAGGGATGCCAGGCCGGTTGCAAGACCGTGTGGAGTGCCGGACCAATTTTTTGGCGACGTTGGATCCTTGTCTGGATAAATCAAGCCTATTCGTTTCACCGCGCTAGCTCCGAGAATATTGCCCCACGTTTATGAGTCTATAATACTCAATAGGTCAAGAACTGTATGTTAATTAAAGCTGATCAGTTGTGGTGAATACTTAACTAATATTCCGTATACATCAATAGATGTAGAAATGCTTTTTCGCGACGTCGAATTGAGCGCATGGCTCGCTCAATTGTTGCCAATGGCGACGGCGACCTCTAGGCAAAACGGTGCGGGATTAGCTCATCCGTCGCAGCAATATCAGCTCGTGCAAAATGATCCAAGTGCTGCGCCAGTGCGGGAAGACATTCCTATGAATCTTTATGCCGTCGAAAGCGTGCGGTGTGTCCTCGAACGTCTTCCCGATGCCTATCAGTATGAGTATCCGACCGACACCGATCATCAAAGTCGAGATTACGATCGACCGAACCAAGCGCGAGGCGACGGTCGATTTCGCCGGCACGTCTCAGAAGAACAATTTCAATGTTCTTGGAAACCCGTAACACGAGCGGCCGGACTCTAAGCTTTTCGCGTGATGGTCGAAGAACAATATCTCGATGAACACGGGGTAGCCTCCGGCCGATCAGTATTGTCATTCCGGACGGCTGTATGTTGGAGCCCGCTTATCCTGTCGCTCGCAGCACGTGACGAATGCGCTCGTTGGAGCTATGGGAGCAATAGCCAACGCTTTGGGGACATTGAACAACCTGACCTTCAGCAAGGAGCGCTAGGGCGGGTTTGTCGGCACCTCTAGGTTCACACCCACATGAGCAATTCAAGGCTTGTGGATCCCGACTACTTGAGCTTCGCTTTTCGGTCCTCCTCGAAGATTTCCATATCAGATAAGGCTCGGGGGCAGGGCAGTTTGAACGCTGGGGGACGGCGCGAAACGGATAATCCGTTCTCTAATCGATGGAATGCGCAATTCTGTTATCTCACCGCACCGACCCAAAGGGTGGCAACAGTGGTTACGACGGGGAGACTGGATCCACGACGGCTCGACGTCTGAAATGGGCGCGTGATGCGCCAAAGGCTAGCGATCAGACGGTCTTGGAAACTGGCGAGGCGATGACGGTTACGACACGCAGGTGGTTCGGCACACACCCTAACCGAAGTCGCACTTGCTGTGTGAAAGTCGTCGGTCAACCGACCAGATATCGACAGGCTTGGTTCATCTTTTATGCGCTCAGCCGGAATGCTTATGGTGACCTGCGATCGATGCACTTCTCAACCGACCTTGCGTGCTCCATCCTGTTGATATGGAGAAGGACAGCTCCGGCGGGTGGGTGACGAGTGTCGCGGAGGACGGGATCGAGGCGCATGAGACGATCTTGTAACACGCTCCACCGGCGGGATGCTCTTAAGCTTGCGGCAATGGCGTCGGTGGCGATGGGAGCGCTGGCATTCAGTAGAACGAGGCGGACAAGTGCAAGTGACCGCCCACTCTTCCCTGGGCCTTCCTTTTTTGTAAAGGGTGTGTACCAGCAGCCCATTGAGAAGATGGCGGAATGGCGCGACCGCGGCGTAAACACCATCTTCACAATAAACGCGGGTGGAAACATTATCACTTGGACGAACGAGGCAATGAAGCAAGGCCTTTACATCGTTCGTGCTCCAGCCGGTGTCGACGATAAATACCGAGTCATTGACCGGGCGGCATTCAAGCAAGATGTCCGCAATCCACTTCTTCTGGCGATTTCCCTCGTTGACGAGCCATCAAATCTGAAGCCTGGCGGTGCAGGTATTACCTACTCTGACGTGATTGTGCCACCTGCCGAGGTCGATGTCGTTGCCAGAGAGTTGTCTATTGGTGGAAAACCCCTTTGGATCAACCATATCGGAGCTCACATCAACAATGTGCACCTCGAAAGAATCATGAGTGACTACGCTGACAGTCCCTATATCGATTGGCTCGCGCAGGACAGTTATCCCGTCGCATCTGGTTGGGATGTGACTCTCGATCTTGATGACTACATTTCCACACCGCAGGGCCATTCGATCGATCGGTTGCTGCGATGGAGTGGTGGGCGGCCGCAATTCTCTTTCTTGGGCGTCACCAAATTCAGCGCCGACTACGGCAGAGACACGACGCCTGAGGAGTTTCGCTTGCAGGCGTGGTCATCGATCATTCACGGTGCAACGGGCATCATCTATTTCTCTTTCATGTTCTCGCCGCGGTTTTCCTATGACGCGACGCCGGAAAACCTCGTTGCCGAAATCAAGATGCTTCATGCCCAGATCGACGAGATTGAACCCATCCTGATGGACAAGGACAAAGGCGGTCGTCGTCCCTGGGTTCTCCTGAAGTCGGTACGCGGCGAGGCCAATGACCCAACGTCTTTGCAGTATCCCTTCGAAGCCTGCTCGATAAAAACCGATCGCGGCGAATACAAGATCATCCTGAACCTCGCGAACGAACCGGCTGAACTGACCTATGAGCCCTGGGGCCTCACCAAGGTTTCGTTTTCTCCCTATCAATGCAAACGAGGATATTCCGCCAAGGATATCACGTAAGGTCGAAGCATTACGCGCGCCATCGTACCGGGCATCAGTCTCACACAAATGGACCACTTTCGGAGCTTTTCCGCAGTAGATCCGACGGCGGTTCGGCAAGGCCTTCGGCGGCTAGTCCCTCAAGTGCGGCAACAATCTCGGCAATTCCGCGCCCTTCCGCATAATGCATCAGGCCACCACGCCAGCGCGGAAAGCCATATCCGTGGATTTCCACAAGGTCGATATCCTCCGCTCGTAGCGCGACTTTCTCGTCGAGGATCTTTGTGGCCTCATTGACCATCGGCAGGACGATGCAGTCGATGATACTGGCTTCATCCCACGCTCGCTGCGGCGTTTCCCGTGCTTCCCCGGCAATAATGTCGGCGACGATTTCCGAGTGTCTGGGCGTGCGATCGCCCTTCGCGTAGTCGTACCAGCCGCCGCCGCTTTTCTGGCCAAAGCGTTCCAATGCGCAAAGCCGTTCCGCGATTGGAGCGAAGGGGGTCTCGCCACGGGCACGCGCCGCCTTGCGTTGGAAAGCGGCAATGTCGAGGCCGCCGAGGTCCTGGGCCTCGAAGGGCCCCATGGGCAGCCCGAAGCTGCGCATCGCTGCATCGACCGCCTGTGGTGTCGCGCCCGCCAGTAACAGCCGTTCGGCCTGGGCGCGGGTGACTTTCAGGATCCGGTTGCCGATAAAGCCATCGCAGATGCCGGCGCGCACAGGAATCTTGTTCAGTATCCGGGCAAGTGCAAAGCCCGTTGTAAGGGTCGCGGGCGCGGTATGAGCGGTCGGTACGATTTCCAGCAGCTTCATGACATGTGCCGGACTGAAGAAATGCAACCCGAGGAAGCGCTCCGGGTGCCTGATGCCTGCCGCGATCTGCTCGGGATCGAGGTAGGACGTATTGGTGGCAAGCACCGCATCGGCGCGGCAAACCGTCGAAAGCCTGCTGAAGACCTCGCGCTTCACGTCGAGATCCTCAAACACTGCTTCGATGACCAGGTCGGTTGCGGAAAGCTGGCTGTAGTCAGTCGTGCCTGTCACGCCAGCCAGGCGGGCTGCCGCAACGTCCGGACTGATCTTGCCGCGCTTGACCGAGCCTTCGAAGATCGAACGCAGGTTGGAAAGGCCGCGTTCAATGGCAGCCTCGTCGCGCTCCACAAGCGTCACCGGCAGTCCCGCATCGCGAAGGGCGGCCGCAATACCCGCGCCCATTGTGCCGCCGCCGATGACAGCGGCAGAACGGATCTTGCGGGGCTCGACCCCTGCGAGCTCAGGCGGCCGGGGTGCTGCCCGCTCAGTGAAGAAAACGTGGCGCAGGGCTGCAGCCTGGGGTGAGCCGCGCAATTCGAGAAATGTCTGGCGCTCGAAAGCCATCGCTGTGTCGAAATCGGCCTCCGCCGCCTTCCTCACGCAGGCGAGCGCGCGAAGCGGCGCGTCCTCGCGCCTGGCGCGGCTGGCAACCGCCTTTGAGGTCGTTTCCCAGAACGTCGCGTCGACGGCCGGCACGCCGCGCTGGCGGAGTGGAAGTGGCAGGGACTGATCCACGGCAGAACGCGCGAAGTCGATCGCCCCCTTTTCCAGGTCACCCTCGACAACGGCATCGATCAGCCCTTGAGACCGCGCCTTCGGCGCTGCCACGGGCGTACCTGTTGTGATCATCTCGGTTGCAAGCGCCGGTCCGATCAGCCGTGGCAGGCGCACTGTACCCCCGGCACCCGGAACAATGCCGAGGCGGACTTCGGGCAACCCGACGCTTGCCGACGGCACGGCTATGCGAAAGCGGCAGCCGAGCGCCACTTCGAAGCCACCACCGAGCGCGCTGCCATGAATTGCGGCAACCCACGGCTTGGCTGCCGTTTCGATACGAGCGACGAGGTCGGGAAGGTGAGGGGGCATCGGCGGCTTGCCGAATTCGTTGACATCGGCGCCGGCAATGAACGTCCGTCCGTCGCAGATCAGCACCACTGCGCGCACCGAAGGGTCGGCGTCCAGCGTCTCGGCCGCATTCCACAGGTCCTGCCGCACTGCCTGCGACAAGGCGTTCACGGGCGGGTTGTCGATGGTGACGATGGCAATGTCGCCGTTTCGTTCGATGGTCACGGTCATAATGTCAAATTCCCAGGTAGGCTTCGCGAATTCGTTCGTCGGCAATCAGGTCCTGAGCTGGTCCCGACATTGTAATACGGCCGGTCTCCATCACATAGCCGCGGTCGGCAATCGACAGTGCGCCAAAGGCGTTCTGTTCGACGAGCAGCACGGTGACGTTGAGCGCACGCAGGCCCTTCACCACCTCGAAGATCTGGGCGACGAGGATCGGCGCCAGTCCCATGCTTGGCTCGTCGAGAAGCAGGCAGGAGGGGCGGGCCATCAGGGCACGGGCAATCGCAAGCATCTGCTGCTGGCCGCCGGACAGGCCCCCGGCCGCCAGATTGCGTTTTTCTCGCAGCACCGGGAACATGACGAATGCCTCCTCCATGTCCCTTTCGACCTTGTCGTCCGAGAAAAGAAAGGCGCCGAGGCGCAGATTTTCCTCGACGGAGAGGTTCGTGAAGATCTGCCGTCCCTCGGGCGATTGCGCGAGGCCGCGCGCCGGGCGGCGGAAGGCTGGAACGTTGTTCAGGCTCTCGCCGCGAAACACAATGGAACCTGACGACACCGGCTGTATGCCGGAAAGGCAACGCAAAAGCGTCGTCTTGCCAGCGCCGTTCGCACCCACCACGGTGACGATTTCGCCGGAGCCGACCTCAAGATCAATGCCGTGCAGAACCTCGATGCGGCCATAGCGGGAGCGCAATCCTTCAACCGTCAACATCAGCCGCCTCCACCGCTTGCGCGCCAAGATAGGCTTCGATGACCCGCGGGTTGCGGGCGACCGCTGCCGGTTCTCCTTCTGCGATCTTCTCGCCGTGATCGAGCACCACGATATGGTTCGAAATGCGCATCACCATCTTCATGTCATGCTCCACAAGCAGAATGGAAACGCCCTCAGCCGCGACCTCGGCGATCAGGTGATCGATCTCCTCCGTCTCGACAGCGTTGCAGCCGGCCGCCGGCTCGTCGAGAAGCAGCACGCGTGGTTGCAAGGCAAGCGCGCGGGCGATCTCCAGCCGTTTCAGCGCGCCGTAGGACAAGGAGCCCGCGGTTCTCTCGGCAGCCTGGGCAAGGCCCACACGCTTAAGCAGTTCGCGGGCTCCGGCTTCCGAGGCCTGGCTTCTGTGGCGCGAGCCCGGGAGCCCCAAGAGATCGGCGAGAATGGATCCCCGTTCGTGCAGGTGATGACCGACGGTGACATTCTCCAGCACCGTCATCGTCTGGAATATCTGCAGGTTCTGGAACGTGCGGGAGAGACCCCGTTCGGCGAGCAGATGCGGCCCGAGGCCAGTGACATCCTCCCCTGCGAGCAGGATACGCCCGCGGCCTGGCAGGTAGACGCCCGAAATCATGTTGAAGAGGGTCGTCTTGCCGGCGCCGTTCGGTCCGATCACCGAGACGATTTCGCCCGCCTTCAGGGAAAAGCTCACATCATTGACGGCACGCAGGCCGCCAAAGTCGATCCCGATACCTTCGACTTGAAGCAGGCTCATTCTCCCCTCCCTCTGATCAGGCGCGCAAGGCTCGGAAGCAGGCCGTCGCGCATGAAGATCATCACGAGCATCATGATGAGGCCGAGCACGAGCTGCTCATATTCCTGAAAGACGGTCAGGACCTGAGGCAGCGTCGTCAGGATGGCGGCCCCGAGGATCGCCCCGACGACAGAACCCGCACCACCGAGAACCGCCATGGTGACGAGCTCGATCGAATGCATGTAGCCGGCAACATCCGGGGTGATGAACTTGTTCTGCAGCGCCAGCAGGGAACCGGCAACCGACGCGTAGACCGCGGAAATCACGAAGGCTCTCAGCTTGTATTTCGCGACATCGACGCCGACGGTGCGGGCAGCGACCTCCGAGCCATGAAGGGCGCGCAACGCCCGCCCGGTCGGGCTGTGAAAGAGGTTGAGTGCGAGCCAGGCGCCGATCAGCATGATGAAACCGGTAAAGGCATACCAGAAGACCGGGTTCGACATGTCGAGACCGAGTGACTTCAGCAGCGGCCGCAATCCGAGGTCGGCAACGGCAATGCCGTCAGGACCACCGGTCCATCCCGCTTCATTGGCAAGCACCATGGCAACCAAGGCACCAAGTCCGAGACTTGCGACGGCCAGGTAGTATCCCTTCAGCCGGAGGATAGGCCGTCCGACCAGCCAGGCGACAAGGGCGGAAAGCACGGCGCCAAGGATGACGGCGAGGGCTGGATGCAGGCCGATGTGAAGAGGCGCAAGCGCACAGCTGTAGCCGCCGATCCCGACGAAGCCGGCATGGCCGAGGCTGATCTGGCCGGCATATCCGGTGAGGATGACAAGACCCGTCACCGCAAGTCCGTTGACGAAGATCAGCGAGCCGACGCGGAAATAGTAGGAGGAGGGAAACAGGAAGGGCAGGGCGACGACGACGAGCGTCAGCACAAGCAGCGTGATGGTTTTCGAGGAGAGCTTCATCGTCATACCCGATCCGTGACTTTGCGGCCGAAGATGCCCTGCGGCATGGCGAAGAGGACGGCAAGGATCACGATGAAGGCAGCCGCGTCCTTGTATTGTGAGCTTATGTAGCCGGCGGTCATGGCCTCGAGGACACCGAGAAGCAGGCCGCCCACGAGTGCTCCCTTGGGGTTGCCCATCCCGCCCAGCATGGCAGCGGCAAATCCCTTGAGCGCCAGCGAGATGCCGACATCATAGCTGGTCAGCGTGATCGGCGTGACGAGCACACCTGCCAGGGCGCCGATCGCGGCTGAAAGCGCGAAGCTCAACGTCATGATGTAGCGCGTGTTGATGCCGACCAGTTGCGCAGCGATGCGGTTATTGGCGGTCGCCAGCACCGCGCGGCCAGTGAGCGTTTTCGTGAAGAACAGCCAAAGGCCAATGAAGACTGCCAGCGCGCCGGCAACCACCCACAGGCTCTGTGGCAGGATCGTCGCACCGCCGATTGCGATCGGCGTATCACCCGAGAAGGCGGGGAAGCGATGCAATTGCTTGTCGAAGGCGATCTGCGTCAGGCCGCGAATGAAGATCGAGGCGCCAATCGTGATGATGATCAGGGACACCACGGGGGCACCGCGCGCGGGCTCGATGGCGAGCTTGTTGAGCGCGACCCCGATCGCCGCCGTCACGAGGATGGCAAGGATCGCCGCCAGCGGCAGTGGAATGCCCGCCTGATAGGAAAAGACGGTGATCATGCCGCCGAGCATGACGAATTCGCCCTGGGCGAAGTTCACGACATCGGATGCGTTGTAGATGATGGTGAAGCCGAGGGCCACCAGCGCGTAAACCGCACCGACCGTCACCCCGGACAGCAGAAATTGCATGAACTCGGCCATGGCTGCCTCCCTTTGCACCGCGCCTGATCGGGAGCGCCACGCGCTCCCGAGGGCACGGCTCAGCACTTAGTCGACGATCTTCCAGCTACCGTCACGGATCTCCAGCATGCGGAAGGCCGTGAGATCGAGGCCGAGGTGATCGTCCGCCGTCATGGTGACGGTTCCGGTCGTTCCGACGAGGCCCTTCGTCTGCTCGATGGCTTCGCGAATAGCTGCGGGATCGGCTTTGCCCGCACGGTTGATCGCGTCGACGAGGATGCGCAGCGCGTCATGCGCATAGCCACCAAAGGTCGATACCGGCTTGCCCGTCGCTGTTTCGAAGCTCTTCTTGTAAGCGGCAACGACCGCGCGCTGCGGATCGTTTTCCGGCAGGAGGTCGGCCACCAGCAGGGCAGTACCCGGCAGGCGAATGCCTTCGGCCGCACTTGCGCCAGCCAGATCGATGAAGCCGTTGGAGGCGACACCATGCGACTGATAAAGCGGCAGGCCGACGGCGAGCTGTGCGTAGTTGCGGGTGACGATTGCCGGACCCTGGCCGAAGCCGGGGTTGAGGATTGCCTGCACGCCTGACGTGTTCTTGATGTTGGTGAGCTGCGGGGTCATGTCCGCATCGCTCGGGCCATAGGTTTCGTCTGCAACCACCTCAATGCCATAGTCGCCAACGATGGCCAGGCACTGCTTGTGCATGGAGGCGCCAAAGCCGTCGGAACCGGAGATCATGCCGATCTTCGTGAAGCCCTTCTTCTTCATGTCGTCGAAGATCTTTGCGCAGGCCATGCGATCGGTATGCGGCGTCTTGAAGGTATAGGGCTTTACCGGGTCTACGATTTCGATGGCGCCAGCAAGCGAGATGAATGGGATCTCGGCATCTTCAGCAACCGGGATGATCGCCATCGAGGTGCCGGTGGTGGTGCCGCCAATGACCGCTGTGACTTCGTCGTCCTCGACCAGACGCGTTGCGAAGGTGCGTGCCTTGTTCGGATCGCCGCCGTCGTCGTAGATGACAAGCTCGAGCTTTTCACCGAGAACGCCGCCTGCCGCATTGATCTCGTCGACCAAGAGCTTCAGCGTCTTGGCTTCAGGGTCGCGAAGGAACGAGGCGGGTCCTGTTTCCGAGACAGTCGCTCCAATGCGGATGTCGGCAAGGGCTTCGCCGGCAAAGCCAAGCGCAAGCGCAAGCGTACCCGCGAGCGCGGTGGTCATCGCAAATTTCATGTCAGTCTCCTCCCAAGAGAACAAAGGTTAAGTCAAAGTCGTCACGCCGCCTTCGGACGGCGCCACATGACGGTTCGGAAGCGGTTGGCCACGAAGGCCGCGTCTGTCAGGCTGGCATTGCCGGCCGGGTTGGCGCCGGTGACGTGGAAATCACTGAACGCAGCACTCTGATTGACGAAGATGCCGCCGGTCAGATTGATCGAGAGATTGACGCCCGCCCTGGCGAAGGCGTCGACAGCAGCGTCGATGCGGCGGTCGTCGGTGTCATAAAGTGCCGCGGTGATCGCACCCTTGCGACGGGCGAGGCTTGCTGCCTTTTCGATGCCTCCGGCAACATCCGCAACGGCGACGATGAAGGCGATCGGACCGAAGCGCTCTTCCTCATGCGCATCCGTCTTGTCGGCATCGACGGCAAGGACGAGGGGCGTTGCCGTGCGCGCATCGCCTGTTGTGACCGGGGCAGAGTCGCGAATGAGTGTTCCGAGGCTGCGGGCGGTCTCGATGCGCGATAGAGTAGCCGGATTGGCGATCGCACCACAGACGCCGGCCGCGCGTGCAGGATCGGCAAGAAGGCCGTCGATGGCTGCGGCAATTGCCTTTGCCACGTCGTCGAAGCTCTTGTGACCCTCATCGGTCTTAATGCCGTTCCTTGGAACGAAGATGTTCTGCGGGGCGGTGCACATCTGGCCGCTGTAGAGCGAAAGAGAAAAGGCGATATTGGCGCACATGCCTGCAAAGTTATCGGTGCCGGCAACGACAATCGAATTGACCCCAGCCTCTTCGGTGAAGACCTGAGCGTCTCCGGCATGCTTGCGCACCCATTCGCCGAAACTGTTCGAGCCGGTGTAGTCGACGAGCTGCACCGCATCGTTCTCAACGAGATCGCGGGTGATTTCGGCACCCGGCGCATCGGCTGCCAGAAGCGCGATATTGGCGTCAAATCCCTCTTCGGCAAGCACCTGGCGAATGACCGAAACCGTGATCGCCAATGGCAGGATTGCGCCCGGATGCGGCTTGACGATGACGGTGTTGCCGGTCGCGAGGCTGGCAAACAGGCCGGGATAGCTGTTCCAGGTCGGAAATGTCTGGCAACCGATCACCAGCGAGATCCCGCGCGGCACGATCCGCCAGTGTTTTTCCAGAACGATCGGCTCGGCCTTGCCCTGCGGTTTGGTCCAGATGGCTTGAGCCGGCGTGCGGGTCATCTCTGCGAAGGCGTAGGCAACGGCTTCGAGGCCGCGGTCCTGCGCATGCGGTCCGCCAGCCTGGAATGCCATGGCAAAGGCCTGTCCCGTCGTGTGCATGACGGCATTGGCGATTTCGAAGCTGATGCGATTGAGGCGGGCCAGAACTTCGAGGCAGATGCCGACGCGGGTCTTGACCGCCGCATCCGCCCATGCGGGTGCCGCAGCCTGCGAGGCGGCGATCAGCGTGTCTGCATCTGCGGCCGGATAGGTGATGCCGAGCGTCGGGCCGAATGGCGAGACTTCCGCGCCGACCTTCGCCGTCTCCGGATGGCCAGGCAAGGCAAAAGGCTTGCCGAGCCGGGCATTGTAGGATGCCAGGCCATCGTCCTTCGCGGTTTCGCCATAGATCTTGCCGCTTGGGATTTCAGGATAGGCCGACCAATAACCGCGTTCCTGCGCAGCCTTCAGGGCTGCGGCAAGGGTTGGCTGGTGGCGGTCGAAAAGGGCATCCATTCACATGTTCCTCTCATGCTGTGGATTTATAATTGACCGGCCGGTCGGTTTATGCAAGAGTTTTTTCATGAACCGCCCGATCCTGGCGGAACTGGAGGAAACATGTCCGAATCCGACACCGTCCAATCGGCATTTGCCGATGGCGTCCTTACGTTGACGCTCAACCGTCCAGACAAGCTCAACGCCTTCAATGAAGAAATGCACCTGGCGCTCAGGGCAGGCTTTGAACGCGCGCATCAGGATGCATCCGTTCGGGCGGTACTTCTGACCGGCGCCGGTCGCGGCTTCTGCGCGGGGCAGGACCTCGGCGACCGCGATCCGCGCAAGGGTGGGGCGGCCCCGGACCTCGGACGCACGATCGAGCTTTTCTACAACCCGCTGATCCGCCTGATCAGGACACTGGAAAAGCCCGTCATCTGTGCCGTCAATGGCGTTGCCGCGGGTGCGGGCGCCAATATCGCGCTTGCATGCGATATCACTCTGGCGGCGCGCTCGGCGCGTTTCATTCAGGCCTTTGCCAAGATCGGCCTCGTACCCGATTCCGGCGGCACCTGGAGCCTGCCACGCCTGCTTGGCGAAGCGCGCGCAAAGGGGCTGGCACTGACCGCCGAGCCGCTCGACGCGGAAACGGCGGCAAGCTGGGGGCTGATCTGGAAGGCGGTCGACGATGCGGCACTCCTCGATGAAGCCAGGACCCTTGCCACCAAACTCGCTGCCGGACCGACAAAGGGTCTCGGCATGACCAAGCGCGCGATCCAGGCAGCGGCAACCAATTCGCTCGATGAGCAGCTTGAGCTTGAACGCGATCTGCAGCGCGAAGCTGGACGCAGTGCCGACTACGCCGAGGGCGTCGCTGCCTTCCTGGAAAAGCGCAAGCCGGAGTTCAAGGGACAATGACCGACAGGATCATTCTCACGGCCCAGGAGCTTGCGAACGCCTGCGCAGACGCCATGTGGCGCGACGATAATGCCTCCCGTCACCTTGGCATGGCGATGGAACGTGTGGCACCGGGCATGGCGGTCATTTCGATGGTCGTCAAGCCGGAGATGACCAACGGCCATGGGACCTGCCACGGCGGATACATCTTCACGCTGGCCGATTCCGCCTTCGCCTTTGCCTGCAATACCTACAATCAGCGGGCCGTCGCGCAGCATTGCTCGGTTACCTACATTGCACCGGCCTTTGCCGGCGACCGCTTGACGGCAACCGCGCGGGAGGTTTCACGGCGCGGACGCGGCGGCATCTACGATATCAACGTGACCAATCAGAACGGCGAGCACATTGCCGAGTTCCGTGGCCATTCGCGCACCGTCAAGGGCACCCTTTTGCCGGAAGAGGCGTAAAGCCGCCGGTCATTCATCTCGGAGGAGAGACAGACATGGAAGACCTTTCACCCCGCCCTGGCGACCTCGACGCGATAGAAACAGCATCGCGTGACGAGATTGCAGCACTTCAGCTTGACCGGATGAAATGGTCACTGAGCCATGCCTATGAGAATTCGCCCTTCTACCGTGCGCGTTTCGACGAAGCTGGCGTCCATCCCTCGGATCTGAAGTCGCTGGCTGATCTCGCAAAGTTCCCCTTCACGACCAAGAAGGATCTTCGCGATACCTATCCCTTTGGCATGTTTGCCGTGCCGCGCGAGAAGCTGACGCGCATCCATGGATCTTCGGG
>Ga0102593_1001095_pt1 | contig 30178 bp, 28 predicted proteins | sample AraplaCol_mMS_r2_2_FD_76862 | JGI IMG/M metagenome (GOLD analysis project Ga0102593, IMG submission 76862) | Arabidopsis root microbial communities from North Carolina, USA - plate scrape MF_Col_mMS_r2 (SPADES assembly) (version 2) | ecosystem: Host-associated > Plants > Roots > Endosphere...
GTTATTTCAAAAAAGTTGCTAAAAAAATAAACAAAACTCCGACATGTTAACCATGGAAATCCCCACAAAAACCTACCTTACCCACTAAATTCAAAGAATGCCCCCTACAAAAAAGAAAAAAAAAAAAAAAAAGACAAAAGCGCCGACCATCCCAGAACCAATCATAGAGACCCACATCCTAGAATCCAAGTTGAAAATATTCCAGTCAGGAATACCCCGAAATAGAATCACTGGCTCCCATCTATCATTCAAAAGTACAGCCCAATCCGTCATGACAACACCATCCGACTATTTCCCATGTGCCTCATTGATTCTCTTCCAAACCTCAGCCTCAACCTCCGCTAATTTCGTTCCCGCACTCTGCATCCACGACTTAGCAGTTCCCATGAAACTCTCCTCGTCACCAGGGAATATGTCACTCCCGCCACCACCGCTTCCACCACTTTGTAAAGGTAGACCAGGCTGTGAGCCGCCAGCTGGTGGGTTGTACAGATTTGCGTAGGGCGACGAGGTCGAGTTCGGGATATGGCTTGATTGTGGAGAGCGGTGATAAGAGTAGGACTGTGTGAAAGCGGTGGGTGTTGCTGACGCTGTTGCTTGTGAGGGTGGATTTTGCGGGATAGCCTCCCCCGCCTTTGGTGGAGGGGGCACGGGAGATTGTGCCTGTGGTGCTGGAATGGTTGCTACTGGAGCAGCTCCCGGTTGTGGTGGTGCTGGGGACTCTGAGGTCGATGTGGTTGGCAATGTGGTTGTTGGAGTTGACCTTAGGTTCGTTGTTGGAGCAGTGGCAGCCGTTGATGCTGTTGGTACTGGTAGAGCGGGAGCCGCTCCTGGTTGCGCATCCTGTGCTGTGGCATATACAGGAGCATTTGATGGGGCTGTGGCCGTAGCTGAGGCGTTTGGAGGTTCAGTGGTGGCTGTTGTTGAGGCTTCGATTGCGGTGGCGGGTTCAGGGTGTGAAGTAGTTGCTTGAGTAGACTCCTCCTCCTCCTCCTCCTCCTTGTTAGAATTGGAGTTGGAGTTGACGGGTGCAGATGTGTAGGTCTGTATACCGGACATTTTGCTTTGATTATTGAATCGCGAACAGTTATCGAGAAGATGAATGAAGTTATGTATGAAGAAGGAAGCTTCAAGGAGCTCGAGCTCCAGACGTCATGCGTCTGCCGCAGTGGGGCGGTGGCCGCTTTAGGAAAATCTCTCGCGGGGAGAGCTAAAGGCTTTGCTGAATTTGAATTACTCTGTAGTATATTGGTGATCATTGAGAGCATTGACAAGATAAAGTGTTCTACTTGGCACTTTTGGTGTGGAAGATGTCTAGCTTGTACACGGGTTACGTACTGGCCCGTCACATAGCGAGACTGTGAACATTGATGCATATGGACGAAGTTGACAAGGGAGCCGCCGACTGTTAAACCGATTCCGGTGAGGGACGATGAATAAAGCCATGACAGGAACCATGTTTGTTAACCGCGTGGCAGAGATCACGCTGACGGCCCAGAGAGGATTACATACTGTACACAAAGCTGATATACTGGTTTCTATGTGGGGATTTACACTTGCACAGTGGAATCAAATATAATCAAAGAAAAGAAAAAGAGTTTGCAGGCAGTAAAGTACATCGGGTACAAAAAGGGAAGAATCACACCATTCTATGCTTCAAGATCCCCCCGAACCCATTTCTTGACGCATCTATCTTTTGCAGTTCCCACATCCTCTGCTTCCCCATCACCCGGTTACACCGAGCAGGGTTTCATCCCCATCCCCAGTATAGCTACAGGTGTTTAAGATAATTCGCTAGGGGCGAGTTATCTATTTGAACTTCTTGCCGAAGAGGATCAGCTGGACCTGATCGTAGATGGACAGGACACCAGCACCGGCAACACCACGGAGGATGTTGGCACCGGCACCCTTGAACAGGGACTTGGTACCCTCCTTGGCGATGATCTGGCGGGCAGCATCCATGGAGGAGGAGTACTTGACGGCCTCACCAGAGGTCATCATCATACGACGACGGATAGTGTCCAGAGGGTAGGAAGCAACACCAGCAGCAGTGGTAACAGTCCAGCCGAGCAGGAAGGAAGCGAGGAAAGAGCCCTCAAGAGGACCGACCAGGAGAACGGGCTTGATAGAGTCGTACATACCGAAGTACAGACCACGGTAGACGACGATACCGACGACGGAGGGACCGAAACCACGGTAGAGACCGGCAATACCGTCGGAGGCGAGGGTCTTGCGGTAGACGTCAACGAGACCGTTGAACTGACGGTCACCGCCACCCTTGGTGGACTTGGCGTCGTTGGCCAGACGGGTACGGGCGTAGTCCAGGGAGTAGACGAACAGCAGGGAAGTGGCACCGGCAGCACCACCGGAGGCCAGGTTACCCATCATCCACTTGGCGTATCCATCACGGTCCTTCTTGTAGGCGAACATGGACTTGTAGGTGTCACGGAAAGCGAAGTTCAGGGCCTGGGTAGGGAAGTAACGGATGACGTTGGCGGTGTTACCACGCCACAGAGAGACGATACCCTCATCAGCGGCAGTACGCTTGAAGCAGTCGGCGAGACCGTTGTACTTGTGGGAAAGACGACCAGCCTTGAGCATCTCATCCTGTTGAGGGAAGAAAAATCTTGTATTAGTGACTGATCGGCAGAAACGCGGCTGCTGCCCAGCACGGACGCGCAAGGAGAAAAAAATTTTTCCATCATCAGTGCCAACACAACCGAGGCTATCACGTTGCAGTGAAGGTGCCATTGGTCGAATTACGGCAGATGATCATCCATTTGCGGTCTATTCTGAAGGCCAACGCCTGATTTGATGGATGATGCCTTTACTAACCTGGTTCTGGATCAGGAGCTTGATACGCTCAATGGGGGCAGCGGCGGTCTTGGAGACAGCGGCGGAAACACCACCCACTATGAATCAGTTAGTTGCTGTAATTGATGGATAAATGGATTTCTGATGAAATTGGATGCGTGGAAGAGCTGTACGTACTCAGGAAGTCGACAACGAAGCCCTGTGAAAAATTTTCGTTAGCATCTTTATATCGATGAAATTATCGATTGATAGGCAAAGCCAACTATCCGATTGAGCCAATTTGTTCTATTCTCTCCATCTCGATGGATGATGAAGATACAATCGAGCTCGTGATGGATTGAAATCGATGAAATCGCGCGACAACCGGAATGAGATAGCAGAGCCAGAATAGAGGGAACAACTTACGGGCATGCCGAAGACGGACTTCTCGCCCTGGTTAACGTCACCTTGAGCCATTGTGAAAGGTTGTGCAAAAGATGGATGCGACAACTAAAAAAAAGAGAGGAGATGGGGAGTGTCAAGAAGGAACACCGGGGATGAGAGGGAAGAAAAAGAAGAGAAGAGAGCGCAGGGGCGGAAGGGGGCAAGAAAAATACCGCTGGCAGAAGCGACGACCAGCCACTAAGACCCAATCAGGAAGGGCAGGGGGGTAATTTACCGTATTGCCCGTGTATTGCCAATCCGGCCTGCCGAATTCTCCCGATCGCTGCCATGCAAATTTTTCAATCGGTGCGACGTGGCTTTTTAAGTCGAGGAGACAATAGGAGCAAGTTCAAAATCTTAATGGAGAGTATCTCTATATATAGAAATAGAGAAGCGATCATTACACTATCACTAGATTCATTCATATCTTCCATTTCTCATCTTTCAATACTGTTCTCTCTCATTGACTCGCTCTCTGTTCTTCTTGAAAACCCTGCGTAGTCCGGAGCAACGGCGTCCAAGCGCGCCCGGTGGACACGTATGGGTACGTATTCTGCCCCAGCCAATGCCGGGCCTCCACACGGGGCACCTCCTTTTTTTTCCTGCCCCGAGTATCCGAACTGTTGTTGCCACTACTGGTCCATGGGCTAGATTTGGTGCTTCCAGATATCATCTCGATTGTGGTAGGTAAATGGGATAGCCCGGAGTATGGGGCTAGCCGGGTGAAGACTTTTAGCTTCTTTCAGACAGTTCACTGGGCCCCTTCTCTTACCTATTGTACGTACATACTATTTACTATGTACAGATTGCTGGAAACCGGAAACCGGTCTGATCGGTGCGATCGGCTTATATTCGGTATCTCCTGCAGAATAGCCTTGCAGAATGTATACATAGAGTAATACATACAACTCCGGTCTGCAGCCTTTCCATTGCCAATAACAATTCAGTATGAGCCATTTTTATGCTGTTCCTATTTATGTATGTACGCCGAGTCTCCGGGAGTACAAGGTTTACAGTGGAGGTCAGCCGCATGTGTGATGTACCGCCCAAGCAGGGCCGGGGTGGATCCCCTTTGTCCGCATTGGAACAGTACAATTTATACAGCTCCGATACTTTTGGTTATCAGCTCTACGGATACATATGGATAATTGGTGGTTGAAATGCAGTGCTGGGGTTTTTCTACGAAGCAATGTGTTTTACTTCGATGTAGATTAGTTCATGGGCTGAAATTAGACCAGTATTCGGGGCATCAACTGCAACTTCTCCGTGGACATCTCATGTGAAACCAGGGCATATATATACACTATCATTCAACTTATATAAATATCCAAGTCGACCCTGGAGATCAGCAATACCTCCAGGTATTTATTGCTAGCAGAACTCCAATCTCTCGTCATAGTCCACACTGACATTAAACCCTCCACCTGAGATCATAACTAGGCACTATTGATACAAGTATATGAAGTACTACTTCCAAGGTTTCAAGATCACAGAGCTCCAGCTTGGATGTTGTCTTGCAATGTCGCATGAATAGCATAGATTTAGATAGATACATCAACATAAATTAGAAACGCCAGTCACCCAATGACAAGTTCCAACTCAAAGGTTCGACTTATAGACAATGAAAGCTTTTAGCGGCGCTCAATTCTTCTTCGAACGCTTTCTCTTCTTCCTCCGGCCATCACCTTCACGGATGTCTAGCTTCGTCTCGTTTCCATCGGCCTCATCCCCCTTCTCTTCGGCCTTCTTGCTCGGGCCCAGGCTAAAAGCAGGGCCCTCCTCATTGCCGAATGTGTCCTTGCGCCATTGACGAACTCGAGCCTTCTTGCCCAGCTTCCGCTCATCCTTAGCCTTCTTTTCAGCCTCGCGGAAGGAAGCATACTTCTTCAGGCCTGCAAATTGGTTCAGTTGAGCGTCGTCCGCCATGAGAATATCACGCGCTGACAGACCGAAACTCTGTGGAGAGGTCTCACGGTAACGGAATCGAGTGGCATTCTTCTTCGTGGCACCGGGAAGTAAAGTGATATCGAGGTCAAGGTTGCGGTCAACCGCCTCCTCAATGCGAAGACGGTCTTTGCGGGCCTCACGTTTCTGATCACGCTTCTCCTGAGCTTTGCTCTTCTTAGAGCTTTCACCCTCACCCTCGTCATCATCGTCGGATTCAATAGTGGGTTTGGCGTCTTCATCCTCATCCTTGTAGTCGGGAATCAAGTCCGTGATATCAATATCATCATCCCATTCAGGCTTCTTGGGATGCTTCTTTCCGGAAGTGTCTTTGTCGGCATAGTAATCTTCTCCGAAGCGTTTCTGCATCTCAGACTCCCACTCCTTGTCGTCCCAGGCGCCATCTAGGAATTCGGCCCAGTCTTCATCGGTGAACTTTTCAGCCCGCATACCGGCCACCTCCTTAATCTCATTCACTCTTGTTTGAAGTTCTTCCATTTTGAGCTTACGCAAACGGTTCTTTTCGGTCTCCCGTAGCTTCTTCTCCTCCTCCTTGCGCTGGCGCTCGGCATCACGCAGCTTCTTACGCGAGCTCTTCTCCTCCCGACGGACGGATTGGCTGTTCGTAGTGTCACGGGCGTGGGTGACCAAGGCCTCGTTGAGCTTATTGGGGTCCTCGAAACGGAAATTATAAGCTTCCTCAATGGCGTCAGCTCGTTTCATATCGTCCTCGTCATCTGAGTCAAAAGGATGAAGCTCCCGTCCGCCCTCGGGAATCCATGCGCGCGCAGACATAAAATTAGAAAGGAAGGTCTCAGGATCCTTGTCGGCATTTTCGATATCGAGTTCAATCTTCTCCTCCGGGAGGTCTTCGGGGCCAGATTTGCGCACAAGGAAATCATCGGCATCATCCATTTCCTCGTCGGAGCCTTGGTGCATGGCCTTGACAACCTCGTCCTTGAGGTCGGCTTGCTCTTGCGCAAAAGTCTTAGGAGCATCTTCCTCGTCGGCTGGATTGACACCCTTCAGCAGGTTCTCGCGGTGGTAATCGTGCAGAGTCATCGTTTTCTCTTTCGTCTCTTTAGGAGCGGCATCGGCATCTTCGTCGAATTTGGTGTAGAATGTCACATTGTTGTCATAAACAGCCGGGTCCTTAGACCGGATGGCCTTGAGAGTAGCCATAATCTCAGCATCAAGAGCTTTAGTAGCAAGTTCTCCATCTTCATCTTCCTCCTCCTCATCAGAGGACTCTTCTTCGTCGGACGGTTGTTCGTCGGCTCGTCGCTTGCCCAGGTTGGATTTGCCATATTTGGCTTCCACTGTAAAAATAATATAATCGTGAGCATTTTGTGAGACAAAAAAAAAGCTCATGGAATCTTACGTTTCTGGACTTCTTCTCTTTTCTTATTGTATTCAAACCGTTTAGCATAATCGGCGTTCACCTTGAAGCCGGCGTCGGGGGACTGGCCGAGAGAAACACCACCGGCATCATCGCCCGAGTCCGAACTATCATCATCCAGAAGCTTGCGCATCTTCTTTGAAGGAGGCTCCATTGTTCAATGTGCAACGACTTTTCTTCAAGTCCGAGCAGTCCTTGCCGCCGCCGGCAGAAAGAAAAAAAAATCACATACCGCCTTCAACAGTCTCGTGGTGTTGCTGCCTTGCTGCCTGGACCTCAGATTACCCCGACTCCTTGACGTAGCCAATTAAATCATCAGTCCAGGCTGGAGGTTCACTTGGCTGACCAGGATCTGTGCAAGGCTCTCCAGACATCTCCTTGCACTTTTGCTGTTGTCTTCGAAGTTGAGGGCTCATACAGTGACTGATTGGAAGGCTATATCTCGTACCTGTTATTCTTGCTCGCGTCAAGTGTATGGCTGGAGGCATGCACTAGATGTCGACCCAAGCAAACACCCCGTTACCCGCAGTTGGGAAGCTCGTGAGCGTTGTGTATGTCAAATGCACCCTGAACAATTCACCAATACTAATATTATTTCCTTTTTGTAGTCCAGTTGGTCTCAAAGAAGCCGCCCTCGACTCACCAACGTTTCGCGCAACGACCCATCACTTCTGTGACCAGATCGACTTCATCGAGAAATGGCTTGACGGATACGCCAAAGCTGCCACCAAGCTCTCCTCGGAGCTGAATACCTTGGAGAGCATTGTGAGCAGCTTTCTTTCCTACTCTACGCACCCCTTGGTGATCTCCGAAGCTGTTGTTGACCATGATTACACTCTGTTGGCGATGAGGAGGTGTGGGGAAGGGTCAAGAGGCCTCTGGAGTGGACTGGTGGCGACGACAAAGAAGATGGAATCTATGATCGCCGAGCCAATTCGTGCCTTTATACATGAAGATTTGCGGCAGTTCAAGGTAATCTACCCTGGAATCGGAACCCTCCGGACCCTTTACGACTCTCGTCCGTTTCATGATCTGGTTCTGACAACGGTATAGGAAGCCCGCCGAGCTCTCGAGCATGCACAAAAGTCGTACGACTACTTACAAGCTCGTTATGCTGCCCAGTCCAAGTCTAAAGAGACCTCGGCACTACGAGAAGAAGCTTTCCAGCTGCATGAAGCTCGCAAGATCTACCTGAAAACATCACTGGACTTCTCTGTTCAGGCTCCTCAGACTCGCAATGCACTCGATCGACTTCTAGTTCGCATTTCCTTCGATCAATGGCGCGAGTTCCGGACATTTCACAACAACAATAGTGCCGCCTTCTCGAAGTGGACAAATGAGATGGATCGCGTGAAGGGATGGGTACACGAAATGGAAGGAAGTGACAGGTCTTCCAAGCGGGAACTCCTCTCGACCAGAAAGCAGATCGAGGAAGCTGCAGAAGTGGCCGCTAGACCCTCTCGTGAACTCGAGGATTACTCTATCTCTACCGTTCCCTATCTGGGCTCTCGTCCATTGCCAACACTGAATATGGGCAAGGATGCGAAGCCAGAAAAACAAGGGTGGGTCTACCTACGGACCCTTTCTGGAAAGCCTACTCGCACGGTGTGGGTGAGACGATGGGCCTTTCTAAAGCATGGTATCTTTGGGTGTCTCGTGCAGGGTGCCCGTACCGGGGGTGTTGAGGAGAGTGAGCGGATTGGCGTGTTGCTGTGCAGCGTTCGTCCCGCTTTCCAAGAAGAACGACGCTTCTGTTTCCAGGTGAAAACCAAGAACAACAATATCGTTCTTCAGGCGGACACACAAAAGGAATTGATGGAATGGATTGGCGCGTTTGAGGCTGCTAAGCAGAAAGCTTTGGAAAACCCAGCTAGCACTGACTTGTCAATTTCCGGCAAAGTGACTGTCCAAGATCCTGCATTCTCAATCTCCCAACCTCCTGCACCAGAATTTACAGCCGATCCGTCGGAGTCTCTAACGCCCCACACGAGCGATGATTCAGGGGGCAATGAGCGAAGCTCAACCTTACCCGTCCCTGATCACGAAGGTATGGCTTCCAGAAAGAGTTCCGATGTGAGTGGTCGTCGACTCACTGGCTTGGACCATGAGGGTTCAGCCAGAGATCACGCCCGAGAACACACGAATCGTATTATTCAAAAGCTGGATCTTCATCGCAAATCTAACAACGCAGCCCCGGTGTCGCCTTCTGTTCCAGGTCCTGCAGGTGGAATAGCAAGTCTGATTTCGGCCAGTCACAATATTCTACCCTACAGTGGCCACGCTCCCGTTAATGTGGCTGATAATAGTCAGAACCGGGGTCGCAGCTTAAGCAATCTTGACGAACCTGGGGCGAACCTGGCACCTCCTACCCTCGCAAACCCCCCTGCCCCAACAAGCATGAGCAAGGCTGCAGTTGTTGTCAGTAATGAAAGGGGTATAGGTCTGGGTGTCGTCGATAACACGGGTGGTATGCCAAGTGGTATGATGGCCAACTTATGGGGTAGCTCAAACTGGGGCTTTATCAACAAGCTTCAACGAGAGAAACTTCTTGATGGAGACCACGACTCAATTTCAGAAGAGCGACCAACGTCAGTGAAGAGTGATTCGTCTAAACAAAACTTTGCTGTGCACCCAGATCAGCCAGCTAATTCGCCGCCCTCTGGTCAACCAACCGGACCACGCCACAGACAAACAGTGAGTCTAGATGGTGATGCTTCCAAGATACAACGGGCTGCTATTGGGGATCTTCTTCAGCATGAGTATCCCTCCTTTTACCCTCAACAATTGAGGATTCAAGATTCTCAATTCCGGTTGCTCTTCCCAGATGTCAAGAGAGATGAATCTTTAGTTTTGGTGTTTAGGGCAACTTGGAGCCCTAACGACCAACAAGAATTTCCTGGCAGAGCCTACGTCACCACCCAGAACATCTATTTCTACAGCCATCATTTTGGACTAGTGTTGACAACTAGTGTCTCACTAGATAGTATCAAAGAGGTGACGGCTGCCCCTGGAAGAGACTGTGATTTCCTTTTCTTGCATACCATCCCCCCTCTGGGAAGCGACACGCCTGGCAGAGTTTCAATCAAAACATTCCTGGAGCCTCTTCGATTACTTCAGAAACGCCTTAACTATTTGATCCAAGGATCAATTGCCGTCCAACCAATGAGTTTGGAAAATGTTATCAAGGACTTAATCAAATTGGACACCGGTACTACGAATAGAGCTTCAAGTGCAGACAGCTGGGAAGACCTCTCTGGCACCGGGGAGTCCAGGGGCGATACAAATCTCATTGCTCACGGACACGGAAAAGACTTACGTCTTCCTATCTACGTGGACAAAGACCTCGATCTTGATGGCGGAAAAAGTCGAGGGCATCACATGCCAAAATTCAGATTGCCGACTCAACCCGTGGAGTATGTGCCTCAAGGCGACCTTTCCTTAGTGGTCGAAAAGATATTAGAAATCAGCCCAAAGGCCCTGTTTCATATCCTCTTTGGTGACAAGAGTGCCGTATGGCAACTGCTTCTCCATGAACGAGAGGCTCGAGGTAAGCAGAACCTATTTCCACCTTGGCTCGCATCAGTGCTGACTTTCCACAGATATCAAGCAAGGACCCTGGACGAGCAATGAATCTCACCATCTCAGGCGTGATTTCCACTATTCGATTGCAACAATAAATGCCCTTGGTAAGAAGACTTATTATGGGAAACAAGAGCTTTGCTAACCAGATTTTTTCAAATAGGCCAACCTCAGGACAATGAAATCTCAGATTACCAGATTATCGATGTCTTGAATGATCATCTGTGCTATGTTATTACTGACAAGCGTACGCCGTGGCATCTGCCTTTCCGAAGATCCTTCCGACTCGTCACCAAGGTGGTGATTACGTTTGTCTCAAAGTCTAAGAGCAAGCTTGCTGTTTACACTAAAGTGGAGTGGCTCAGGTCTCCCCTTGGCCTTAAGAGTATGTGAATCAACAATTTCTCTGGCAATATTCGTCTAATATGACTATTCTAGATATCATCAGCAAGAAAGCAAGCGATGATCTTGAACAAGATGCTCTTGATCTCGTCGATCTTGTGAACGATCAAGTCCGCCGTCTTGGCGCGCATAGTCGCACCAAGAAAGCCATTACTATCTTTGGCCACGTGGGACGTCAAAATAGCACTTCCCATTTTGCTGGCGTCGGAGCCAACTTGAAATTGGAGCCTCGCAAGCGGCGAACTCAGAGAGCCATGCACCAACTCATCTCGGAAACGGTCTTGTCGTTTTTGGAAAGCACAGTCTCCTTCTTGATGCTGTCATTGTTCGATATCTTACGATGGTCCTGGAAGACCGTGAATGCCCACAAGGTCCTTTTGTTCATCTTGGTATCAAGTGTGCTCATGAATGGGTTCTACTCTTCTCGTGATACATGGGATTGGTGGCATGAAAGACATGCGAGCAATTTCCTGGCTAGAATGGGAGTCCAACCGAATTTGGTTATGAGCAAGACAATCTATATCCAAGATATCGACGAGGCAATCGCAAACTCGACCATTTGGTCTAACGATGGAAACGTCAGCAGCTGCTTCAGCGCGTTTCACGAAAATTCCATGCGCCATGCAGAACTACCTCTCTCGCTCACCAGCTCTGGGCCCCGAGACGCAGTAGCCAAGAGTGCGACTAAGCGTTTCCAGCAAACACGTGAACGTCTCGGAGCATACCGATACAATCTGCTTGTTGCGTTGCGTGTGGTCAACAGCATAGAGAAAGAGGTTATTCAGAGTGAATGGGAACGCTGGCTCCGCGAAGAGCTAAGGCGATGTCGCCAGGTCGAGGTTATTTTGAGTGGCAACGGCGAAGACGGCGAAGCAGGTGCACAGGCCCAAGCAGAACGCATCTTCGCCGAAAATACCGGCAGCGTGATGGAGTGGTACGATAGGTATTGTACAAGCTGTCGACTGGAGCAAGAGCAGGCTCAGCAGAATGTCCAGGAGAATCTGCTCCTCTGAGTGTTCCACCCTCTTCAAATGGGAAAATCAATGCGGAAATGAACATTCTCCGCTCCCTTTGCACATGATACCCGCACCAGTTCGTGACATGCGCTTCGTCAATGACTACCGATGTATATACCGGTATCGAGCCTGAGTAATAGTCACCGCAAACCCGGTGCTTTGTCCAATTCGCATGCTGGCATCAATCTTTGCCGGACTAATTTTGCCGAGGCTTCACCTCACCCTCCTGTACAATATAATAAACCACCGTCCCTTCACCTCCCATTCCCTTATCTACCATAGCCAGCAAAGCAAGTTTAGAGCCCCACTCGAGCGTAGCATCTGCCTTCTCTCTGCGTTGGTAATACTCTTCTAGCTTCTTCGCCTTCTCAGCATCAACAGACGCCCGCTCCTCGCTCCGTTCCGAGTCATCCTCCAAAATATCAATTTTCGGAAATGCGTCAAAGACTGCAGCCATACGACGGAGAGACCAATTTTGGCCCTGGGCAGTAGGAATCACGAATAGTCTTTCTGGGCGGAGATCGTCTTCGCGAAGACCCTGCTCGAGCATATAGAGTTGTTCGTCTGGGTGGGTGTAGACGCGGTTTGGGGGGAAACCGGATATTAAGGGAGGCTGAGAGTCATGAGATGATGAGTCTGTTTCATTGGGAGGCGCGTGAATTTGCAGAGACGTCCAAAGGTGTTGGTGTTGAAGGTTGTGCAGGACTTGAAGTGTGGTTGCTGCTTGGGGGTTTGCTGACGCGGATGTGGTTTCGATCAGCTCGCTTAGCTGCGAGATCTCGGGGATAGGGTTTTCGACCCTTTTTGTGGCCATTTTAACAAAGATTGAAGGCTTCTTTGGAGGATTTGAATCTGGTTGATTGCTGGTTGTGGCTTTTTGGAGAAAGTTGGATGGTGCGGCAGTTCGAGTCACCGCCTTTTTATTATATAGAATGGGTTGACCCACCGCTTTCCTATACCAGACAAGCAGGAGGTAAACATCGGATTTTTAGTGAGAAAATGGAGTTTATTGATATTCTGACGGTAGAAATTGATTATATACCAAGCATCATATTAGATATCTCGTAGCACCACTTAATTTATCGCGAATACCGCTCCATTCTTCTCTCACTGAAAGTGTTCTGCAGGGCGCGGTGGGGCCGAGTGATCTGCGCGGTCGATAAGATGGAACTAAGAACACATGGCATCATCCTTTTTTTATTTTTATTTTTTCTTATTTCTTGGTCCAAGGGGATTCCTTTCCCTCATTCTTTCATTCCTCCCTCTTCAGGGTACCTAACATACCTCTCTTTCTCTTACATATCTATTTGCGCGTCTCCTCGTGTGCATACCTACGTCGTATATTTCACCTCAATTTCCTCAAAATGGGCCGTCAAAAGCAAGCAACACCACTCCAACGGGCCCCCTCCTCCTCCTCGCAGATGCATGCGCCGTCCAATCAAACTCTTGTGGCGGAGAAGAGCGCAAATGGAAGCGCAAATGTCTCTGATACCAATGGCAGCACCTCTGTCAAGGCTGCGACTGCTTTGGAACCAGTGGCCGATACCCCGGGATTGATGCAACTTTTCATCTGCGTTCTCGGTATCTACGCCGCATTGTGAGTAGATCCATCCAGACTCCAGTTACATGGCGAGACACTAACACGCCCAAGCCTCTCATGGGGTGTTCTTCAAGAGGCAATCACCACAACTTCTTACCCAATTCGCGCTCCAACCGCCGCCGAACCAGAGCCACCAACAGAGCGATTTACCTACTCCCTGGTATTGAACACAATCCAGTCCTCTTTCGCCGCCATTACTGGCTTCATCTATCTCTTTCTCTCGACACCTAAGGGCCAAAAGACTCCCTCGGCATTTCCTACCCGCCGCATTCTTTACCCTCTGCTCCTGGTCAGCATTTCCTCGTCCCTCGCATCTCCATTCGGTTACGCGAGTCTCGCCCATATCGATTACCTCACCTTCATCCTTGCAAAGTCATGCAAACTACTCCCAGTGATGATCCTTCACTTGACGATCTTCCGTAAAAGATATCCATTGTACAAGTACGGCGTTGTACTCCTCGTGACTCTGGGCGTGGCAACCTTCACCCTCCATCACCCTGGGACAAGCAAGAAAGTCGCTGCTTCAGCCTCAAAACAGAGCGGCTCATCGGCCTGGGGCATTTTCCTCCTCGCCATCAATCTTCTCCTCGATGGTTTAACCAATACGACCCAGGACCATATCTTCTCTTCGCCTAGTGTGTACACTCGCTTCACGGGGCCTCAGATGATGGTCGCACAAAACGTGCTCTCGACCGTCTTGACGACTGCATATCTCCTCATTATGCCGCATCTCTCGCAGAGCGGTATCCTGCATAACCTTCTCCCCTTCCCGATTCCGCCATCCACCGAGAGGGAGCTATACTCTTCCATCTCCTTTCTCACGCGCCACCCCGAGGCATTGAAGCATGTACTTGGGTTTGCGGCTTGTGGTGCTGTCGGACAGCTGTTCATTTTCTACACTCTGTCACGCTTTTCGTCCCTTCTCCTGGTGACTGTCACGGTTACGCGCAAGATGTTGACAATGCTTCTGAGTGTCTTCTGGTTCGGTCATGCTTTGTCTGCTGGTCAGTGGTTGGGTATTGGCCTGGTATTTGGTGGTATTGGAGCCGAAGCCGTTGTTCAGAAACAGGAGAAGAAGGCGAAAGAGTTGGTCAAAAAGGAGGCTGCTAAAAAGCAACAGTAGACTTAAGCTTTTGTATTATATTTGTTAAATTTCTTTCATCTTCATACAGCTTCCACTTGCATCGGGCTCTCATGAATGGAAATTATTGCTGTACTACTAAGCGTATTCTCGGGCTCCAGCCATTGTCTCATCCCGATGTTCAGTCTTCGCGACTTCATATTCAGATGCCATCAAAATACTAGGACGGTCCGCAGTACTATACTTGTAGAGGATCACGAGCTACCACCGCATTCTTGTACGTCCGCCCGTTTTCAACCCATCGTTATCGAGCCACGGTCTTCCCTCAATGTTTTTTTTATCGAAAAAGCAGACAGGAATTTCGGAACTTTTCTTTACTTTTCTCTTTGTTTTTGTCTTCGTATATCTCAAAAGTCAATGGTCGTCTCCCAAGGGCTGATGCTTGATACTCTGGATTGCAATCAACTTGCCAGTAGCATCTGGGCATGTGATGTCTTCTGATCATAATCGATTGATGTCCTGAAAGACAAATTCCTAGCAGGCGCTCCAAGACATCATCCGCCTAAGCCAGTGATAAATGGGAGCCATAGTCATCCGAAGAGAAAGAGCTATGTGTAAAACATCAGTTTCTCCGCGGGGAGTCATAGGCCTATTGAGCATTGATTGTGACAAGAAAACATTTAGTGGGACTTAAGGCAGACGGAGATAGACGAGATACCTGAGAAAAACAGACCTCCAGAGAGCGAGGCAAGACAGGACGAAGACCGCGAGCCTAAAGGTCAATAGAAAAGAAGGTTGAGAGCAGAAGCGAAGAGTGAACCCCTGATCCAGGCATGATAGATGAATTTTGGCTTACGGAGTTAATAGACATAATGAGAAGAGAAAGAAAAGGAGGAAGAGGAAAAAGGAGAGGGAGGAAGTATGGGGTGGAGGATTGTTGTGAGGAAGGAGCTTATCCGACCTACCCTAAAGCCAGCAACATGGGTGTATAATAATATAGTTACTTATATTGATGAAAAGTCAAGCTCAACCCTCCCAGTCCAGAAAATAATTTCATTGTGTTTCCTTTAATCTGGTCATTGGCCTAATCGTGGGTTGATATCAGTTAAGCTGGACACAAGAGACCATATTCAAAAGTTGACATAGCTCAGTGATTGATATACCAATAGGAGCGAGAATATCCGATCAAGGCCGGTGTGGCGCAATGGTAGCGCGCCAGACTTCTATTTTAGAAGCCCATCTGGATGTTGCGGGTTCGAGCCCCGCCATTGGCTTTTTGCGAAATTTATTCCTCTCAGTTCACTTTTGTTGAAATACACATAGTTCTTTTTTTTTGGGGAAAATCTTATAATTGTTTGTATTCAGCTGACTCAATCATCACAACCGGTCATGGTCTTCCAATTTAACGTACATCAATCACTCTTCAACGATACTTATTAACCAACAATGCCACCTGGAACTGTGTTTATTTATATATATGCATATTTATATATATATATATATATATATTCAATATATGTCAAAGTTTGACATCAAATGACAGCACAGTTGAATTCGAAAAAATCCCAGACCGTTAGCACGCTCTATACCAGTCTATTCACGTTACGCTTCAATCACGATCGTGCTCAATGTCCTACCCTGTGGCCCGTGGGGCATCTTGTTTTGGGTAAATGAACCTGCGCCTCATCATTCCCTCCTTATGGGCCCAGAGAAACCAGCCGCTGAGAGTTATAACAGCCAAGATCAAGGTAGCAACGATAAAGATCCAAAATTTGTTGGAAATCTTGAATCCTGCGGTATCATCGTCAAAGTCAAACAAATTCATACCGAGAACAGACTAAGATATGTTAGACCAAAGCGAACTAGTGTTGACGGACACTCTGACATAATGCCATGATGTTGAGTGTTGGAACTACTTACCGAGACAAGACTTGCCGGCAAGTATATCAGTGTCACCAGGGTCACGATCTTGACAGTAGCATTTTCATCGAAATTTTTATTTCCCAGTTGAAGCAGCTGCTTGTTAGCGTCAAGCATGTTCTGATTCAAATCAACCATTCTGTTGTTGACGTCGAGCATCTTGCTGGTCATCCTGAAGCTCAGGCCAATCTCAATCTGGATGTTGTCAGGTACGCCGTTTATGGTCAGGAATGAAGGGTCCGATTACCATATTCAGTGTATCTTTCACCTTCTCTTTGATTATGTCGACACCCTTAACAAGTGGTTCCAGGTGTTCTTTATAGTACAATGCACTTGTCGCAAGCTTTCCAAAGTCGTTCTCCTTGTTCCCTTGCTGCGAACTAAAAGCACGGCTGACAGCCTCAAGTTTTTGTAGGGTATCTAGGGTTGTCATCAATCTGGATGGAAGATCCAGGAGGCGGTTGCGTGTATCGTGAATGTCGGCAAGGTTACCATCACCTTGACCCTTTGTGGTATTGTTTATGCTCCCATCAATGAAACTCAACGTACCGCCAAACTGGTGAGATCGGTTAGTACCATTCACAAAGTCTCGCAAATTCGTGCGCTCTGGAGACTCACATATTTATCAACTTTATTGCCTAGATGTTCCACGTAGGAGCGCCAGCCGCCGAGACACGATGTCAGAGCGATCTGATGAAGTGTGAACCAGGACGTATCCGTGGATAAATTCACATGAGACCTCGAAGCAAAAGCATCCAGCTCTTTTTCCATTGCTGTCCCTCTACCGGCATGAAAGAAAACCCAAAGGTTTTGGAGGTTCTTGGTATCTTGACGGTGAAAAATGCCAGCTTGACGTATAGTCCAACGACCGGGCCCCCCCGTAACAGGAAATGTGAATCTGTACGATGATTCTGACAATCTGTTAGTCACTGTAAACAATAAAGGGCCTCCCGATGAAAGAAAAGAAATACCTTGAATGCCATTTGGACCCTGTTGAACCCTCATTGCCCCCTCCGCAGCAGCTGCACCTAGGGGTTTATTACCGAATGTCGAAGTCAAGTCCCATAACTCCGGACCGATATTGAATTTAGTTTGTAGGAGCTCGAGAGCATCCTTTGAAATCTGTAATGGTAACGGCGAAGATAAAGAGTGAATTGAGCTAATATTGGAAAGTTTCATGATTAGCAGCAAGCCACACTGGCAGCAGAATATCGTGAAATTTACATGATGCGTATTTGTGGGCTGGGTGTTGTATCAATGTATTGTGTAAACAAACTGTTCTCTGTGAATACACTTTTCGTAAGTTTATCCACTGTGGACCCTGTTGGAAATGCTTAGCATGTATCAAGTCTTTTGAACTTCAAATTAGATGAGTCACCTTCACTCTCATAGATGGAAATATTAACAGGATCATCTGGCTGACAAAAGGTTGGATAAGCGGATTTGTTGGACATGTTAATGTATCAATGGTTTATCCCTCGGGGTTTCAATCCCGGATATGACTTAGAAGTTCAAATGGAATTAGTGAATATACCAGAGGAAAGAAGATACTCGTTGAGTGATTCATATAGTAAATTAAAGGCGCGAGGCGTTTCTTAGGGACAGCCTCGGGCACAATATTTTACCGATGACCCTGTAAAACGTGGCGATGCGTGCGTCCAGTCAAGATGCTACTTATCTTCACCGCATCAACAAATAAAGCAATCGTCTAGAAGGCTACCACGCTGGATGAAAGTATTGAACGACACGTTACGACGTCTGGATCCTTTCCATTCACACAATCACACGGCAGACAGGCTGATGCATGACATAGCCCCATGAGCGGGCCGGATGGGCAGATCCTATCTGGATTCTGGCCCAGATACATACAGGGGCAAAGTACCCAATACTGAGCAAACGAGATCAATCTGTAGATAGGGAAAAGAAGTCGATGAAATGGGGAATTTCGGAAGCAATTTGTTGGCAAAACTCGTGATGATGTTTGTCCATATACCTCTTCTATTCTACAAGACCCAACTATGTTGGTTTATGTAACTAGATCATGATGGTATGTCTACAGAATATAAATAAAATTCAAATGAAAAAAGGGGACCAAAATGATAGAGCCTCATATGAATCTATGTAGCCTCTGAATCCTTGTCAGGTTGGTCTGGCATAGCCCCGTTTTAATTCAGCCTGGCGGACATCGCCGGTCACAACATGGCAACGCTGCAGTGTGACAGCCATGTCAAGCCCCATCCTGCGCCTTGATTTCACATATGACAAAGCAAAAATCATGAAAACGAGAGGAGTCAAGGTCAAAGCATCAGCACTAGAGGGTTGCATCGATTTTGCGTTCAGGTTGTCAATCCCAGTAGACCCGCTCCGGCTCGCGAAGATCTCTGTTCATCCCCCACACATGTATAAGTACTATTTCTCTTAATCCGAGAAAGAGTTCGAGTGATAACTTACGCTACCTCGTACTAAATAGAAAGTTCTCGATCAGACACTGAGGTGCAGGAGCGTGATAATGGAGGAGACTTACCTCTTCGACCTCTCGTTTGGCTTGGAAAGAATATCGCTCGCGACTAAACTGCAAGTATGTTTGTTTTGGTCTTGGCCTTAATATTATACCTGGAAGTCCTCCTTGTGCTTACCTCAACTTCGATTTTTTGCCCGAAAATCTCTTTGAGTCTACTGATGAGCTTTTCACGTCTGATGTAGGGACTTAGATTTTCAGACAGCGTTGTTGTCACTAGTGACCTTAGATGGGCATCTGGTGAAGACATCTTGGACACTGCCTGCAATTTTCTGACGAAGCAATCCACGGTCAAGAGTTAACAGTCAACAAGGGTGTCTCCAATTTGAATAAAGGAGAGACGAGACCGTGTTTATTTGAAGGACGACTATTGCTGAGCCTCATTCCCACCCCCAGGCTATCCAAAATAACTCAGACTCTCTACTATAGCTCGTCACTGGATATACTGGCACGTGAGTATTTACTGCATGGCATGTATGTACAGTACTATGTATACGTGTCAATTCATTCTGAAGACCGGATCCAATCCAGCTAATTTAACCTCGTAAACTTCCCGATGTATTCTCCTCAAAGGACCCCCGTGGCTGTCATGCTGAAACAATATCCACCAATCATTCGATGGCCTGAATACCCGAGTGCATACGCATATGCAAGTTTGCGCTCGAGTATCGATTATTCGAGCACTGAAAGCACTAGTAATCTTAGCTGAAAGGCCGTGGCAAGCATTGCCCACGAATGCTTTCATTTTCACCCAGGTAGAGAGAGGGGCAAAAGAAGCAATATGCATCTCGTCTCTTGGATGCCACTCCAGATACGGCAGTTGATTCTACAGAGTGGACTCCCAATCGTCATTGCTGCACGCTAGTCCTGCTATTTGGATGACTCCGAGATCATGGATCCGGAGACAAGGGCCCACAGACTCAACTTATGGGGTTAGTCTGGGGTAAAGGGTTTGCTACCAAGACAATCCTTTTGAGTGCCAGCCTGATTTTGTCCTCGGCTGATTCTGGCTCCGATCAGTAAGCGCCCCTTTTTCTTCTGCGGCGCTGATGGCCGGGAGTCACTGGCAGCAGTTTGGGAATTATTTATCATTCGAAACACGACACTGAGATAAATGGACTGAATCTAGACTTTTTTGAAGATGTATCTCATGAGAACGCAACCTTATGTAGACCTGCTCCGACTTTAAAAGTGGGAATGGGGAGCCATATGTACATACTTCTGCAGTTGTAGTTAGTGCTGATGCTGCCGCTAAATTTGAGTATGTCCAGTCAATCGAGTGGACCTTGAGGCTCCTGTCAAATCTTCAAGTACCTACAGTGCCACATTTCCCTCCTGCATAATTCAAATAACCCCAGTTCATTTTCTTTTTCTTCCTGAATTTTCAATAGCCATCGATTTGTTCGTTTCGTTCCAGCAGGGTTCTATCTCTTGACCCTCTTACGAGAGCTAATTGACAGCTCCAAGATGACTACAGACCCACGCGATCAGAATCGCCGAGCCATGTGAGTCTACCTATATCAACCCTTTTAAAAGACTCAACCTAGCAACTGATCAGCTTTATTCTCGACAGCCATCTCATCGAATTATCAATCGATGAGCTGGTGACTGATGTAGAGCTGTTTCACCAACGCCTCAACTTTACGAATATTGTCAGTCGAGAAACACTGATAAAAGGCGCGAAGTTAGCAAGAGAGCCGTGGAACACTGCTCTCATAGGTCTTAGTCGAACAGAATTAGAAACAATATCGAAAGAAGGGAGAAAATGGTCCTGGAATACCCGAGGTCTTCAAGTTACCATCATGGTGACAGCCTGTGCGGCCATCACACAGTATGTCTCAGTTTGGGACCCTTAAACTTGTCAGTTACTCACCGAATCTTCAAATAGGGGATGGCAACAATCTACAATAAACGGGAGCGATCTTTTCTCATGGCAAACGGATTTGAAACTCAGCAAGGAAAAGGATGAGCTTCTAATTGGCCTGATCAATGCAGCTCCTTGGCTTTCTGGGAGTCTACTGTACGTAGTTGGTTGACTATATCATAGTAGGTTGAATCAGACAAGGAACTCAGATATTAATTAAATTGAAACAGGGGAACATGGTTAAGTGATCCATTACAAGATCGATATGGAAGACGCCCGGCATTGTTTGTTGCTGGCTTATTTTGTGTGGCCTTGGTGATAGGTATGTGACATCCATAACAAAGAGACACACTGTCTAGGTATATCATGCAACTTTTCAAAGCGTCTCATCCAAATATTACTAGGCACGGCTCAATGTAACAGCTGGCAGACATTACTCGTCTGTCGGTGCCTACTTGGTGTTGGGGTAATTCTTCTTTCATTTTTGCCTCTTCCTCCTACTAGCAATCTCCACTAATATGCAGTCCTGGATCCTACCTATATTCTAACAATTAAAACTTGAGTAGATTGGCTCAAAAGCTTCAATCGCGCCAGTATTTGCGGCGGAGGCAGCCCCCGATCAGCATCGCGGTCAGGTATTGATGATGTGGCAGCTTTTCGATGCATTGTAAGTTCTTGAGACGTACGGAAGACCATTGACTCATATTCAATTTTGTCTCTAGCGGTATATTTCTAGGATTCCTTTGTGCCTTTTTAGTTCGAAATAGCTGGAGGGTCCTCCTTGCCACCGCAATCATACCTGCTATCGTCTTGCTATTCTTGGTTTTCATCTGTCCCGAGTCGCCACGTTTTCTGATACAAAAGCATGAGTATATTAAGGCCTACAAAAGTCTCCTTGAGCTCCGAGGAACCGAGATCCAGGCAGCTCGAGACCTTTACAACATCCATGCCCAACTTCAGGTCGAAGCAACTAGAGTATCAAACCCTAGCGGAGGACAATGGTCAGAGAGTACGAGACGTTATGTTTACCAAGAATGGATAAGTGGACGGAGCTTTTTAGGGCGCATGGGTTATCTGTTTACGAGTCCGCGATCTCGTAGAGCACTCATGGTCGCTTCCCTCGTCATGCTGTCTCAGCAACTGTGCGGAGTAAGTTCGTCTGTACCCAACTACATAGGGACTTTATAGGCTGAGACTTGGCCTGATATCAACAGATAAATGTCCTGGCTTTCTATTCATCGGATCTCATTAGGAGTGAGGCTTCTGATTCTGTTGCCCGAATAAAAGGGTACAACTTGGGTACGTGGAAATGTGCAAGTGTCATGAGAAAGGTAGCTGATGTTTTCATTAAGGCTTTGGTTTCGCCAATTTCCTTTTCACCTTCCCAGCATATTATTTTATCGATTCCCGTGGACGCCGACCTTTACTTCTTGTTTCATTTGCTGGCATGTTATTCAGCCTGGCTGCTGTCACGGGGTTCTTCAAAGTGACCATCCCAGAGACTCGACTTATTTTGGTATCAATCGCCAGCATTGCATTTTTTGTTTTCTTCTATTCGATTGGTGCTGGTCCCATTCCATTTACACTAAGCGCAGAGGTGTTCCCTTTGTGCGTACGCGGTAAGTTAAGCAGTCTCGCCTATCCGTGCCACCGTATGCTGAACAGGGTCTAATATGGGCTAGATGTGGGTATGAGCTTCAGCGTCATGATCAACTTTCTTTTCCTCGGACTGTTGGTATTTGCTGTACCATCCTTGACAAATAAATTTGGACATGGAAACACTTGTGGGGATAATGGTAGCCCTTGCGATGGACAGGCAAACCTTCTGGGGTTTTTCACGTGAGAATGTCCTAGTATTCTATCAGTATAGGATGATATACTGACACGTTAGCAGGGGACTGAATGCTGTGGCTTTGACTTTGGTATTCCTTTTGGTATGTCTCACCCGGTGTTTTGCTTGGATCATAGGCTAACTAAACCACCAGGTTCCCGATACCAACAAAGAATCTCTGGAGGGCATGAACGCAATATGTAAGTTTTCAAAAATACCCTTTACCACATTGATATAAATTATAGTCATATATCTTATCGAGTTCATTCATAGTTGACCTTTCAACAATGGAACATGTTCAAAGACATGCCCGCTCTTTGAAGCCTTCAAATTTTTATGGACAATCCTCACGAGAGGATGATATTGAACTTGAGCTTCAAGAACGGCCGAGAGCGTAGTATAAAACAATTTTTAGTTACCCGGAGACTGGAAATTGAGGGTTTACACGATAATCTAATTGAATGCTCGTGCATGGCAAGATATCAATCACATTTGATGCATAAGGCATACTATGTAGTACTAGGTACTGCTTGATTCAAACTTGGACATATTATATTCACAGCAATATTGTAATGGAAGTCCCGCGGACATAGCCGAGTTCAAAATATAGTAATGTGTTAACTTGAAGCGCATTTTATGTTCACTGGAAAATATGTCCAGGTTGAATAGCTCATTACCGCGGGAGCCTTAGAGGTGCATTTCCTACTTCGGCATCCCTTATGAAGTTTTAATCGGCTTTAAATTCCGCGATATGCTCAATGTAATTTGATTTGTGTTAGTCAGTCAGCTTCTTGCTGGGAAACACCTTGGCTCAATGTGGAGCAGTTGAAAGCGAGGCTGGCAGCCACAGCGGTTAGATCAGCCTCGCCAGAGTACGCCGTGAAAGGGCCACCAATGCGATGCGAATGCAAAATACTTAGTATTCCCCATCTAAATGAGCCGACCTCCATTTCTAAGGTCCTCAATTATATGTGGAGTAGTGCGTGCCTTTTTCTCTGATTCCCCTCGAAATTAAAAGAAGGATATGGTTACCCCGGACTGCGGAGAAGGCTGGGGTAATCTCGTAATCCCCGCTGATCGAGTCTGATCTTAGCGCGGCCCAAATGGCGACTTGGGCTCTGAAGGGCTATTAGTCACTGAAAAAGTATTGTTCGAGGCCAAGGAGAACAACCTCATGGGGTACATAGAGTGTCGAAGAGAGAGATATTTAGCGAATGCTCTTTCCATGGTTCGATCTCTTCGGAATTTGGTTTCTAAATATTGCCCGAAGAAGAATTGCTATGTAAATTTGGCAAGTTGAGGCTTAAACTATTGAGTCAGGCTTTCATCGCTGCGCTAGTCCTGCAGTTTTCAGCTGACGGCCATTCCCTGGTTGACGAACCAAAGCTCCCCACTTCATCACCTATAAAATTTTGTCATGATCACACTCATCGCTTCATGTAGCCTCCAATCACTACCATAGCCTCTCGCAGACTCTTCTTCGAGTGTAAAATCGCGCCAATATAAGCCCAAGCAAGCGATATCTAAGCGCTATAAAACTGAAAGACACCCGCCTTTCCTGGCTCTTTTGTCTATCATCGCTACCCCGATGAGCTGGATCGCGGAGTTGGACAATATCCGGAAGGAACTATATGACGAGATTCAAAATAAAGAGATAGCAGAGCCAGATGTGACCTTCATTCCATACGATAGAATCCAAGAGGTATGGGCTGGGGATCGCCTCGATCGTTTCCTTAGTGATGCTCTCTGTGATCCCGACCACAGCACAGATCAGGCCATCTCAGATTCGCAAATCAGAGAAACACGCGACAGTCTACTTCGAATGATCTCATTGTTGGTTGGTATCCATTGGTCTGGCTGGTCAAGATTCAAAGAAATCTTCTTCCTACATCCAACGGCTGCTACCGAACGCCGCGACAACAACATCAAGAACTTGACATATCATGACCTCAAACACAAATCATTTCTCGGCGACACCCCTTTTATCGACCAGTTCTTACAGAATAGATGGACGTACATTCCTATTATCTTGGATGGCGATATGAAGGCCCCCTTCGAGCCGGGTACGCGTTTGCCGCTAGTGCGTCAAGACAGCTCTCTACGAGAAGGCGGGTTTGGCGAGGTGACCAAGGAAATGATTTTACCGAATCATATTATTTTGGGCCATTCAAATACTCAACTAGGCTTGCAAAAGCAGACCAACTCAGTAGGAATGTCAAATCGGTATTCATCAGAAATCAGCTAATGTATTCTTTTGTCTCCACAGACCAGACTCATAGTTGCTAGGAAGCGTTTCCGTAACAAGAAATATGATATCGAGCTCCGACAATTGAGATACATTCAGTCCAGCTTGTCCGTCCATAAAAGAATTGTCTACCCTCTTGCAACTGTGAAAGTCGGCACTGATTTGAACATAATCATGCCATGGGCAAATATGGATCTGGAGGACTACCTCAATGGGGGATATCGATCGATGAATCCTAATCCTCCCTCGCTTCAGGATCTAATCAAAGAGTCCGGTCAACTAGCAGCCGCTCTTGAGTTCCTACATGGTGGTCTGCAAGTTGAGTCTCTCTGGCCCAGACTTCCACAACAGGGAATCTGCCATGCGGATTTCCGACCTCGAAACATTCTTGTCTTCAAGCAGGGAAACTCATCGACGGGAACGTGGGGAATCACGGATTTTGGATTATCTCAACAGTCACTACACAGTTTATCTAGAGAGGGAAATGATCCTGGCTTTTCTTCCACCAGGAACTTATATGCCGCTCCCTGGGGTGGAGTGTATGGCGCACCAGATGCACATGCTCACCTAAGAAGCGATATTTGGTCTTTCGGGTGCATACTCGTGCGTATTTTCGATTTGGGACTCGAACATAGCCTGGTACATCGATCTGAGCCCGACACCCCGAGACACAGGCCATTTGATTGGCAAAATATACATAATTCCTTTTTTGAAGGGAATCCTCCCGCCCTGAAGCATAATGTGCGGAGTTGGATTGAAAGTTTGCCGGCCCGATATTGTCAAATACATAGTTTCGGGTTCTTGACCGGAATGCGGGATCTTCTTCTCCGGATGCTTGAAATAGACTATAACAACCGACCAAAGGCACCTGATGTTCGCAGGAGCTTGCACAAGCTTTGTCATATGGCAGATGAGCCCGCATCTGAATCTGTCGACCCTAGCTCCATGGAATCAATTCCTATCACACCCAATCCCCGGAGAATATCTAGTAGGTTCGGAGTTGGTGTTCTTGTGAGTAGCATCAAAAGTGGCAGTGTGGACAATGTGAAGCATTCTCTGCGAGGCCAACCTGATGTCGAGGAAGCTTATGAGGGGGAACGACCTTTGATACATGCAATCACAATGGGCAATCCCTCTATAATACAAGCTTTATTGGAACATAAGCCAGATTTGGATGTGAGAACTTGCTCTTCCAAAGACGAAACACCCCTTCACCTGGCCATTTCGATAGGTGATGTGAAAGTAGTGAGGGTCTTAATTGATGCTTTAATCCGGAACGGCTTCAGAGATTCACTTGATGAGATCTATAAAGATAAAAAGACACCACTCATGGTGGCTGCATCAAAAGGACATGTCGCCGTGGTTTCCCTGCTTTTGGATAAGAAGGCGAAACCCGAAATATGCACAGGAGAAGATCAACAGAACTGTCTGCATCACGCAGTAGACAATGTCAGCGCTGGTGCAGATCTTCTTTCGGCATTTGTCGGTAGGATGGCTTTTGATCAGTCTCCAGAAGGCTTAGATGGGTACGAGACACCAATGATGCGCCACATCAGCCACGGGGTAAAAGAACGATATGGTACCCCAAGGGTTAGCACCCTGTGGAAGGAAAAGTTCGAAGTGCTTAAAGAGGGAGGGGGAAATGTGAACCGAAGATACCCGTTGACTAGCCTTTTACAGCTTGCAATTGATCAAGACAAGGTTGATATTGCCCAACTTCTTATTGAGGCCGGTGCGGATCAGAATATGAACTTGAGAAGGGCAACTAGAAGTATGAAAGATATGATCAGCAGAAAGAGGGCGAGGGTTTGATTAAAACTTTGTGTCTTTTTTTTTTTTCCAACTGGCTCAATTACCGAAAACAACAGTACTAATATTAGTTTTCAAACATTGCTGCTCGGGAGCAGCAATGTTCTTTTTTGTTACTAGGCATCAGTACTGTTATCCTGCGACTTGCAATAGAGCTTACTGGGGCTCATAAAAGTGAGGACATTTTTGAATCATGATGAGTTCGATCCAAGGCTCCTAGGCGATAGATACTATTGATGCGAACGCCTACTAAGCAATATGAATATACGAGAGTCGATGTTGAAGACCTCTTGGATATATTGAACGATTTGCCCTGATAAGTGCCTTATTTGCGTCCCTCAACCATAATAATGTGATATCCAAACCCAGTCTTCACCTCTGCATAATTAGGGTTTCCGGTAGTACTTGGCTCCAACTCATACGCGACTTTCTCAAAGTCTCCATGCAAGCTTCCCCTTACTTTCCAACCGAGCGAGCCACCTGCATAGTAAAAAAGGAATATGAGGACTCCGAAATGTGCCAGTTCAGAAAATATTCTCTTCAGGGAATCACATACCTTGCCGAGCCTTATCCTCCGAGAACTCACGGGCTACTTCATCGAACTTGGCGCCATTGCGAAGCTTCTCTAGCGCCTCCTCTTTTTTGGAATGTTTCTCGCACTATGCTCATGTTAACCTGTTGTTTGTTCCAATTTGATATACGAAGAGTCGCCCCGTGCATTATGCTTCTATTAAACTCATCCAAATGCGGGACAAGAGGAGAAACAAACAAAGCGAGAATCGATCTGAATTGATATAAAGTGATACATACCAGAATGTGTCTCACGTTGATGGATGTTGCTGCCTTCAATCCACCCTTTCCTTTGCCCTTGGCTCCAGCGTCATCAGATGCATCTTTGCCTTTGCCTTTACCGGCAGCCTTGTTATTCTTCGGGGCCATAATACAGCAATATGGGTAGAGAGAGTGAATGTGGCCTATTTCTCGTTATTCGCAGCTCAGGACTTTATCTTGTAAGCTCGTCGAGTCTGCAATGCTAATGTTGCAAGTGTTTTGCGCGGGAAGTGGGGTGGTTGCCTCAGGCGGAAACGTGACGTGGGATTGTCCAAGTTGTACTTCTTGTCTTTCTTGTACTTCTCTTGCTATATCCTTTGGACATTCTTACTCGTTGAAACTGCTATGGAAGACCAGAAAGCCTCTCAGGTAACAATAGGGGATATTGTCTAGTATCGATGACTCGTGGTCTTGAGGAGTTTCGGATTACTTCCTTGCCGGAAGAGGCTTTCTACATTGCGGATTTCATCTCGGAACATGAGGAGGAATATCTCTTACAGAAGGTAGGTCTCTCTGTATCTGCGTAGCTCAGTTGAACTACTCTTATTTTTATGTATTATATTCTGCGTGGCGGTCCGTTCTTGATGCCTCTGCACTACCCCCACCTTCATGTATCACTATTATCACACTGGTTGACACACCCGCAGATAGCATCAGCACCGCTGCCACGCTGGACTCACTTATCACACCGACGTCTCCAGTCTTGGCCATCAGCTCTTACGAAAGCGAACACCCTGCTTGAATCACCACTGCCACCGTGGCTCAAGTCCCCTATAGTCGAGCCAAAATTCGAAGAATTAGGCATATTCAAGAATGCTGCACATGGCGCCCCAAACCATGTACTGATTAACGAATATACACCAGGACAAGGTATCATGCCGCACGAGGATGGGGCAGCTTATCATCCGCTTGTGGCGACCGTGAGCCTAGGCTCTCCTATCGTGCTCGATCTATACGAGAAGAGCCGCCAAGCCGAGCCAGATGCAGAATGTGAAAATCTCCACGGCAGGAAGCCCCAGTTTCGAATTTTACAAGAAAGACGGAGTTTGCTCGTTACGCGGGGCCTTTTGTATACGGACTTTTTGCATGGGATTGCGGAGATAGATAGAGATGAGGATTTGGGGCCCCATTCCATTTGCAACTGGTCTCTCTTGCGGGGCGAGGATGTTTCTCATAAAAACACCTATGCTCGTGGCACAAGAACTAGCCTAACATATCGTGATGTGTTGAAAGTTGCGAAAATGGGAAATACGGCAAAGTTTCTGGGTGGAAAATGAATATCATGTTCTGTTTGAATTGATCCACCGCTTTGATAGCTGTGACTGAAACTTTTTTATCGGGATATTGTGATTATACACCGTTTCGCTTGGCTTGCTGTTAGTAGATGTATGGAACCATTAGCCATCGGCTTTTGATTTGTTCGTAATCCTCTCGATCCCCACCGAACCGTTCCAAATACCAGTTTTTGGTTGTTCGGGCGGTGATGCCGAGGTTGACGGCGACAAAGGCCAAACATGTCAGTAAGGTCTTGTTCACCATCTGGCCTCGCGGGGCACCCAGTAATGCCAGTGATAGGTAAATGATGCATTCGGCTCCATAATGCGGGCATACGACGGCGCGAAATATTGGGTGGTCCGGGAGACTATATTTTTTGAGCGAGAACAAAAAGTGATGGCAGTCGTGTTGCATCCCCGAGGCCACTAAGAAAAGCGGAATACATAGGAACGTCCGCAAGGATGGAGCTCTGGTGATTTTCAGGTGGTCCATGGTAAGATTGAACTTCATGAGCGCGTCTGTATAAATAGTCAGTGAGCCGATTAGCACGAGCGAAAGCGTCCGCGACCCAGCATCCTCGCAGACATTCGTGTTGTCCATACCTGATCCTTCAATCCAGATAGCAATACCCGCAGCGAGATAAAATCCCAGTCCCAGTAGCCAGTGCACAAACCACATCTTAGAAGTGGAAGGTTTGGCGAAATAGTATGATTCCCATAACCGCCGCGAGCCCTGCATGGCTAAGAGAATCCAGCAGATGAGCACCTGGGTCAGAGACATGGTCTGTACTCGATGTTCGTGATCTACTCGTGAGGCGATGGCCTCAAATAGGCTTCCTCGGCATAGTAGCTGGATGGCCCATAATACTGAGGAGAAAACAGAGGCAATATAGAATTGGGTGAAGTAGCTGTGCGGTACTCGCCAGGTCGCAAGATAGTCTAGGGGACCGGACGTGGAGGAATCCTCCGCTCGCGACTTCGATTGAGGGTCAGAGTCTGTCGAGGTCGCACGCGGCCCGTAGATAAGGAAACGAGAACGTAGCGAGGAGGGGATGCTGACGGACACCGTCTGTGGTGAAATTGTTAGCTACGACGCGTGTTCAAAGCTTTGTGCCGCAATCAGAGCTTACCGTGGCCGCAGCGAGGAGAAAAAAGGTGCGTAGAGCATCTACAGCATCCATGCCTGTCGCCTCGAGGGCAGCATCGACAAGTTGAGCGCAAATGGCCATAACCGATGGAAGGGTAAAAAGTCATGTCATGGCCAGTCGTGGCCACCTGCGGTGCGAGGTTCCCAGCTCAAAGGTGGAGAACAGCCCGGCGCGCCCCCCGCCGATCCTCGTCCCATGGGCAAGAAAGGATTTAGGCATGCAAGATAATCTAAGTGCAATGAATTCAACAATGGGAATCAGGCTCTCCTGCAGTTAAATTAAGCCCACAATAAATTCAGACCTAATCGATCACCTTCCCCCCTCTCCTCCAAGCTGCAGCCTCTTCTTCACAGCACGAGGGTAAGCTGAGTGGCCGCATCGAGAGATCGCCACTTAAAGTGGAGCCACTGCTTTCGTCCGGAATGAGTGTCGAATAGAAGGCCCGTGTGGTGTGGTGCACGCAGCCAGGTTCGAGGAAAA
>Ga0102593_1001096_pt1 | contig 30171 bp, 26 predicted proteins | sample AraplaCol_mMS_r2_2_FD_76862 | JGI IMG/M metagenome (GOLD analysis project Ga0102593, IMG submission 76862) | Arabidopsis root microbial communities from North Carolina, USA - plate scrape MF_Col_mMS_r2 (SPADES assembly) (version 2) | ecosystem: Host-associated > Plants > Roots > Endosphere...
CGGAATGGGCAAGACTAAGGGCCCAGAAACGGATGTGATGGCGCTTGCGGGGGCTATCGTCGATGGGCTCCTGGAATCCTATGTCCTGCCGTCTTCCAAAGAGATAGAAGGTGCTGAAAGGTGCGGTCGGATAGGCAGAGTTCATCAGGAAAGCGCGTATCATTCGCAACGTGCTCGCGATCCCCAAATGGTCGGCCGTAGTCCAGCCCGCCGTTGCAAAGGCCTCGCGTAGTTGTTGAAGATTGCCGATGAGGGCGAAATTTATAGGATCGCCGGGCAGGCCATCCGCCGTGATCGTGTATCTGGGGATCAGCCCCCGATGAAGAACCTTCAGTGACAATCGGACCACGTTCGGAAGAATGACGTAAGCAGCCAGGCCATATGTGAGGCACACCGCAACGAGCCATGGAAACCTGTTGTCCGCAGTATCGAAAACAACGAAGACGATCAGCCAAACGCTGAGTACACCCAGACAGAAAACCAGAAACCTCCGGAAAAGGCGCGTCAGCAATCTCAAGACACGGGCTCCTCGTCTGGCGTCTGATGGGCTGGCAGTCGCCCTCGCTGTTCGTCGCGGGGATTTTAGCACCCGAGAGTATGCAAATGATAGCATCGCCGTCGCTTATTGTGGGCAATATCCAGCGGGCGGCATGGAGATATCAGAGGCGAAGGGGCTGAAGGCGCTCGAGGACGAGAACACGAGGCTGAAGACGCTGTCTCCGAACGGATGTTGGATGCAGCGCACTCCGCGAGCTTCTCGCAAAAAATGTATGGTCCGCCTCGTCGTTGCGAGGGACCGCGACATCGCAAAATGACGATTCCAGTTGCGTAAATCTATCCGGCCCCTCCCGAGAGGGCTGCTGTTGCAGCCAGGCCATGATGAGATCCGCGCACGCCGGTCCCATTAAATGTATGGTCCGTCAAACCGCGAGAGTGAGCAACCTTAGGAGCTGCTACCTTGGCCCTCGGTTTCGGGACGGGCTGTTGTACTTGGCATCCGATAATCAGTATAATCGACTGTCAGGACACGAAGGCCCAGCGGATATGGGGTGGCGGCGATTTCGACAAGCCCGTTCACAACGTGCGCTTTTAACAACCTTGTTCACCACAAAAGGCTTTCGGACGTGTTGCCGTGTTTGGCCTACGCTGGAATCGGTCTGAGATTGCCGTAATGCGCCGCCTCACATCAGCCGCGCCTCCCAGCCGCGGCAGATCTCAGGTTGTCCAACAGAACGGCGAGCAGAAGGATCAATCCACGCACGACATACTGATAAAAAGCCTGGATATTGAGGAGGTTCATCACGTTCTCTGCAATGCCCATAATCAGGACACCGACGATCACTCCGGTCATGGCCGCGCGACCACCCGCGAGCGACACGCCACCCAGAACACAGGCCGAAATGACCGAAAGCTCCAGCCCGGTTGCAGCATTCGGCTGACCCGATGTGATGCGCGACGCAAGCAGGACACCCGCCACGGCGCAAACGAGTCCCTGCAGCGCAAAGATCCAGATGCGCATTCTGGAGACATTGACACCCGCGAGACGCGACGCTTCCGGGTTGCCGCCGATCGCCAGCGTGTTCTTCCCGAAAACCGTCCGGTTCAGTATGAAGCCAAAGATCACGAAGAAGATCGCCATGACCCAGATTGGAGTTGGGATGCCCAAGAACTTCGAGAGTGCCAACTGGTAGAAGCCGGGATCGTTGATACCGACTGCGCGGCCATCGGATGCGATAAGCGCCAAACCGCGAACGATCTGCATCGTCGCCAGCGTGGTGATGAGGGCGTTGATCCGAAAACGGGCGATAACCACACCGTTTACGAGACCAACAGCACCACCACAGAGGAGCGCTGCTATAAGTCCAAGGACGATCGAACCGGTGGCGTTCGAGGCCATGACGGCTATCATCCCCGAGAACGCGACGGTCGATCCGACCGAAAGGTCGAAATCGCGGGATGCGAGGCAAAACATCATGGTGCAGGCGACAATACCGATGGTGACGACCGACTGCAGAAGCCCAAGCATGTTTCGCTCGGTGAGGAAGTTTGGAACGGTTGCCGCCACGATGGCGAAAGCGATGGCAAAAATAACGACGAGGCCTTGCTCGCCGAGTAGGAGTTTTTTCAAAGACGTCATCGCTACTGGACCTGCTGGTTGGGGAGTTCGCTGGCATTGGCCACATCGGGGAGGGCGGCGGCGAGAATTCGCCGCTCGTCGAAGTCGTCGCGCTCGATATCTGCTGCGACGCGACCCTGGCACATCACGACGATGCGGTCGGTGATGCCCATCACTTCCGGCAATTCGCTTGAGACAACGACTATTGCCATGCCCTGTGCAGCAAGCTCGTAGAGAATTTCATAGATTTCAGACTTCGCACCGACGTCGATACCGCGTGTGGGCTCGTCAATGATCAGTACCTTCACGCCCTGTTCGGACAGCCAGCGGCCAAGGATCACCTTCTGCTGATTGCCGCCGGACAGGTTGACGATGTCCTGCTTCCTGGACGGCGTGCGCACACGCAACTTGGCAATGAACTGCTCGGCGAGTTCGGCTTCCTTCTTGGGCTGAAGAATCCCGAAGGGCGAGAAGTGCCGGCGAGAGGAGATCGCCATGTTCTCTTCGATGTTACGGCCTTGCACGATGCCGTAGAACTTCCGATCCTCCGGGCACAGAACAATTCCCCCGCGAATTGCGTGCGGAGGGCTGTCGGCCACTACCTCTATGCCGTCGACGCTAACCGAGCCTTGCGAGCGTGTGTCCGCGCCATACACGAGGCGCGTCATCTCGCTGCGGCCAGCACCGATCAGGCCGAAGAACCCGAGAATTTCGCCTTGGCGAACCGTAAAACTCATTGGCGTCCGAAGCTTGCGGCCTGCAATGTCCTTGACCTCAAGACGGACGTCGCCGAGCTCGCGCGGCCGGTATCCCCAGATGTTGGATATCTCGCGCCCGACCATTTCCGAAATAATCTGCTCGCGAGTAACAGCGGTGATGTCCGCGTGATGTGCTGCAAGCTTGCCGTCACGAAGGACCGTTAGGCTGTCGCAAAGACGGAATATCTCGTCGAGGCGGTGCGATACGTAAAGGATGACCTTGCCCTGAGAGCGTAGGCGTTCGATCAGGGAGAACAGAATTTCGCTCTCCCGCGAGGACAGCGACGACGTCGGCTCATCGAGTGCGATCACGCGAGCATCCGCCATCACGGCTTTCGCGATTTCCACCATCTGGCGTTCGCCGATCGATAGCGAGGCCACCTTGGCACCAGGCTCGATCTCAATCCCGATCTCGCTGAGCTTTTCTCGAACGACGTTCGTAAGACGACTGCGGTCGATGACCCCGGCCTTCCCGGGAAAGCGCCCGAGCCAGAGATTTTCCGCTACTGTCAGTTCGGGGACGAGCTGCAGTTCCTGGTGAATGACAATAACGCCCGCATCGAAGGCATCACGAACCGAGCGATAGTGCTGGGTCGAGCCATCGATCGAGATTTCGCCGGTATCGGCGGATTGGTCACCTGATAGAACGCGGATGAGCGTTGACTTGCCAGCTCCGTTTTCGCCCATCAGGCCGTGGACCGCTCCCTTCTTTACAGAGAACGAAACATCGGCGAGCGCCTGCACGCCGGGATATCCCTTGGATATCGCTTTGAATTCGAGAAAGTCCTGCATGACAGCATCCCATAAGAAGGTCCGGCGACAAAAAGCCGCCGGACTGAATTCATCTAGAAGCTGATCATTCGATACCCAGTTCCTTGCGGACTACCTCGTAGTTGTCGCGCAGCGCGAGCTGGCCAGCCGTCAGGATCAGCTTCTCAGGTTCTTTGCCGTTGGCTACCCACTCATACATGTTGAGTGCGGTTTCGTAGCCATGGCGCTTCGGCGAGATGATCACAGTGCCGAAGAAGCCCGTTGCCGTCGGCTTCTTGAACTCGTTGATTGCCGAATCCGCACCGCCGATGCCGACGCCGATCATGCTGTCGGCGGGGATGCCAACCGTTTCGGTGGCGCGAACAGCACCAAGCACGGCTTCGTCATTGAGGCCGACTGCGACCCACTTCTTGATACCAGCGTTCTTGTTGAGCACGACCGTTGCTGCGTTGAGGGCGGCTTCCGTGTCGGTCTTGGCCTGAGGGGCGTCGAAGATGTTGGTTTCCGGGAACCCGGCAGCCTTGAGCACAGAGAGGGCACCGTTCACACGGTCAACGGCAGTCGGAAGCTGGTCGTAGGAGACGCGGATTACGCCCACTTCCTTCACGTCCCAGCCACGCTTCTTGACCTCGTCGGCAATCGTCTGGCCAACGGCCTCACCGATCTTGGTCGCCGAGATACCCATGTGAGGCACGTCCTCAAGCGGGCTGCCATCGGCGTTTACCAGGCGGTCGTCGACGGTCATGATCTTGAGGTCATTGGCCGCGGCCTTGGCTACGATGCCTGGTCCAAGCTTGACGTCAGGAGTGCAGATGATGAAGCCCTGAGCACCCTGTGCCCCCAGGTTGTCGATGGCGGACTGAACCTTCTCACCGTCTTCCGCACCGATCTTGACGAGCGTAAAGCCCTTTTCCTTGGCTGCTATGTCGGCGAACTTCCATTCGTCCTGGAACCACGGCTCTTCGGGCTGCTTGACGATGAAGCCAATCTTGACGTCGGCCGCCAAAGCCGAACTTGCGGCCATCAGAGCCACGGTCCCGAACAAAACTGCTGCACGAAAAATGCGCATTTCTCTCTCCCTCCTGGTGGAAACACTATGCCTCCCTGGCATGTAGATGAACTATTTCAATTTATCATACCAGTCAATTGCTATTGTATGAAAAATTGGCTACATGCCTTGGTAGCGGGAGGAATGCCGCGTCGATGTGCCATAGAACCGCGTTTGAGCTGACTTCGACGCGCTGAGGAGAGTACGGATGAAGATTACAAAGCTGACGACATACATGGTCCCGCCGCGCTGGTTGTTTTTGAAGATCGAGACCGACGAGGGCGTTGTCGGTTGGGGTGAACCGGTCGTCGAAGGGCGTGCTCTGACCGTCGAGGCGGCAGTGCATGAGCTGGCAGACTACCTTATCGGCAAGGACCCGTTCCTGATCGAGGACCACTGGACGGTGATGTACCGCGGCGGCTTCTATCGCGGCGGAGCCATCCACATGTCGGCGCTTGCGGGAATCGATCAGGCGCTCTGGGACATCAAGGGCAAGGCGCTGGGGCAGCCGATCCATTCGCTGCTCGGCGGCCAGGTGCGCGATAAGATCAAGGTCTACTCCTGGATTGGTGGGGACCGCCCGGCAGATGTTGCAGCAAATGCCAGGGACGTCGTCGCTCGCGGGTTCAAAGCGATCAAGCTCAATGGCTGCGAAGAGATGCAGATCGTCGATACGAACGAGAAAATCGACAAGGCTGTCCAGACAATCGCGACAATCCGGGAAGCAATCGGCCCGCACATCGGAATCGGTGTGGATTTCCATGGTCGCGTTCACAAGCCGATGGCAAAGGTTCTCGCCAAGGAACTGGAACCCTACAAGCTTATGTTTATTGAAGAGCCCGTGCTCTCCGAGCATCGCGAGACGCTGAAGGAAATCGCCAACCATTGCTCGACCCCGATCGCGCTTGGGGAACGTCTCTATTCGCGCTGGGACTTCAAGTCCGTGCTGGCGGACGGGTATGTCGATATCATACAGCCGGACCTCAGCCACGCTGGCGGTATCACAGAGTGTAGAAAGATCGCCGCGATGGCAGAAGCCTATGATGTCGCCGTCGCGCCGCATTGCCCGCTCGGTCCGATCGCTCTTGCTGCCTGCCTCCAGGTCGATGCTGTCAGCTACAACGCCTTCATCCAGGAACAGAGCCTGGGTATCCATTACAACACGGGCAACGATATTCTGGATTACATCTCCAACAAGGAGGTGTTCCATTATGCCGATGGTTTCGTCAGCATTCCGCAAGGCCCAGGTTTGGGTGTCGAGGTGAACGAGGAGTACGTGATCGAGCGTGCCAAGGAAGGTCATCACTGGCGCAATCCCATCTGGCGTCACGAAGACGGCAGCTTTGCCGAGTGGTGATAGTGCGCACCTCGCAAGCCCAGCTGAGGACACTTCTCGATCGACGGTTATGGATCAGGGTCCAGAGGGCTAAGCTGTGACACTTGTGGATATCGGCTCAGGATCACTTGCGCTTCGTGTAAGCACCCATGGGGGATCGATCCTTGGCCTCTGGAAGCAGGGCGACGGCCGGAGAGTGCCGCTGCTCAGACCTGCACCCAAAGTCGATGCAGGCGCACCCGAAGCGTCCTGCTTTCCGCTTGTCCCCTTCGGTAATCGCATTAGGGGCAACAGGTTTGTCTTCGACGGAGCTGTGTCTACCCTTCGCCCGAATACCGAATGGGACGCTCACTACCTCCACGGAGACGGTTGGCTCGCTGACTGGCACCTCGGCGGGCAGACCGACAGGTCGATCGAGATGAGCTTCGAGCACAGGGGCGGGCACACGCCCTATGAGTATCTGGCGAGCCAGTGCTTTACGATCGACGACGACAGCCTGACAATCGCGATGACGGTCGAAAATCGCGGTCGTCAAAGATTGCCATTCGGTCTCGGCTGGCATCCATATTTTCCGCTGACGCCCCAGACCACACTTGAGGCCCGCGCCGAGGCATTCTGGACGGAGGTCGAGGGATGGCTGCCGGGAGAGCGGACAAGCATACCAGCGGATCTGGACTTCAGCCGAGCCATCGGTCTTCCTCATCGATGGGTCAACAACGGATTTGAGAACTGGAGCGGCCACGCGAGAATCTCGTGGCCCGAGCATGGCGTCGCTCTCAGTATGGAGGGTGATCCGATACTTCGGCACGCTGTCCTTTTTCTGTCGGACACGACCTTTGATCCCGGGTTCAAGCGGGATTATTTCTGCTTCGAGCCCATGTCTCACCTGGCGAACGGGCACAATTTACCGGGCCTTGGTGGGCTTAGGGTTCTCGCACCGGGCGAGTCGCTTATGGGAGGTTTCCGATTGCGGGTCGAGACAAGCTGACGGATGGCATACGGTACAGGCATACAACGATTGCCGCACATCAGGTGTGAACCGGATGGCGACATCACAGGAAAGTCGGAGGGGTAAGCATTTATGTTGAAGCGGCTGTCAGGCAAGCGCATCATGATTACGGGCGCGGCACAGGGCATTGGCCTTGCCATTGCCAAAGGATTTGTCCGGGAAGACGCAAGCTTGCTTCTCATCGACCGCGACGAGGCTCTCCTGAACGCCGAGGCATTGAAGCTGCGAGAAGAGGGCTATCGAGTGATAGCACACGCGGTGGACATCACGGATGCCGCCGCGATCAGACAGGCTGTCAGCCAAGCTCCCGACGATTTTGGCCAGATAAACGCATTGGTGAACAATGCCGGGGTCAATGTTTTCTCGGAGCCGCTGGAAACGACAGACGACGAATGGAACCGTTGCTTCGACATCAACTTGAAAGGGGCGTGGAACTGCTCGAAGGCGGTTTTACCCGGACTGATCGAGCAGGGGGGTGGGGTGATCCTCAACATCGCATCCACCCATGGCTTCACGATCATTCCACATACGTTTCCATACCCCCTGGCCAAGCACGCGCTTCTCGGCATGACGAAGTCGCTGGGACTGGAATACGCGGCGAAGAACGTTCGCGTGAATGCGCTGGCTCCTGGCTATGTCGCCACGCAGAAGGTTATCGACTACTGGAATAGCTTTCCTGATCCGGAGGCTGCGAAGGCCGAGACGATGAAGCTTCATCCCGGCGGAAGAATTGCATCTCCTGAAGAGATTGCAATGGCGGCGGTCTTTATGATCTCCGACGAGTGCCCGTTCATGAACGCTACCTGCCTGACCGTAGATGGGGGCTTGAGTGTCCAGCAGCATCCGGCGTGAGTCCCCGCAGTCAGGCTTGTCCGATGAATTTGTATCGCTGGCCTAACTAGCTTGTTTCCCGACTCCGCGATCTGATAGAAAAGTGGCGTCAAAGAGTGAGGAGAATCGTGATGCGCTCGGCGCAAAACATCGGAGAACCGAGCGCTTCTGGAGGCCAGCGCCCCCGGGTGATGCCCGATGTGACAAGAGCGCTAGCCGAGGAAGTTTTGTCGGGAAAATACGCTCCCGGCACTGCACTTCCCACTGAAAACGAATTGGGGACAGCGTACGGAGTCAGTCGTACGGTCATAAGAGAGGCGATCAAGGTTCTCGCCGCTAAGGGTCTGGTGGTGACGCGGCCCCGGGTGGGTACGGTCGTTTCTGACCCGGACAATTGGAGCCTGCTGGATCCTCAGGTGATCAGCTGGCACGGACCAGGGCTCTTCGATGCCAACCTCCTTGGCGCAGTCCTGGAAACCCGACGTGTGCTTGAGCCGCTCGCCGCCAGTCTGGCCGCCGAGCGTGCGACCCTCCGCGAGATCGCTGACCTGGATGGCGCTTGGCAACTCATGAAAGAAGCCAGCGAGGACGTCGAGAAGTTCTCAGCTGCCGATGTCGAGTTTCACCGTATTCTGTATCGAGCCAGCCACAATCCCGTTCTGAGGCAGATCAGCAGCCTGATCGATGCAGCCCTCACGTACTCGTTCGAGACCTCCAACAAGACCGTCTTCAATCGTGACGATGCCGTTCGGTGTCATCACGCCGTGGTGGAAGCGTTGCGCATGCGCGATGTCGATGGTGCCGGAGCGGCTGCGAGCAAGCTCATAGAACAGGCAGCCCACGATATCGATCTTGCCGGACGCAAGGCCAAAGATTCAAAGGGCGAGGACTAGCATCTGGCTCACGACCCGTCGCGAGCAGCGGCGCATCGAGGAGGTCCAATCGGGAAGCCCGCTCGTTGTGTCGTCGGGGCGTCGCAAACGACTTCCGATTGTTGGTGGCATCGAAGCGTGAATAAGCTTAAAATTCAGCGCATTAGTGGCGGTATCCGCTGTAGAGCGCGAGGTTGAATGTTCGGCTTCTCTAAGAGAAGGAAACATGCCAGGTTTTCACCCGAAGTCGAGCTGCGTCCTGACTGAGGTGGAGAGACTCCTTTTCGGCTACAGAAGTCACGGCGCTTCGAACAATACGGAAACGTCCCCCAGTTAACCCCGATATCCAACCTGGATCGGAACTACTTGGTGGCCGCGATCACTTCGCTCGAACGTGATACTTGCTCCAACTGGTCCTCATGTTCACTCCTGAGGACGAGTTTTTACACGGTCCCCTCAGAGAAATAATGGCCAATCAAGTCCATGGGATCGACCTTGAGCGTCCTGCAGACGGCGATAAACATGCCGATGGAGAGCCGGTTTACACCGCGTTCGTATCTCTGAACTTGTTGAAATGAGACCCCAAGCGCAGCGCCCAATTCCGTTTGCGTCATTCCAACGCGCAACCTCATCGCCCGAACGCGCTCGCCCATCTCCTTGTCCGTGTCGCCGGATTTCCGTGCAGTCGTATCCATGATTTCCTATTCGCGTGTTGGTTTTCCCATAAAGAACTAACGACAGAGTTTAACCCTGTGTTTTCGTTTTTCTTTCGACAAATAGCAGGGCTCTTGGTGCCTTACGTGGTCGCAAAAAAGATCGATCACCATCCGCCAGGCCGAGACATCGCGCTTCTGTCACCGCAAAGCGAGCCGTCCGCTGCTCGATCGTTATTGGAGTAACAGTTTCCCGGATAACGCCGAGGAGGGCTATAGTAATTTCCTCCTCCGCAGTTGCCGTTCGCACAGACTGCAACAGCGGTTCCAACCAATGCGACCGCTACCAGCGCCGCCGCTGCCTGCTTTTGCTGCAGAACCATCTTCTCACACGCCGAAATATCTAGGCCGCGCCTGCCCAGCTCCGTAACCAATTGCTGCTGAAATAGTGGGTCTTGCGTTTCAAGTGCCGTCTTGCAGAGCGCAGCTTTGCTAACGGCGGACGGCTTTTTATTAAATTCAGCTGGCGTTGTCGTGCAACTCGCCAGCGCGAGCGAGATCGCCACGGCGCTTAGACGCCGAGCCAATTCATTCATTTTCACTGTGATAAAACCCCTCAAATGCCCCCGGGGTGAACATCGCAGAAATTAAGGCGACGTCAAATTTCACGTTAAGATATCGTTAACGCAACGCCTGGAACGGAACAAGAGCGTCCACTGCGCCTTGTACCTCGCACAAGCGGCGAATGGCGCGAGATCGACAGCTTCGCCAACATGGCTCCGCAGCACTTGTGGAGCCCCATTCACGATGTCTTGGACAATCGCCATGGCTCAGGAAGCAAAGCGTCGCCGACTGCAAAACCTCGGCGCAGGCTTTCCCAAACTACCGAGATAAGCACTGCCGTTTCCCAGCTTGGACTTTGCTCGGGGACCAGTGTCAGCGGCCATGCGCGGTAGCGGCCGGAGCGCGAATTCTAGGTTCCGGCTCGCCGAAAATCGGCGCACATGGCCTTCCGGTCGTGTTTGCTCATCCATCAGACTTCTTTGGAACGCTGGGCGAATTCGAGCAGGCAAGACATGCGGATGCGTAAATCGCTCATGGGTTCTCCTTTCCAACTTGTGCGTTCCGTACCCCCAAGCGCACAACGCCGCGGCGGGGCTACTGTCCGAACTTCCGCCGCGGGGACTTTTCTGGAACTCCTGACATCCGGGGAGGAAAAATGTTAGCTCGAGTCTGGAATGCGAAAGACTCGAGTGTCGAACTGCAGAGATTATACTCTAGTGGGACGCCCGGGCAGGGCACCGTCTACCCCTCCGTCAGTGTTTGAAGGGTCTGAATTGCTTTCCGTTCCCAGGTTGTGGCACCTTGCTGACGAGCAAAGGCCAGCGCTTCGCGAATGTAATGCGCCGCGCCACTTTTCCGGCCGGAACGAAGTTCAACTTTCCCTCGCAGCCTAAGAAGCTCGGCAGTAAAGTAGTTTTCCCCTGTCTGTTTAACGAGCGCCAAGGCTTCATCCAGAGTCGCGGCGGCCCGTGTAAAATCACCCGCTTGCAGATAGCTTTCGCCGAGCAATCCGAGGTAGCAGGATTTGTCTATTTCCTGATCCCCCAAATTCGAACAGGTTTGCTCCATCTTCGCAATGCCAAGAGGATCGTTTCCGCGCGCCATAATCCATCCCTGGAAGAAGGACGCGACATTCGTCCACATGCGAAAGCCATTCGTCCTTGCAAGCGTGAACAACTCGTCAAGCTTGTGTTGGAGGGGTTGGAATTCGTCACGGAGCGCATAAAGGATACAGCAGTTCCCAAGGCAGGCCGCCAGTTGATACGCGGAATGGCGGCGCGCGTCGGCTTCCGCTGCCGCGTAGAGTTCGATTGCTTTTGCCTCATGTCCGGTCAATTGCAATGTCCATGACAGGTAAAGCATTGCCATGCTCGGAAAATCGCTGCCGATCTCATCGGCCCGGTCCACGTGGCTAAGCGCCTGTTCAAGATAGTCGCGGGCCGGACCGAAATGTCCCTGCGAAAAAAAGCACATGCCCTTGAATTGCATCCCGAGAACAAGTGCCTTCAAGCTATTGCGGGTATTGCCGATTACCAGAAGTTCGTCACCCGCCCATGTGGCGTCTGCGAAGCGGCCGGAGTTGAGGGCGGTGCCAAAGAGGCCATCGAGCGCGCGGATCGGCGCTTCCACATCACCGAGCTGCTCGCTAAGCCGAATGACATTGCGATAGGCGGCGCTGCCCTCGTCGGTGACATAGCCGAAGGTGGCGTATAGGACGTCGCCCCGTTCGAGTTCGAGTTCCAGCTCCATGCGATCGCGCTTTTCCGATGGAACGCATTTGGCAAGGCAGGCGAGCCCATTGGCAAACATGTTTGCGGCTTCGACCTTGGCCCAAGTCCTACCGGTGTTGAGACCTGCGGCCAACCACTTATCGGCCGCCTCCTCGAAAAGACCGGCTTCAGCGAGGTGCTGCGCGAGGATCTCAGGGTGCTCGGCCGCGAGCTTTGGATTGATACTTTCAATAGTTCGGGCAACCTCGGCATGAAGCTCACGGCACCGCTCCTTGAGGAGACTCTCCCGTGCTGCCTCTTGCAAGAGCGCATGGGTGAATGCGAAGCGCGCTTCGCTGGCCGTCGTCTGCCGCATCACCAGACCAGCTTCGACCAAACGCTGCAGCGTCGGTTCCACGATATCTTGCGACAGGCCACAAACCCGGGCAACAATCGGCAGGTCAAATTCGCGCCCGACAACAGCTGCAACTTGAGCGATCACCTTTCCGGGACCTATCTTGTCGAGGCGCGACAACAGCGATGACTGGATGGAGCTAGGAACACCGACGGACAACTTATGTGAATGCTGGCCACCTTCCTCAATAAGAGGGCTGTTCTCCAGAACAGCTCGGGCTAATTCCTCGACATATAGCGGGACTCCCTCGCTCTTTTCCAGCAGAAGTCCGGCCGTTTCATCCGCGATATCGCGCCCCGCCATGAGGCTACGCAAGAGCATGCGGGAGTCTTCTTCGGAGAGGCGATCCAATGCGATTTTGCTGAGGACCGCCCCGGTTGCAGTTCGTCGTTGCGTTTCGCGGGAGGTAATCAGGATTAAAAGGGGAAATGGTCCCGCTTCGGCGAGCAGAGCCTCGAGCACATCGCTCGATGAAGGGTCGATCCATTGCTCATCTTCGATCGACAGCAGAACCGGTCCGATTTGCGAGAGATAATGCAACCAGTCGATCAGGACCCTGTGGGATAGGCCGCGTTGTCGGGCGGAAGGGCGGCCGTCCGTCAGTTTGTGGCGGTCGATTGCCAGAAGTTCTGCAAATACAGGCAATGAATCGGATATGGGCACGGTGCTCAAGGCGACAACCGCTTCAAGCTTCGTCATGGCGATTTCCGGTGGGTCGCTGCCCTCAATGCCGGCGTATCGTTTGAGAAGGGTCAAAAAGGGGAAGAGGGCACTATTTGAATAAGTGCTGGAGCATTGAAGCGTCAGGTAGGTGCCCTGCGGAATCCGCCGTTGAACCTCAAATATCAGCCGCGATTTGCCGATACCAGGTTCGCCGACAATCATGGCTGCCTGAGCCCGCTTACCCGCGATGACCTCCTGCCACAGCTCCAGCAAACCCGCGATTTCTGCTTTACGCCCGACAAGCTCGGTTAGCTCTCGTCTCTTCGCGAAGCGGTTCTCCAGGACTTTGGGCCTGTCGGCTCGCCAGACATGAACATCACTCGGAAAACCCTTGAGAGTTTGGGACCCGAAATCGGTGAACTCGAAGGCGCCGGCGGCGGCATCGTAGGTCCGCTGGTCGGTCATGATGGTTTGGGGCTCTGCGATGGTCTGAAGGCGTTGAGCCAAATTGGGAATCGATCCCAGAGCAACCGTCGAAACGCCTGCCGGGGCACCGACAAAATCTCCGACAACGACCAGCCCACTCGCGATACCGATGCGGACACGCAATGGCGGCCCACCGGGCACCTTTACCTCGGGGACCAGTTGGAGAATTTCAAAGGCCAGCTCAAGAGCACGTTCGGCGTCATCTTCTTCCGCAATCGGATACCCGAACAGAGCCTGAAAAGCGTCGCCGACATAGTTAGCGGCAATTCCGTTATGGTTTCGCACCGCGGCAGTGCATTCAGCCAGGTAGGCCTTCGTCAGTCTGGTGAAGTCCTCGGGATCGAGACGAGTCGCATATCCGGTGGAGTCGACCAGATCGCAAAACAGTATCGTGAGTTGTCGCCGCTCCGCCGAGGTCGCGAAGGCTTTCGCTGCATCGTCGGCATTTAGCAACTTTATGGCGGCCGCAATTTTCTTGCGCGGACCGACGGGGATCTCCATCTCGCGCAAATCGTCCTCCGAAAGCATGCGGAGGCTGTCGCCATCGATCTGCGATTGCGCGAATATGCCAGCGAGGTGCTCAAGCCCCAACCCCTCCAGCCATTTCCTCACGTCTTCCATCGGAACTCCCAGCAAACCGGTGATGAACTCGCTCGCTCCCTGGGTATTCATGCGTTTCAAGGATAGCACCTCTCCGTGCGTCCAAGAAGCTGTTGGATTTTCGCCTCAGGGCTTACATATGCTCGACCCACCGGGTTTCAGTTGCATGCCACATCAGCGAAAATCAGTTGCCCCCGGTCTCCATAGCGGACGCCACTTTGATCGAAACAGAATCGTTTGGGAAGAATACGCGCGAGGTACCGACGGTTGCACATGGCCGGCAGATCGGCGCGAAATTCGCGCGGCGTAGTGGCCGGTGCAGGGTCGGTGAATTTCAAGTGGCCGAAGTATGATAGGTCGCCAATGAACATCGCGCGGCCAGAGGCGACCCCATAGCCGACCGATGTGTCGTCCGTGCCACTCTTAGCTTCGTCGAGTGTTGGAAAATCGCTTTCCAGGGGTGCCTGTCTGGATCGCGGAATTTGAGTCGCCCTAATCGCAATGTTGAACCGGACATCATCGCGCTGGGAAACGTGCCCGTAGTCATTGAGGTAGTGCCATCTCAATCGAAGAATTCGGTCCGCGCCGACTGCTCCGGTTGGGACCGGGAGTACCGCCGACGATAGGCCGGTCGGCTGGGAGCCGTCTCCACCTGATTGCACGCCGGGGGCGGGACAGGCTGTGAAGAGCGGGCGATATCGACATTCTTCGCCTCCCGCCTCCCAAATGCAGTTGCTCAATTGCCGCCAGTCGTCTTCGCTGATCTGGCCGTTCTCCACGGCGACGTTACTGCCCTCGTGTGGGACCATCCACGGATGGATCTTGCCTTCCCCTGACCGTCGGGCCCATTCCGTTCGATGGGCATCGATTTCTCTGAGCTTCAGCAACTCCGCCCGAACACTCACGACCTGTGTCCAAGTCGGATTCGTGACCTCCGGGAGTCGCCCGGCGGCATCTGCCGCAATGCGCTGCCCGGTAATTTGCGTCGTGAGCGTATGACACTTGGTGCAATTTCCAGAAGGGTCCTCGACCGTTCTCGCTCGGACAATGTCGGTTGCGTAAGCGGCGGTGTAAGCGGAACCGACGACCCGAAATGGTAGGCTTTCGTCCCGCTTCATCTTCGGGACGTAGTCCCCAAGGCTGAAAGCGAGGGCTCTCTCGCTTGCCGCTCCCCCCGGGTATCCGATGCGGGCCTGGCCGATGTGCGGGCTAACCACATACGGGCCCTTGTTGTCATGACATGCAGAACATTGGATCTGAAATGTCGGGTCGTACATTTTGGTAGCGGCAGCGCGCCCTCCGGCGTCCGCATAGGATCGACCGCCTGGAGGGATGATGGGTGTAGTCCAGTCGAAGCGTTGCTTATCCTTGTCGCCATCAAAAAAGACGATTTCTCCACTTTCTCGATTAAAACCAATGATACCAAGTCGAGCGAATGTAGGGTTGTCTTTCTCCCAGTATGATTCCGGTTCGATTTCAAGGTGAGGGGTAGATTTCCGGCAGAGCGAGACCCACTCAACCGTGCCTGCCACGGTACGGATTATGCGTGAATTCATTCCGCAGTAGGTCACGTTTCCCGCCAGCGAGGGCTTGTCGCATTTAGCGATCTGGGTGGTCCACTTGACGATTCTGCCCTTGGGGTCGCGATGCTCGAATTGCAGAGGGCTGCCGGCAACATTTGGATTTGGTTTCAGGTCGACGATATTGCCGTCAATTTCCAGCGGTATGACCTTCGCAGCTGCGTTGCCGCAATCTACGTCCGGGATCGGGCCAAAAACGGAGCGTGCCTCGTCGCCAAATCGCGTAATGATGTCGGGGCTTGCTGAAGCGGGCTTCCACTGAAAATCGCCGTTCCAGCGCCTTACGGCTTCGGCGAAGGAAGTAGCCTCGGCGTTGTCATCCGGGGCGCGCACCGGACCGATTTCAATTTGGTCGTTGGCCGCGGCTAGACGGAATTTCCTGCAGATCAGGTAGGCTTTCAGGTCATTTACGCATTGCTGAGATGGTGGACCATCAGACAGCGCTTTTGCGAACGGCGCAGCTGGCCGTGCCGGGACCGTACAAACGGACCACGGGGCGCAAATTTTGAGATCTCGCCATTTTGCGTCATCGGCAAGATGTACGGCGTGTCCTAAGCTGAAACCAGGATGATCAAATCGGCTCGAATCAACTGCAACATGCGCATCCGAGTCAGAGCCCGATAGCAGCACCGCCACCGAGAACGCGCCGAGCAATCCAAAAGCGATAGACCGCACTGCCTCCTCCGGGTTCGAGGACTAACAGCTTCAACGGGCGCTCAACGTAACTCTCGGTGAATCCGGCAAGAGAACGATCATCGCGAATTTCCAAGCGCCCCCGACTCGCTTGAACGTGGTTACCATTGTCGCGGTGTAATCGAGCACCGGTGTCTCGATCGCTGTGAATTGAATCGTAACCACGACTGTCGACTTGCCCTGGACCGTATCTTGGTCGACGGCGTTTAGTAGGGTGTTGCTTTCAATGTGCCGCCTTTTGCTGATCGTTCCCATCTCGGCATTTACTGTATCGAGGTAATCAAGAAGCTCGGTCTTGTTGGTTTTTCTTTGCAACTGTTTGCGGCCTGTGCACAACTCAAACGCGACATCGTCCAGCAGCATTGCTTCCACGCCCTGAGTGCTTGCGTCATCAAGCGCCCAGTTGTAGCGATGCAAAAGATCCATAATCTCCTGTCGATCAGATGGCGGGGGATTCACAACAGTCCTGAGATATTCTCGATTAAGTTCGTAGGTGCATGAGGGAAGAGCTTGCGCTAGCGCCGCGCTCGCCATGACGAGCGAAATTCCCACCCCAAGCGCCAAAGCTGGCCATCGAATTGCGGACCTTTTCGGTACGAATGCCATGGAATGCCCCCTTGATATGAATCAATTTGCTTAACGATTTTCAATCGAATGTTAAGTTGGATAGCCGGTTCCCGGCTTAACGCACCGGGCGAAATCCGGTCGGTCTCCGGCGTCGTCGTCCGGGTTCGTAAATTAAATATTAGAATATACTAAATAGCGAGCTATGACAACCACGACACTACGGTATGCTGGAGGGGAAGCAATTTCTGCGCGAACGGGCTGCGCGCAAATCATCGTTCAGCTGATGGCCTGTGGAAGGATGTTACGCCGGATGAACACTCCTTGAAAAACATCCGGGTAGGCGTGGTCGTACTTATCGCTTTCCTCGACCATGGCAGCGGCGATCTCCTCCGCGAAACCGGGAACAAGCTGCGCGCTTCTCGTGGCATCGACCAATATATCGCGCATGTCATCGCTGACCTGCCGCAGCGTTTCAGGTCCCGGGGCGTTACCACCGGCCTTGACTGGCAGCATAGTAGAAAGCGCTTCGAAGAAAGCCCCAGTATAGATTCTGGAAAATGAGTGCGCGTTGTTCCAGATCGTGTCCGCCAGGCCAACCTTGCTGACAGTTGAGGGGTCGACATAGAAATGGTTATTCCACGCGTTCCGCAGGCAATCCTCGTCCGCGTCTGCGGGCTTTACCAAACGCAGGGCGGAACCGAACTGTTGCGCAACTCGCGAGAGGCTCGAACTACTCCAAAAACTCCTGCCCGAGGTTTCCGCGAGTACGAAGGAACAGAACGTTGGAAGCTGCATTGCACACAGGATCGCGCTCATGTCACCGAAAGCTTCGCCGAAGGCCTCGACTTCCAACCCCTCGGCATCGAACAGATCTGAGCGGATTGCATCTAGAATGGCATGACCGAGTTCGTGGCAAAGCAGATCAGGACTTTCGCCGGAATAGATGACGAGAGTTGGGTGCGCGACAGTTGAACCGTGGTAGAAGCTCAAAGTCGTTCCATCATACTCGGAATTTAGGCCCTCATTCCGATCCAAAAATACGTCTATTACCTGGCCGCCGCGCCATGTGACAGGCGCCTGGCTGCTGGCCGCCCAGAAGTCCGCAGCCCGTCGTAGTGTTGCAGCGGCGTTCCAGTAACGGAACTCCACCGCCTGCGGAGGGTTGTTGCCGAGCGATGGAATTAGGCGAAATGCTAGTGGCGTTTTTGTTATGTCTGGTGCTGGCACGACCGTGACTCTGGCGGCCAACGCAGGATCCTTCTCCCAGACGGTTACTGTGGCAGGCATCGATGATCCTCCCAGAATTGTTGATCAAGACATCATCGTTGCGCAGTGGTTGCGACCGCGAAGGGATGGTCAAACAACCCCCTAGTGTCAAAAGCCGCGTGCGTCCGCGAGATCACGACTGAGGATGGAAATGGGACAAGCACGGATTTTGCACCCCACACCATTTCAGTTCGATGATACCACCGGATTTTCCATTTGTGCAGGCGCGCGACTACAATTTCTAGCGCTCAGGGCGCCGGTTAAACCCCTAACTTGTTCGCCGACGTGAGGTCGCGATTGCGGTTTCGCCCGGCTGAGCGCTGCTGTCTGCTTGTGGTTATCCCGCGAGCTTTGTTCGCTGCGGGCACAAGTTGTTCGCGCGCCGACATGCCTTAGCTCACCTCAATCAATTAAATAACTATTTAGATACAAAAAATTCTCATGTATTTTCCTATAGTTAGCATGATTCTGCCGAAATTACACTGCCTTTCCAAGCTTGACAGCCTCTGAGTTTCGCTGTCTGCTTCAACCCGAGGAAACCGCGCAGGGCTCAAGACTGCACGCTAAGAATTTCCAGGAGGACATTGCTGTTATGTTGAGATTTGCCGTCGTCGGGATCGATCATGGGCACACGTTTGATCATGTGAAGGGCCTGCTTGCGGCCGGTGCCGAGTTCGTTGGATACTGCCCGCAGACCTCAGTGCCAGCGCTCTTGGAAAACTTCAAGAAGACCTATCCGGATACGCCGCAGATCGATCGCGACAGGATCTTCGCTGATCCTTCGATCGACGTGATCTGCATCGCCGCAATCCCGCGCGACCGCGCCGGATTGGCCGTCCGTGCGATGAAGGCCGGCAAGGATGTCATGACCGACAAGCCAGGCGTGACGACTTTTGCCCAACTCGAGGAAGTCAAGCGCACCGTCGCCGACACCGGTCGCATCTTTTCGATCTGCTTTTCCGAGCGCCATTGCGTGCGGTCCGCTGTCAAGGCGGGCAAGCTCGTCAAGGAGGGGGCGATCGGCACGGTGATCCAGACGCTCGGCATGGGGCCGCACAGGCTGCAGTTGCCCACACGCCCCGCCTGGTTCTTCGATCCGGAGCAGTTCGGCGGCATCATCGTGGATATTGCTTCGCATCAGGTCGACCAGTTTCTCTTCTATACGGGCTCGACCAGCGCCGAGGTTGTCGCAAGCTCGGTCGGAAACTTCGGCATGTCCGACAAGCCGGCCTTTCAGGATTTCGGTGAGGTGCTGCTTCGCTCCGAGAAAGCCTCGGGCTATGTGCGGGTCGACTGGTTCACCCCGGAGGCGCTGCCGACCTGGGGTGATGGTCGCCTGACCATCCTTGGCACCGAAGGCTACATCGAACTGCGCAAATACATCGATATCGCCGGACGGCCCGGCAAGGACCACCTCTTCCTCGTCAACGGCACTGAGATGACGCACATCGATTGCAGCGGCGAAAAGCTCGACTATTTCGATGCCTTCGCCGCCGACGTGCGCGACCGTACGGAGACGGCGATGTCCCAGGCTCATGTTTACGAAGTCTGCCGCCTTTCGCTGGAAGCACAATCAAGGGCAGCGCGCCTGGGTCATCGTTGAGGAATCCGCCATGTCCAAGAAGTTTCGTGTCGGCATCATCGGAGCGGGGATCGCCTCGCGCCACCTGGCAGGCTTTGCCTGGAACAAGGATCTGTTTGAGGTTGCGGTCCTTTGTTCGCTGGACGAGGAGCGCGGCCAAGCGCTTTGCGAGGAGTTTGGCATTCCCGAATATACCCAGGATGCCGAGACGATGATCGCTCGTGCGGATCTTGACATCATCGATATCTGCACCCCGCCAAGTTCGCATTTCGAGCTCTGCCGCAAGGCAATCGAGGCGGGAAAACATGTCATCTGCGAGAAGCCACTTTTCGGCTCTATCGCCGAAGTGGACGAGATGTCTAGGATCGTAGCGCGCGCCGAAGGTGCGCAACTGATGCCGATATTTCAGTACAGGTATGGCTCGGGACTTCAGAAGCTGAAAATGCTGATCGATCTAGGCCTGACCGGGACGCCGTTCCTCACCACGATCGAAACACATTGGTGGCGCGGCCCCGACTATTATGCCGTCCCGTGGCGCGGAAAATGGGTGACCGAGCTGGGCGGCGGTCTGCTTGGTCACGCGATCCATGCGCATGACATGCTGAACTATGTTCACGGCGCCTGCGCCGAAATCTTTTCCTACGGGGCGACACTGGTAAACCCTATCCAGGTCGAGGATACGGCAGCCCTTTCGGTAAGGATGAAGAACGGCTCGCTGGCGACGCTGTCGATGACACTGGGCTCACGGAAAGAAATCTCCCGTCTGCGGTTCTGCTTTTCGGATCTCGTCGCGGAAAGTATTCTCGAGCCCTACACGATGGGCCGGGACCCGTGGAGCTTCGTTGCCGGGACCGAGGAGCATCAGCAGCGTGTCGATGAGGCGCTGGCCGGTTATGTGGTCAAGGAAGACGGCTATACCAGACAGTTCGAACTGTTCCACCATGCGCTGACATCGGGAGGCGAGCCGCCGGTGACGTTGGAGGATGCTCGCAACTCACTGGAGCTCGTCACGGCGGCCTATCATTCGCAGCGCACCGGCAAGCCGACGCCGCTGCCGATCCTTTCCGATCATCCGCTCTACCATTCCTGGTTGCCGGAAGAAGAGCGGCGTCTGGCGGCCGGGGCCTGATCCATGATCAAGAGCTTCGAGCATGTCGGCATGGTCACCGGCGACATGGACAGGTCACTGGCCTTTTACCGCGACCTCCTGGGTCTGCGCCTTCATTTACGAAAGACGATGGCCAACGGCACTGAAGTGGCATTCCTGGATAGTGGCAATGGCATGCTTGAGATTTTTGCGCCGCCCGGCGGCGCGGGGCCTGCCTCTGATCTTGCAGGCGCAACATCGGGCGTGCTGCACATTACCTTCCTTGTCGATAACGTCGATGAAAGCTTCGCGAAGCTGGAGGCTGCCGGAGTGGCAATCAAGGAGCGACCGCGTCCCGCCGTCAATTCGGAGGTGCTCGACCGGGTGGCATTCCTTCGCGACCCCGATGGTATCATCGTCGAGCTCGCCGAACGCCGTGATGAACGGAAGCTCGACTGATCGCAACGAGAAGGCCCCCGAAGCGTATTTTTTTGCACTGCGGTAACGACTCCGTAATGCTCGTTTGTCAGCCTGAAGGCAACAATACATTCCTTCACGGCTGGGCTTGTTATGTCACGCAGCAAAGACGACTGGATCAATCAGCGCGCTTACGCACTCTGGGAAGCCGAAGGACGGCCGGAGGGGCGCGGTGGCGAACATTGGCAGCAGGCGGCACGCGAGTATCAGCAGCTCGAACTGACCCGGGCCTCGGTCGACGGCAGCGACCTCATCGAGCGGCTGCGGACCATGCGCCACTTGATGCTCCCGAACGACGTTGAAATTGGCGTCAGTGTCCGCGCTGAGGAGCAAAAGGCATCTGCCTGAGTAACACCCACCTTATAGCAGGACCTGGAAGAATGCGTGCGCTGCAGGGCTTCTGTGTATGTCGCTTCAAGAAAGGCGCGCCCTACCTCGGCCGGCGGAGTCGTGATGGTGGTATTCGGCCGGTAGGCCCTTAGCAGTGTGTTCCAAGTCAGAATACGAGGCCAATTTGCTTCGTCAGTTGCCGGGATCCGCATATGACGCTTCACAGGTGTTCTGGCCTTGACTTGCCGTGACCGCAAATGGCACGGTAGCGACACCTGAATTTGATCAGCGGGTTACATTTTCATCGAGCACCCATTGCGGATCATATCACTCTCAAGCATTCCCCCTCGGTTCGCCAAGCTCGCTCCGACCCTAAAGAGTCTCGTTGATCAGATCGGCCTGATCAACGAAATACGGCTTTACATTCCAAAGCGATATCGGCGGTTTCCGGAGTATGACGGGTCACTTCCTGCCGTTCCTGACGGGATTACGATTGTGCGTCCCGACGATGACATGGGACCGGCGTCCAAGGTGCTTTTTGCTGCCCGTGAATTTCGCGGGAAGGACGCACAGATCCTCTTTTGCGACGACGACAAGGTCTTCGAGCCCGACTGGGCCTCGCGACTATTCCTGGCGCAGAAAGAGCGGCCGAACGAGTGCGTCGCGCTGGTCGGTAAAGATGTCCCGAGAGCCTTTGCAACCTCGACCCCGTTTTTGCCTAGGGCAGTGCGCAAGCGAAAGCTAACGTTGGCGCTTCGAGCCCGCAGGCTTCACTACAAGGTCGCCACGAAGGTTTTCGGGGCGGAGGTGCGCCGCCCGATGCCGACCCTCATAGAAAGGGGCGGGTATGCCGATATTTTCCAAGGCCTCGGCGGTGTTGTCGTCCGGCCCGAGTTCTTCGGCGATATAGCCTACGACATTCCAAACGTTCTTTGGACGGTCGACGATTACTGGCTGTCCGGCATGCTCGCGGTCAAGGGGATCGCGATTTATCTTCCTGCCGGGCTCGCCGAGCCATTTTCGACCGGCGCCCATGAGGTTTCTTCGCTCTACAGGGCAACGATTGAGGGTGCAAATCGCGCCGAAGCCAACCGTCGATGCATTGAGTATATGCAGGAGCATTTCGGTATCTGGCGGTGATGCCTGTGGAGAGAGCCACCCAAGCGCCTTCTGCCATTCAGGAGCCAGCGTCTCGATCTCGATCGGCTTGTCATCTTCTCAATGCCAGAAATGCCACTCTCGCCGACCATCATTGCCGTCCAAGCTAAAGTCGAGAAAATTGGTTCGGGGATCGGTCATGGTTCTCTGCGTTTCAGGATGACAGCAGACGGGCGCGGAATCTTCTGCTCGCACATGGGCGAGTTAGCGGTTAAGGTCGCACATGGAAAGGCTCCTGATCGCGATTTCTCTCGTATGCATTGCCATCGGCCTGGGGGAGCTTATTTTCTCTGTGCCTCTTTTCTTCGAATGGGGTCCTGGAGAGAACTGAGCGATTCGCTGCCTCAATGTTCGCCAGCAGTGCTGACCAGAGTTGATTTTCCGGCATGCCAATCTATGATTGTATAATTGGCAATCGAGGGCAGACTTATGCGATACGCATTACTCAAAGGGTCTGACATATGCATGGTTTCCGACTCTCTCGCAAAAGCAGAGAGGGAGCGCGCATTTTTCTTGTCCCGCTACGGTCAAGCCGTCGAAATTGTTGCGATCGAGGACGGCGATGGGGCCAGCGCTCGGCTGCAGCGACAATTGGCTATCAGGAACCCACGGGATGAAACATAGTCTGGGCGAGGCGTAGGAGCGACGCTCGGCGCCCGGGCGCCCTTGACAGGGTTCGAACCCGCGACTTGTTACCGCTCAAGCGCGACCAGCCTACGTCATTTCCGCACGAGGACGTTGCCTGACCGCAGCCAGAATGGCGGCAGATAGAGCGGCGTCGAAGAGAACGGCAGAATATTGTCGGAGAGTGTAACGCCGAGCTGATCTTTCATGAAAGTGCTTCGTGCGGCAATGCGGGCATGCATGTCAGGATAGCGCTGGCGTATCTCTTCGCGCAGCCCAACGTCCGCGAAGGCTACCATGTCTTCGCAATTGAGAGCCCAACCGGCAGGCATCGGCACCGGTATCACGTCGACCTGGAACGGCATGCCAGATCGCAAGCGCTCGGTCGAGCCGGGGCGTACGGGTGAATGAAGCCACTCCTCGTGACTTCCGAGGTGACCGGGATTCAGCGCTGAGTTGAGACCCGCGGATTTGAGCTTTTCGGTGACCGCGGAGAACAGATCACCGCCGGTCACGCCGATATCTGCGGTCTCATACCATGTGATCAAGGCTTCGAAATAGGCCTTCGAGGGCTTCAGGAATCCCTCGTCATGGTCGGTGAGCAGGCCGGCACGCGAAGACAACGCCCCCCAGTAACCGAGTGCGGTCGTTACGCCATCTCCCTTCTTCAGGCGGCGGGTCGTCGGGCTTCGCAAACCAATGATGCTCTCGCCGGCACTGACGGAAGCAAACATGGTGTGGACGTTTACAGGGTCCCCCTCGTAGCCGAGGCGGCCAAGAGCCTCGAATTCCGTATCTCCCTCCCTTGCGCCGGAAACGACCCTGAAGAGCGCGTCCGAGCACCGCACGGCGGCCCATTCGAAGGCCGCGAGCTGATCGACATCGATGATCGCGCGATGGCCGGTTTCCGGGTGCATGAGCACAGGCGTCGCATCGACCAGTCGCGCCGAATGACCGATCGCCCGGCGCAACGCATTCACGATGAAATGGGGAACGAAGAAACTCTGCCCATATTCTTCGTCCTCCTCGGCCGCGAGATATTTCCAGCCGACCAGTCCAATGGAATCTCCGCTCTTGATCCCTGCCTCGCGCAGTCGATCGCTGAGCCGCGGGTTTTGACTGCGGTCCTGTCCCAGGAGGCTGAAGGTTTGCGCGCGCAATACGTCGACACCTGGAAGACCGGCAATCGCCGTATAGCTCTCGGATTCGTTTCCGGTGATGATGATGCGGCGCCCGCCAGGACCGAGGAGTAGCAGCGCCTCCTCGAAACGGGGCTCGAAGCCGGAAAGATGCATAATGTTTCCGAAATGCTCGCGATCAGCATAGACGACCAGCCAATCGGTGCCAGCGGCCTCAAGGGCTGCGTCCGCGCGCGCGGCGTAGGTCGTCGACGGAATTTTCGGCTGCGCTCCAAGTGGTCCGAAATTTGGCAATGCAACAGGTGCTAGACTAATCGACATCAAGTTCCTCCAAGCGAAAATCAAAACCAGACAAAGATAAAAGGCGCAAAACCGTGTACAGCGGCGGCCCGACCGCCAAGCAGCAAAAGATTAGCATAGCCGAAGCACGCAACGTTGCGATATCACCCTATCAAAGGTGGAAAGCTCTCGATCATGAATCACGACAATAGCCGCGCCGCTCCTCCCACGATTGCCGATGTCGCGCGCATGGCAGGTGTCTCGCGCGCCGTCGCGAGCCGGGCGCTGTCGAACGAACCGCGGCCGGTATCGTCCGAGAAGCGTGAGCGCGTCATTGCCGCCGCCGCAAACCTTGGCTACAAGCCGAACCTTCTGGCGCAGAGCCTGACCACCAAAACCGTCAACCTGGTCGCCGTCGTCGTCAACCACATTCACGATCTGTCGGATCTCGACCTGTTCGACCGGCTGATTGATCAGGTCCAGTCGATTGGCAAGCAGGTCATATTGATCCGGATCGGCTCGGTTGCGCGCGTGGACGAGTTTCTGCGCAACGGCGTCGCCTACCATGTTGACGCAGCGCTGGTCTTCTCCGACTTTGCTGACGCCCCGACTGTCCGTCGCTTGTTCCGTTCCGACCGCGTTATCATGCTGAACGGTCTGCACGACGAGTTCTCCCCCGCAATCATCCCGGACGAAGATGCTGGCATCGCGGAGGCTGTGGCCGACGCTGCGTCGAAGATGGTGCGCACAGCCGGGCTCGTCACCGGCCGCGCCTCCTCTCCCGTGGAGCAGGCACGCATTCGCTCTTACCACGAGGCGTTTTCGCGCTACGGCATCAATCTCATCCGGACGGTCCAGGGCGACTATTCCTATGAGAGCGGGCATGCCGCGGCCAACGCATTGGCCGGCGCCGATTGTCCTGATGCGGTTTTCTGTACATCCGATGCCATGGCGATGGGCATCCTTGACGTCTGTCGGAGCGATTTTCCTGCTGGTCGGCCGTCGCGGTTCCGGCTCTACGGTTTCGACAATCTGTCGCTGACCGATTTCGATGCCTATCCGATCTCGTCCATTGGCTACGACAAGCTGCTCTATGTTCGCCATATCGTTGAATCCGTTGCCAACCCCGGCAGTTTCACGCCGGGCCAACCGCCGGTCACGGTGCCCACACGTTTTGTGCCTCGCCTCACCGCTTAAACGAAAACGGGCTGCCAGGAGGCAGCCCGAAGTTCAACTTACCACAGGGGGTTCAGGGCAGGGGGATTGGATTCCGGACCCCACCACTTCTTGTAGTTCGCCGCATAAGAACCCGACTGGATGTAGTCGGAAACGAACATGTCGAGCCAGCGCACGAATTCCGGGTCACCCTTGGCAACGGCAATGCCGATCGGATCGTTGGAATAAAGGCCCGGCAGCGTCACGAGCGACGGATTCTTGGTAGCCAGATAATCGAGCAGCGATGAATCTTCGATGGCCGCATCGACGCGCTTCTGCTGCAGCTGCAGAACGCCATCCGGAGCAAACTGATCGACGTAGACGAGTTGGGCATCGGGAACGGCGGTCTTCAGGAAGCTCTCGCCCGTCGTGCCGCGTCCGACGACAACCTTCTTGCCGGCCAGGTCCTTCAACTCCTTGATAGCTGCGTCCTTCTGAACGATGACGCGCAAGCCAGCACGATTGTAGGGAATAGTGAAATTCACCGTCTTGGCGCGCTCGAGCGTTGCCGAGGTATTGGCGACGGCGACGTCGATCTGGCCCGAAACGAGCATCGAGATCCGGGCGTCACCCGAGACGTCGACGAATTCGACGGGTACGCCGAGCTTCTGGGAAAGCAGCGTCGCAACGTCGACATCGTAACCAACAGGATTGTTCTGCGCGTCACGGAAGCCGATCGGCTCGCCGCCGAGCGATACGCCGATCCGAACGGTGCCGCGCGAGCGGATGTCATCGATCATTCCCGCAAAGGACGGAAATGCCGAGCCGGCCGCGATGGCGAGGGCGGCAAGGGTAGTCAGAATACGCTTCATGGTTTCATTCCCTCTTTTGATTATGCCAGTTTCGCTGCCCGCAGTTCCGGTTCGGGCATCGATTCCTCCCAGAGCCAGTAGCGAATTTCGCCCTCGCATCTGAAATTCACGACCTCATGGTTTCCCTTGGCGTCGACTGCATGGATCACGACGCCGGCGAGAAATCCGGAGGAGAGTTCATCGAGCTCATCGACGGCAAGCTTCACCGCGTCGGAGAGCGAATAGCCAAGCTTCATTGCAAGAACAACGGTGCGTGCTGTCGAGCAGCGCATCGTCATCTCGCCCGTGTGGGTGCAGGCAGCCGCGCCATAGCGACTGTCGGCATAAAAGCCGGCGCCGGGGATCGGACTATCGCCAAGGCGGCCTGGATATTTCCACGCCCAGCCGGAGGTGGACGTTGCGGCGTGAATGCCGCGCGCTGAATCAGCCGACAGGAAGACGGTCGTATCGCGCACACGCTCCGGATCAGTGATGGCGCGGCTCAACGGCGCGAGCGGAATATTGGGAAACTTCGCCAGATCCTCCGGCGAAAGTTCCTTTTCCAATCGTTCCCACCAGACCCGCCTGCTGTCCTCGAACAACACGTCATCCTCGGCGAAACCGATTTCAGTTGCAAAGCGCCGAGCGCCGTCGCCGGTCAGCATGACGTGCGGAAGGCGTTTCATCACCTCATAGGCAAGACGCGCCACCGGCAGCGTGTTCGGCACGGCACCGACTGTCCCGACATCACGTGTGTTGCCGTCCATCACCGCAGCGTCCAGCTCCATGTTGCCGAGCATGTTGGGCCAGCCGCCGTAGCCGACGCTGCGGACCTTGACTTCGCTCTCCACCTTGCTGATCCCGGCGACCATTGCATCAAGGCTGATTGCACCGTCCCGCAGCATCTCCACGGAGGTCGGGAAACCCGGCCACGCTTCTTTATTGGCCAAAAGCAGCATCTGAACCTCTAATCTTTGCGCATCTTGGAAAGGAACTGGGCGACGCGCGGCTGTGCCATGCCGCCGTCGGCGGCGAAAAACTCTTTGGTCGGCAGGTCGACCAGCAGGCGGCCCTTGTCGAGGAACACGATACGATCCGAAATCTGCCTGGCGAACTCGACCTCGTGCGTCACGAACAGCATCGTCGTGCCTTCCTGGGCGAGCTTTGCAAGGATCGCCAGCACTTCTGCCGTCATCTCCGGATCAAGCGCGCTGGTCACTTCGTCGAGCAGAAGATAGCGCGGCTGCATGGCAAGCGCCCGGCATATTCCGACACGCTGGCGCTGACCGCCCGAAAGCTGCGCCGGATAGGCATCAGCCCGGCTCCCGAGACCAACCGACTCGAGCAGTGCGAGCGCCGTCGCCTCCGCCTCAGCGCGCGGTTTCTTCAACACCTCGATCGGCGCCAGCGTGATGTTGCCGAGCACCGTCATATGCGGATAGAGGTTGAAGAGCTGGAAGACCGTACCTGACCGCTTGCGGGCCTCCGCCAGTTCCCGGGGTTTGCCGACATCGAACTCATCGACCGTGATCTGGCCGCCGTTCAGCTTCTCCAGGCCATTGATGCACCGGATCAGCGTCGACTTTCCCGAGCCGGAGGAGCCGAGGATCGAGACGACCTCGCCCGGCTCGATCGTCAGATCGATACCATCGAGCACGGTGGTCTGGCCGAAGGCCTTTTTTACGTTTTCAACTTTGATCATGTCAGAGCCCCCTCCAGGCGCTGTGGGCGCGAAGGCGATTTTCGAAGCGCGTCCCAAGCAAGGCAACCAGCTTGGCGGCGGCGTAATAGAGCAAGCCAACGGCCGTCCATACAACAAACGGCTTCAGCGTTCGCATGTTGAGGATGTTGCCGATCTTGGTAAGGTCGACCACGCCGATCACCGAGATCAGCGATGTGACCTGCAACTGGTTGACGAGAAGTGCAATCAGTGGCCCGACCGCGAAGGCGGCAGCCTGCGGGGCGAGCACATGTCGAAGGACCTGCCACCGTGTAAGGCCGAATACTCGCGCCGCCTCGATCTGATCACGGCCGATGGACTCGATTGCCGAAACCGCGATGACATAGATGAAGGCGGCTGTATTGGCCGACAGCGTGATCGTCGCCGCGGTAACCGGCGTGACGCGGATATGGAATAGCCCTGGCAGACCAAAGAACACCAGAAACAGCTGCACCAGCACCGGCGAATTCTTCAGGAGTTCAGAAACGAAGGTGATCACTTCGCTGAGGACTGGCACACGGTAGTAGCGCACAATTGCCCAGGCAATGCCGATCACCAGGCCGATCAGCGAGGTCGCGAGAAAGAGCGCGATATTGACCCCGAGCCCTTGTGCGAGAAGAACCAGATCAAAGGCTGTAAAATCGGCAAAGCGCATCAGGCAACCGCCTCCATCATGTCACGGTTGAGACGGCGATGGAGGATCGCAATCGCGAGCGATACGAGATAGGTCAAGGCCGCATAGACGACGAGAAGCACAACATAGACTTCGAACGGCCGGTAGGTCTGCGACACCACGATCTGCGCCGAGCCGGTCAGTTCGTTGAGCGTGATCGTGGACAGGATCGAAGAGGTGAGGATCATGTTGATCAGAACCGAGCCGAGCGGGCGCACGGATGTCCTGAGTGCGATCGGCAGGACAATGCGGGTGAAGATCACCCTGCGTGACAAGCCGCTCACCTCCGCAGCTTCGATGATGCCCTGATCGATCGCCAGGATACCGGCGCGGATGATATCGGACGCGTATGCGCCGCCTGCGATCGACAGCGCAATCACGCCTGTTGTGAACGCATCGATGTAAAGACCGATCTCGGGCAGGCCGTAGTAGAAGAAAAACAGCTGCACGATGAATGGCACATTGCGGAAGATATCGACGTAGACGAACGCAATTCGCCGCAGCGCCGCTGACGAGGATGTGCGGGCGATTGCCACGAACGCGCCCATGATGACGCTGCCGACGAGCGCGAGAACACACGCTTCTGCTGTCAGCAGCGCGCCTTGTGCGAGAAAGCCAAGATGGGGCAAGAGAATCGACAGGTCGAGCCGCACGATCTCTCCATGAGCACGAGTGAAACCGGTTTCATCGTGTCTCGATGGCCGAACATTGTCAAGAACGCCCTGGAGATTTCCTGCTATATCCAGCGCGAACGGAGAGATTCGTCTCGTCCGGCGGATTTGCACCGTGCTTGAAGCAGCTGGGGCAGCGCTGGCCTTTCCGACTTTTCAAGCGTCATTCAGATTTACCCACCGAACGAGCACCGCCATGAGCCATATTCCGCAGATCGACTACACCACAGCCTCTGAAGAGATTCGGGCCGCGCATGACGAGGAGATGAGGGTACGGGGGCGCATGACGAACATGAAGCGTACCTTGCTGCATTCGCCCGCCGCCCACCGCATCTATGCCGAATGGTTCACGCTGCGCGCAGAGCTTTCTGCAATCGCGGATCGACCGATCTGGATCTTCTCGCATTCCATTTCAAAAGCTGCGAACTCAAGGATCGCCATCACTTTCTTTCGCCGGGCACTGATCAATGCAGGTTTCGACCCGGATG
>Ga0102593_1001097_pt1 | contig 30167 bp, 33 predicted proteins | sample AraplaCol_mMS_r2_2_FD_76862 | JGI IMG/M metagenome (GOLD analysis project Ga0102593, IMG submission 76862) | Arabidopsis root microbial communities from North Carolina, USA - plate scrape MF_Col_mMS_r2 (SPADES assembly) (version 2) | ecosystem: Host-associated > Plants > Roots > Endosphere...
GGCCCAAAGGAGCTGGCCCGTAGAATTGGACCAACGATTTCCTCTATCACAGACTAGTTGCAACTGTATTATCTAATTAACAGCAGAATGACAATCTCGATTTGTATCCCATACCGTATTGTGTTCTAAATGGGTTAGTACGTATGTCTTTATTTCAGCATTACGCCTCGAGTGTTTTTTATCTTTTTGTTTCTGTGCACAGCTCAGTAGTAGTGTCGTCACTTATACATAGTCGAAATTCATGTAGTTATGTACTTAGACTACGAAAATAATTTTCGACAAAAGATTGTATACATATTTACTGTACTGTACATAGTGTTCGTCTTGTGGTCCGAGATGACTTGTTATGTAAAACGTTGAAGCCAACTTCGAATTTGGGTGTTCCGGTTACGCTTGGGTCGCACGATCCCAGAGTGCACTACTTTGAAACATTCAGAGCCAAAAGAGAAGATGGGTTTTGATTGGGTCAGGCAATCTGGCAGCAGTAGAGCTTAAAGTGAATGCCCCAGAGTAGTCTCCTAAGATTGATGAGGAAGAGCTAATTACGAATATGATGTGTTATGTTCTGTAGATGAATGACGGTTTCAATTTTGTCCCATTGGTTGAACTTAATTTACTGCAGGGTCACAGTAGGTGAATCACCCATCACGTTCTCCAATAATCGAAGGTCGAAATGAATGCGAGTATTTCGTTCATACTCATATGGATAGTGGAAAGAGTGAGCCAGGGCGAGATGTTGAGCTAGCCTTAATAGCCGTACATCTTGATGGCTGAATCCTGTTCGCAAATAAAGAAGAACGATCAGCGCCCTTAAAGAACTCCATAAGTCGGCTTTATCAAGGGCCACGCATCGACATGCAATATAGTCGTACTGAAATGATAGACTTTCTAATGTGATGTCCAGATCACTCTTCTGCTTGACTGACAGGATGCAGCCGAATGAAAGGACCGCAAATAATAAAGCCATCCATCCAGGGCTCAATGGCTCTATTCCACCCATTCTTCGCTCGAATTCCGCTTCAAATTCATGAGGATACATAACATACGGCTCCTAAAAGACGATACGTCATCATGAGAATATTGCTCCACGTGTTTACTTTGGGAGTATGAGAACAGTACCACATGGCAAAAAAAATCTCTTTTCAATATCTCTATAACGGCAGTTGAGGGTAGTGTTTGTCGAAGTTGAGTCAGCGAGCTGGCTGAAAGGAGATCATAAGAAAAAATTTGATCGTCGAAAGCGATCGTACAATATATATCTTCGGTGTGGCTTGGTTCCTCCGGTAGGTTCGATTCATCCATGAAATTTTGATCGCCAGCATTCAAGACGTTCATATATTGGAAAGATGAAGAAGTATCTTCCAAATACCCGGCCCCTCTTCTAAAATTCTTGGCCGGGATACACTCCTCGGGTCGGCCGCGTCGTATACAGCTATCGCATGGGCTGTTTTTGTTACATGCTCTATGCAATATTCGGCATGGATTGCAGCGGCTCGCATTCGAAGTACTGAAAACAAACTCCATATTGCACAAGAAATGTGTCTTACAGTGCAATGCACGGTGAGAATACATCAGTTAGGATAGACTACCGTGATGTGCAACGGCCCCTCAAATACTTCGAAATAAATTCAATTACACCTGAATTCGCCCTTCGATGAACAGCTGGATTTTTTGTGTTGTAAATGGCAACATTTCCGGTCGGTGGAGCTTACCAGGTTGAACGTTGAACAGTGCCACTTGGTACTCGTTCCTTGGAATACCCAACTCGTAAGCCGCCAAGATAAGCGTGGAAGAGTGGAAGCGTTGAACAAACGTACAGAATTGCATATGGGCAAAAGGCCCGTACTATATCAAGCGAGTTTTGTTTTGAAAGACACCAAGAAAGTTTCTCGCAAACGGAAAATGGGGGTTCTAATTCGTATCTACCAGACGATCGGAACGTGTCGCTAAGGAACGAAATCGACCATCTAGATAGTGAATTGCATTTAGTGCATTTTTAGTATATAATGAATCTACCATGAATTCGCGAATTCATGATGAAGTCGTAGATTAGCTGGAAGATAAAACTCCCTAGACTCCTATTTTCGACAATCCAGTCGCTAAAGGCAAATGCGATAAAATTCATCTTGAAATAGTATCTCGCGTCCAAAATTTCCAGCCTTCCCTATTTTCCTGCACTCCCACTCCGACGAGCTTATCGATGCCTTGAACGCCGTCAGCGTTCTCAAACATCTCCTGATCAATCTCTTCGCCCGTCCTCGCATCGGTGCCATTCCGGAATACGGCAGGCCACAGCACCCCAACCCCGTCCGCACCAAGAATTGTCTCATATTTCGTAAAACCTTCTGCAGTGAGCTTCTGCTCCAGCTCACTAATAGTCTGTCCCTTGGTATCTGGTCGGAAGAGCGTGATAGCACATCCACCACCTCCTGCACCAGTGAGCTTTGTCCAACCGATATTCGCATGATCCACAAGCTCACGAATACGCTCTAGTCGAGGATGGGAGACTCCTAAAGATACTAATAATCCGTGGTTCACGCCGATCAAAGATCCCAGCTGACCGAGGGCATCTGAATGGCTATTTCCATAGAAATCAGCTGATGAGATCAGCTCCAGCGCAGTAGATGCAACTTTGCCAATACCCTCTAGAACCATATCTGTGAGTTCGGGGTGGTTGGTTTTTAATGCTTTCACTTTTTCTACTTGTACAGAGGTGGACCGTGATTGCTGGGTGTCGACGAGCAGGAGAGGGAGTCTCGGGAAGTTGCTAAGATGAATGACAGATGGCGGTCCAGAGACGTTTCTTTGGAACATCACGGCCTTTCCACTCGCCGAAACCGTATTATCCACCCCACTAGGATCTCCATGGATACACATTTCGCCCACGAATGCCCAACGATTGATATATTGAATCTGCGTTTCTGATTCTTCGACGGGTTGATCCGGATGGGGCCCAGCAAGAACTCGCATTTGAAGAAGCAGTGCTGCACTCAAGCAAACACAAATACTGGCACTGCTGCCTAGACCGGCGCCAATGGGAATGGTAGATCGAAGAGTGTAGATAAAGCCAGGGCTGTCTGGAGAGCCCAAGGAGAGAAAGAGGTAGAGGAAGGCAGTCGCAGATTTGATGTGTATCCTTCGTTGCGTCTCTGGGAGGTGCTTCGATACAGCTTCTGCATGTGGCAAGATGGCTTCAAGAAACTCAGTGTCTAATGAGTCAACAGCAGAATGATAGAATGTTTTCCTGGGGGATTGGCCGAAGATATTCCAAGGCAGAGTGTCGATTTGCCATGTATGATTCAAGTTAATGTCACTGAAATTCAGTTGGACGGTACGTCGAGATTTGGAGAGAGTAGTGACGAGGAGGTAAGATCGCAGCGAAATAGCTGCTGCAATAGCGGGCTTGCCATATACTGCGGCATGCTCACCGAAGACAATGGCTTTTCCTGGAGCAGACACCATAAAGGTAGGCGCCATCGGGGACGAGGGTTTTCTCTCCATGAAGACTGGGTTTATAGGGTCTGTCGATGAGGTTGTTGACAGTCGAATCCCCGGCGTTTCTCGTTTAATTCATCGAGACGCGAGTCCTCCGCCTGGCAGAAAGTTTTGAGCTAAGCCAAATACGGACATACCTTAGCATTTCGGATCTCCCCTGTGTCAAGTCTTCCAGACTCCTGAAAGCGCTGATAAATGAATAAGTAATCACTCGTTCGATTTTTAGAAAGGCACGTTTATACGGATGTAACCCCAGAATCAACTAGTTTTACGGAATCCGAGACAGTATTTGTTCAGAGATGGACCTCGCTTACGATCTTCACCAGTGTCCATTTGCATATTTACAAGGTCTTGAAACCTAAATAAAACACATGACCAGGATGCCTCATGAAGATCTACATTTTGTGAAAGCAAAATTTTTGTGAACTGCTGTTTGTCCTTTTCGAGGATGCACGGCTCTAGGATCCGCGGGTTCGCTGTGTCTTGCGAATGACCAGAAACTCGACGCGAGATCCATTAGATCTAGTGCCATTTTGATATTTTAAGTCGCCCGGGGAGCTTCTACTGCCGAGAGTTGAATTGCCACATCTCGAGGCTGTAGTTCGGGAATCCTATTGGAATAAATTACGAGCCTGCACATGGTGGAATGTAATTTGCTGTATTCAAGCGAAGGTACTAAGGAGTGGAACGCAACTGCATTGCTAGTTGCTGAGCAAAAAGTGGAAGGTGACTCTTGCAGATTTGCATGGTCAAGTGTACGCGAATTTGATTAAAGAGAAGAGATAAAAAACCATGAGAACAAGGTTTATTCATCACATTCTCCGCGCGTAAGGCTTAGCTCTGTCCAGGGTTATTAGTCGAGATCCTTTCTTTAACGCTACAAGTGAACTTACACAGGAGCTGCATGTTCCGGTGGAAGAAAGCTCCATGGTGCAGCTGGGGCAGTGTCCATTGCAGCCCTAAATTTGTCATAGGTCAATCTCCAATACCGGATCATAAGTGGCATGTTTGTTGGGTAGACCCAAGTTGCTAGGGCTTGCTGCCACGAGCGCTTGATATACTTTGCAGTAAAGACAGAACAAAGAGTGGAATATTCCATTTACTAACCTCCTTGCCACATAGCTTCAGTAATATTGAGTTAGCAGAGCAGTATAGAGTAGATATGCCCGAATGTAGAGGGAGACGTACGCTGCAGTTGGCATTGTTGACTAGCAAATAGCATTCGGTGATAGCCATGGTGATGTATGGATTATCCAGAAAGAATTTGTCAAAGGACTGTTATGAAGGATGGTGTTCCGTTGGATTGAATGAAGAAGAATTTAATCATGGAAGAAATGGTCTTATATAGTATGGAAGATAAGTATGAGTGGGACGTATTATCTGAGTCTGCTGGTGTACATTGACTACGCATCGACCTCCCTCTGTAGACCACAACTTTGTAAATTACAAAAGGACCATCTGTGCTGGCTGGCAGTGGGGTTTAGCATGCCAACCAATCATGATAGTTCGATATATGTTGATATAATTATCCCATTGGTTAACTGTAGAAGTAAAGCGCGTGAAATCATGAGGCAGGCCAAGCATGGAAAGGAACTCAGACAGCTCAGGGAAACAAGACAACGAGCTTTGGCCTAAAAAAAAACTCTATCTTATAGTGTAATTGATCCGTGTCTAAATTTAATGGAATATACGATTCCCACCATGACTAAATAAGGGCCATCGCCTTGAGGTCAATTAGATTGTATTTTATTTTTAAGCCAATTACTCGCCCCCGTTAGCACCTTTCCTGAGCTCAGATTCGCCCTTTTATTGGAGACGAGTATATGTGCAATAAATCGTCGGAACCTTATTATATTGTAAAAAAAATAAAATACTAATTGGAGCCACTGTACGGATGTAATTTGCTAGTGTCAGTACGACGAGACATAATGTGGGTTTATACAGCCTACTAGGTGGGTTGATAACTCAGTATAGGATGTGAAGACATTTGCCAATCAGTAATTTGTTATCGTATATAAATTGAGTGTTATGGGCAAAACATCATTTCTGGCTTGTCGTTCAGGTATAGATGCGCGTTTGGCTACGTACGTATGCAACTGTTGAATTGTTCATATTCATTGCGGCTAGGTGTCTACCTTACCAGATCAGGATACTAGATCTCCTATTGGTTGGTAGAATACGGCCAACTAAGCTTTCGAACAAGTTGGTTATGAGAATTGGTCTAGGTAATCGGAACGGTTCATCTAGCCATTTTATTTCCTTGATGAGAGTGCTGATGATCATTTAGCAGTTTTATCCGACCACATCTTCGCCGCAGATTTTGGCAGACTTTGCTGTGAGGCAGTCCCGCAGTCGGCAGAAGCCGTTCGGCGACATCTGGATAGGGCAGGAAGGCAGCAAATCATGTGATTTCGGGTAGCATTTTGCGATCGCAACCGCGCTTTACCTATTCTGTCGAATCTTGTCCGCGCGGACAAGATTCGACAGAATAGGTAAAGCTAGTAGTTATAAAGGCGTCCAACCTTTATCCTTGATTGTTTGGCTAAAAATGAATATCACTTTAGTGTTCGACAATTAATTGCTCTTATCTTTAGACTTAGGGAAACTTTCCCTCACTGAAGGCACCTTAGATTTTTCTTGGCACTCCAAGCAAGCAGAAGCACAAGGATGTCGAAAAAATTGTGTTTTGGTATCCCGGTTGGTGCAGTTTGTAACAAAGCAAAATCGCCCACCATATTGTTTCTTCCCACAGGGCCATTCATACCATTGATTCCAACACATCTTGCCTAGAAAGTAGACGATCGAACCTGCCACGCTCAATGTTGGCTTTTAACAGCTTATGTATCCAAGAGACATACAAATAAATACAGTGATAAATGCTGTCTAATGAGCTGAGTCAGTTCCATCACATTGTAGTCTTGTTTAAGGCTAATTGAATGATTCTGAAGCAGCGAAGCTTTTGGTCACTCCTTCCTGGAGCACTCTTACATGTGAGTGGATCAATAATTGTCAACTAAAAAAGTCGCTAATATTTAAGGGTGTTCTCTATACGAATGACGGTGTCTAAGCCTGGTAGGCCGCATATTCAGGTGCCCGCCTATGGCTGGGAGTGAATCCCGTCTAATATCGCGCAATTTGAAGATTCTTGTTTGGCTGATGAGGTATAGAAGTTTGTATAAGCTGTATTGATTCGCTTGCTGCATACACCTTTCATAGGGGTGATTAATTTCTCAAATGGATTCCGACAAAACAAAGAGCAATGGTGGAAGTGGCCGCATGTGGAGTAAGAAAAAATCCAAGTATACATCACCTCAAGGATGTACATTAAAAAGCAAGGCCCTACGCTGAATATATGACAAAAGCAAAAGAAGGACCCCTCATGCACATGAGAATTATAAAGGACCGTTCTCGATCTTCCCATGAGAACAGCAGACGGCATGATCTCCAGTCTTCCGCAAAGCAGAATAATCAAAGGCCAGAAAGACACAAGATCTCCCATTGAGCAGGGCGATGGAAAGAAATGCATCATCAAACAGCATAAAAATTACCAGAGAAGCAACGCTGATTCCTATGTGAGCAATCCAATTCTAGGATTTATCGACTGTGGCACCAAGATTACGTTCCACCGCTTCGCCGTAGATGCTGCCTGTGCCCAGAACGTTGCTCCGGAATATCGGAAAAGGCACTTCGTACAAGGTGTCGTTGGTGTTGCCCAAATCCTAAACAGAAAGTCCAAAGACCGAATGAGCAGGCTATCACCCACTGGAAGCCAGATATCTGCTGGCAATCGGGGGAGGTCATTCTCATAATGGATACACATATGCCTCGCAGCGGTAGCGCATGTAACGCCATAGCCTTCTCGCATCGTCCCATTATGCATGCAGCTCGGAGTATCGGGCTCGCGCTAATGTCCAATCAGTTGCCAGCACTGCCTGTCACTATGAGTTCTCGGGCATATAAAGGCTCTTCCTTCCCCGAGTCGCAGATGGCTTCGGGTTATTCTTCTTGAACCTTCCTACGGCCGGCTTACACCAGATTTTCTTCCTGAACTGGGGCCATAATGACAAGTCCTTCTGATTTGATTTTTATAAGTGATGACGAATTACCAAACCCCCAGTCAGATAACTCACGACGTCGTGCCAGAACTCGCCCTGATTATAGCTACCAGGAATTCGTTGATACAATCGATGCGGTAACCATCGATGCGGTAACCATTGATGAGGGGAATAAACCACCATTCCGCAAGCGCAAAAGGACGGATGTGAAAGGCCCGTCTAGCTTGGTAGGTGTTTCCAATTTGAACCTCGCTCTTCGTGATGCTCTTGGTCTAAAAATCAATTAGGTTTCTGTTTTAGGAGGGCTTGGGAAGAAACTTGAGGATAAAATCCAACGGCTACAAGAGGAGAACCAGATACTTCGAGACCAATTGCGCCAACAGGAAGAGAGATACCAAGAGACACAAGCAGAGCTTTCCCTGGAACGAGAACAGCGACACATGCAGTGCAGTATATGCTACAGGCAGCCAGATAACTGGGTAACGCTTGGTTGTCAGCATATGTTCTGCATATCATGCAAAGAAGGATTACCAAAGCCGATTAAATGCCCTACCTGTCGGATACCAGTCAAAGGATATATGGAATGTTTACCCTTTGCAGGTTAACGCATATGTAGCATGTTATGTACCTAGTTCAACGAAGTTGAAATGACTTTATTTTTACGCTGAAGAATGAAACTGACCAAATGAGAAGAATGGTAAATTTGAGAACCCAGACAGCTTCTCCTTACATGAAATGCAGTGAAAAGATCGAACGAAAGCCACAACGTACCCTACAAACCCTATGTACAAACAACACGAATGAAACTAGCTCTACGTATCATGAGGTAGTTATTCCTACATTTGCTTCCTCTACTCAGAGGTCGCATTCATCAGCCTCTCCTATGTTCTTACCTCCTCAGTGAGAGGTTCTCACTATGGTTGGTACTAGCAGGCTAATATGCCACTTGTCAGAGAACGCAGTGGGTCCAATATATCGGAGACCCTTGAGAGTCAATAGGGCTAGGAATCCTTTGGCGCCAGAGTACCTACAAAAATCACTCGCAATCCTGCCACCAATTCTTCTACACTTCAAACCACTCGCCAATAGTTGCTCCCGGTTCGATCCACGATCTTGGAGACTACATCCAACAACAAATCTATTTGCGTCTTGAAGTGATCATGAAATACCGCTCAAAATTCGTGTGAGCCTGTCAGTGCCTTACCTGGCCAGTTACACCCGGCGGCTGGCTCAGTGATGGTTTTCTCTTTGGCGACGACTGCGAGTGTCTATAGCTTTCAATATGCGAAATGAGCACGACTCGACTTGCAGATCTCAAGAAACGCAAAACGATGACATGGAACGACCGCCGTTCATCCGTTAACGCTGAACCTTCAACGGTCTATCTCGCGCTGGATTTTGAAACTTTCCCGTCCCGATCTTCGTCATCATACGCTTGCTGTGACCAGAGTCTTTGTTGGCGACAACGTTCATTGGCAGGGACAATGAGACTTTTTTGTGCAGACGACGCTCCCGGGCCCGCTATTCTACCTAGACTCGGCTGCATTATGAGAATTGATTGGCACGTACGGGGTTATTGAGCTGCGTCGCAGTATGCAATATCTATTTTGGGGAGTCAGGTTTCTGCCTCGGCCTTTTAAACGGCCAAAAGATTGGAAACCAGCATTCCTCGCTTTGAAGTGGCTGAGTTCGGTGCGCATTATATGCAGTCGAATGTCTGAAAAGTCGGAAATAGCAAAACCGAACGTGCAAGGACTGCTGATACCTCATTCTAGGCATTCCGATTTGGAGTGAGCTTGGTAATCATGGAGAATGTATCAGGATCGGTGGCGAAGGCGTGTTGCATCTAAAATTGGGACGTCACCTCTGTCTGCCTCGTGGGCCCAGCATGCTGTTCACCATGACACTATAAATTTGGACGGACAATCCGCAAGTTCGCTGTTTCACAAATTCAGCAAATCCAAAACCCAAGCAATTGCTCCTCCTCGTGCTACTCAGATAAATAACAGTCGATACACTCCAACTAAGTTTTTTCTAGCGATGAATACAGATACCAGTTCAAACGTCGGTATGTGAACCATACTCCCCCCTGTTTCTTATGTATCCATTGAGACATCTAATAATGTGTAGACTACTTTTCTTTTGGCTCAGCTTCTATGCGAGTCTGTTGCCCCGAGGGTGGTGAACTCGGTTCTGAAAACAACCCTATAGTGGTCAGCGACTCGGATCCTCTTGGAGCGCCTTCCAATCTCATCATCAATCACTGCTATGAAGGTGGCTTCAGCACTGATAGGTTATCTGATCAGCCCCCTTCCGATGCCGACACCGAAATCATGTGCCCGCCAAAATCTTGGAATGATGTGATGGGTGATATTGATCCTGACTCGCTGAAGGAGGGCCTGTGTCTGGATTCAGAGGCTAGCTCCCAGGGTTCGTATCCAAGCTTCGATGAAACCTCGACAGTTGGGCTGCTACCTGCAGGACTGCTGCTGAATGGAAGCAGAAGGGACACTATCACTTCGACTCTGCATGAAAGTTGTGCGGAGGCATCTCATGCTGAAAAACAAAACTCGCCGGAGATTTCAGGTACAATTCCTGCCAACCAGGTTCTCCCTAATATTTGCTCCAGTCCAGGGAAAAATCAGACAGCGACTCAGCTGCCATCAAGGGAGTTCCAATTTGAGAATGTTAGATGGATTGGCCACATGGAAGACGATATTGCACGGTTGGGGTCACCTTCAAACATCATCCATTCCCGCATTGGGAATGCTTCCACGAGTGAATGTACAACGGAAGAGCATGCTAGTTGGTTTACCATGAATTGTTTTCAGCCAACAGAAACGGGACAACCAAGTGCCGATCAGGTAGAGGAGATAGACCCGACTTCGGTTCCCTGTCTCGGCGGTCTCGAACACAAGAACGATTTCATTCTCGGGAAGGAACAGAGCTGGGTTGATGTGGATAAATCCGAGGATGCCAAGCATCAAGCAGATATCGGGTTCCTACAGGAGATATATTTGAGCTATGCGAACTCTTCAGTCTCTAATCCCAAGAATACCGAAGTGTTCGAACGAATTGGCTCAGAAGACATACGCCACCTTAGTACAGGCTCTCCAGCCCTTTGTTTCGAGAAAACTGAAGAAAAACACTCACTAGATACAGACTCCTCTGCCACCAAGGTCGACGATGATATCGTCTCGCCCGAACCAGAGGCTAAGGTCCAACCCGAGCCTCGCTCTTCTACCCCCGAAGCCAACATTAATGTTATCGCACTTAAGCCAGAAGACGGAGACCCGCAAGACGCGAGCCCTACCGTACGCGAAGGGGGCCTCATTTTGAAAAGGCACCAGAAAGACTTCGCCTCTTCTAAGTGGGAAACAGCCGTAGGTATTAGAGGATCGGAACGTGTCGCTAAGAGAAGGAAAATTAAACCATCTTGAGACGGAAAATGTATTTCGTGCTTTTTTATAATCGAATTTATTATTCTGGGTTTCCTGTTTGATATTGCGGCTTCAGATAAAATCCTTGGATTGGCTTATAGATAGAACAATAGAAAATCAAATCTGGAAAGGACAACCATCCTAGTGGAGTACGATTTACCCGGCCGGAGGTGAACTACCCACATAACTTCTCCTTTGCGTCCTTGAGCACCTCGTTGGGCACGAAAAGCCAGAGTAAGGTATATTCCGTGTCTTTCCAGCGGGTAGCATTAATAATCAACCATGCCACTCGCGTAAGCGTGTGCGAGAAGTAGTACAAAATTTAACTTCAGAAAAAGAAATCACAGTGCATTTACCGTATACGGTTTCTGATGAAGAAAAGAGCTAAGGCAAGCACAAAAAATATTGAAATCTTATTCGAACCACAGATACTAGTCAGAGCGTCTTATCGTCGGGCAGAGCAAGAAGTCGTGGGACAATTTGAAACTATCAAGAGAATCATACTCTTTCTCTGCCTGTAGACATCGGTATCCAGAATAGACTGCTTCCCAAACTGCACTATTTCCTGGCTGTCTGAGAAATTGGCTAAGGCCTTCCGAAGGCTTTCCAGATGCGTCGAAATGCCAAGTGAGGAGTGCCAATTTCAGAAGAGTGGTACGGCTGAGAGTCGGTACAAGCGTCTGTGTGCATGCACACACAACCTCTTCGTCTAGAGTGGCGTGGCCCTGGTTGCGATGTTCTTGCAGAGCTTTACAGGCCTCGAGAACCAGAATGGCGTCCTCGCTGACATCTCTGTCGGATGATTTTCCATAGTATGTCGCAGTATCAACTCGCAGCTTTAATATTGTTTTCAAGGCTGACGCTGCCGCATCTTCGAGAAAAAATGCAGGGATAGTAGCCTTCGTATGTCAATAGGTGAAGCACTCATAATAGGTATTGACGACTTGCCATAGGAAGATCTTTGTTATCCTTGAAATAAATAGTAGAGTTCGAGTTTCGGCTTTGACGAGAAATATTGTCAAAGGTTTTACAATCAGGAAGCCGCTATTTCCCTTTATAAGAATCCCCTTTGCGAGCATCCTCGGGCCATCAGAGGTTATCATGGCTTGCCTGCAGTTCTCACTCCTTCCAAAATGCTTACAGTCATTTTTCCCTGCTGGAGATGATCTTTCTTTCTGGGACACGACAGCTGATTCCACTCCATCAAATGACATGGGCCAAAATGCTCTTAAATCTATCGCTCAGCCAAGGCTTATTCAAAGTATAAAGACCGGATTCGTTTCATTTTTAGCCGCATTTTTCACTACGAATATTAAAACAACAGATCCAGAACCCGAAGTGGATTCTTGTAAGACACGCCTCTTTTGGTGGCCATCTTGTTTTGAGTAGGCTAAGCTGACAAAATATGAGCTGCGGTTAATCATATTCGGGCGGACAATGAGATTCATATGCTTGCCCCTATACCTGCCTATATTCGCATATATTCCGACCATGATAAATGTTACTTCTGAACTCCCAAGGTTCTCATAACAATGCCAAAGAAAGATTACTCACCGGGATTCACTGTAAGATTTTCACAGCGCGTGATCTTTCCCCAGATTTATAAGCTAATATCAAATTGACAAGCCGAATTATTTAGACGTCAAGAGATTAGCCTCGATCAAAGAATTCAAACAATACCTAGGCTTGATGTACAATCACAATACGGTCGATAGTCCGGATTTGCTATTTTTTGTGCAATATCACGATGGATCTACCCAAGTACTGCGCTGTGGTTTGTGGCTTCATGGGGAGCCGAAATGTATACATGAACGCCTTCTGCTCCATTTGAAGATTTGTCAAGCAAAGGAATTAGTGCCTTGGGAATCAATCGGAAATAAATACAAGATCAGTAAGAAGGATATGCTTCGTATCTCTTGGGAAGTTGCTCCCGGAGGCGGCCCTCGCACCTGAGAGCTAGTTTTGACAGATCAACAATACAGTCGTTCCCGAAATTGCCTTGACCAATAGACACTGACCATTAGCCACTGGCTAGCTCTCTACGGAACCCATTGCCAAGACATTAGCGCAGGACATTCATTGGGCAGGCCACAGTGAATTGGGGCCCGCGTTGGGGGTTCCTTTCGCTGCGATTTTACAGTGCACATCAAGATTTGGCCGCCCATTAAAACCTATCATCTTGATTTGAATCTGATTTATGAAGCAGAGGTCGTGGACGGACACAAATTGGCAAACACTTCAGGTTGAGGACTGGCCCGCAAGCACTTCTGCAACAGAATCTGATTGACTACACAGTATCGAGCAGAGAAGTGCGCAGATACCTCAGCAACTTTCTGAGCTGTATTGAGCAGATATCGGCTCAAGGCCTCAATAAAATTCGCATCAGCAGGATTATATCCGCTACCAAGCTTAGCATGCCGTTCTCAGGAAAGCTAACTTCGTGATTTTTATAGGCAGAATTCTAAATAAAAACACCACCCTTCTATCCACCCCGTAATGTAGAAAGTTTTCGCACGCCTTACGGTCCCTTCTTCCGTAGATAACGCATACCTCCGTAGCGTTAGGTCGTTGTCTAAGGGATCTTGTCACGGCAGCTATCATAGACTGGGGTGCCAGGCAGGCTTGCAGGATTGAGTATCCTAGAAACTCCATCGTGTGTTCTTGTGAGTCGCCATCGAACTCGCATTTGCGCAGTAGCCATGCTTATGTGACAGTCGAGTCTAACTTCTTGGGGTTAGTCTGATGTTTGAGTAGAATTGGAGAAATTGGTGGGCTCTGAAATCGTACGTTCAAAGACTTCTCTAAGGAAGAGGGTAATCATTTGCTTTTATAAAAGACTGAATCCACATCCTCACCGACTAAATGTTTACCACGATCCTTTCCGTGTCGAAGTAGCGGTACAGGACTTTGGTTGATATTTGCAATTTGTAATTATCAGTGGTGCTCTAGATTGACATTTCCGGTCAGAAATGGGCCTTCATATGACTTGTCATTGCATGTTGGTGTAGCTGTAGAGACCAGCTTTCTTCGGCTTAAAATAAGTTCGGATCAGATCAAGGAGCGTTATTGCTTTGGTTTGAAACTACTCGGAAAGAGCCTTGCAAGCAGGTATGCTTCGCAGTATTGTAGGGTCTACTTGAAAGCATTTTCTGGAAGCTTAACTAGTAAAGCAGCTGCAGTAGCTCGGAAACGCTCTTGGTGACCATGATCGGGATTCCTCGGTAGCCAACCTTCACGTTGACAATCGGGTTACCATCTCCGCTTTTCTGTTCCGTGCACTTAATATCTTCCAGTCTCGCCGGGGATTTCTCGTCCCAAATAGTACCCGATCCTTGGAAAAATTTGGCCGGACGAATTTCACGACCAACCAAAACCGCGCATTGAACATATTTTCCAAGGTGGCTCTGAAAGAAATCGTTTTCGCTTATGTGATGATAGAAATTTCTCCGTATCTCTGGCACATAATGCTGCCCTTCCGATGGTAATAAACCGACAGCGTTGATGGCAGATACTATCTGAGGCATTGTAGCCTCGAGCTTGTTTAGCCCGTATGAACTCTTCCAGTCAATAATAAGTGAAAGAGGAATGAAAATCGCCACATCCTTGTTGCATTCGATCGCTATTCCATCTAGTTCTGAATTAGATATTGTTTGTACCAACAGTATTACCCCCTGTTACTATATCCCCAATACATACCTTTAAGATATAACATAGTTGGAATGGTTTCGAATGAGCTCCGATAGAGCTTCTCCGAATTCACTTGAGCTTGTTTTTCAATTGGGAAATATATTGGATGCTCATTTTACTCATTATATAGACGCCTGGGGAATACGCAAGGGCTTAAATAGCTGACAATAGCTCACTCGATCGAGTGTCATGTAATTTAGGGCGACGTTCCGACGATGTGTTTCGGAGGAGGTGGGCGTGGAGATCTTGATTACGTCTAAGCCTTTTCGGCGTTGATTTCTGTAATGCCCTGGCTACAAACAGGCCGGAATTATGGCAGAGTAACTGACTCCCTCGATCCAATACGTGCAATCCGATACGAGTTGGTTTTGAACACAAATGATGTAGAGCTTCGACTGAAGTAATGAATGGACTACGATTAGTGATGATAGCCTAGCATATTCCTACGTACATGGGAGGACGCAGAAGCTATAGACTTTGTGGAAAGTAACCACTTCGTATCAGTTAATAGAACGTATTCAGTTACTAGCTAGCTTTTTGGAGCAACCTACCGGCACATTGCATCATGATGCAATCTACTGCACAATATCTCATCAGGAGTGTATCAAGACAAATAGAGAAGCCTCTTCACTTGGATCTCTTATTTGTCATCTTATAAGAAGAGGCATCTAAAGTGAAACATGCAACTACTTGGACGATACAAAGCTCAGTGATAGTCAATGGACTCTTTGCCAGGAGCTCATAATCCATTCTACCTGGGAAGAGTTCCCGTTGTGCCGAAGGAGGGCATACAATCTGAACCATTCCCAAAACAGCCATTCATCTGGTCCGGGGCTCTACTTGGCACTAAATTGCTCCGATTGTCTGCTATACTAGTAAAGATTACGCGTACGTGTCTGTGGCATTTCAAAATTGTGGTTTGATGTAACGCTTGTCAAGTACAGGATCTATAAGGGGAGAACCAAAGTTGTCCAGCTCGGCCTTACCCCCTTCCATGTCTTTAACCTCGGAATGTCTTATCGTGGTACGTTCGGTTCGACCACCGTCCAACAGGAGATCCACTTCAACAGTAGAGTAAAGTATTCCGTTATCATTTCCCACATAGTGATAGATAGCTCGTACTTTAATCACTCTCCCTTCCCCGTGAGCTGGAGGCTGCAGACACATTGTCTCGGTCTTTTGATATTCGTTCGGTATTGGTATGGTTGCAAGTGAAGTGGAGCCAGTATTTTCCAGCCCTGAGAGTTGTGCAGTGTGAGAACTCATGACATGGTTTTGAGTAGGCATTGGGCTTTGGTTCTCAAAACTTTGGGTAGTCTTTTGTTATATTAGCATCCGCTGAGTGGTGGAGACGTGTGATTCATACCCTTGGGAGGCCGAAGCAAGCAAAATATGACCATAGTCCCATGGCTGTAGCTTGGGATGCAAAAGTGAGGGTAAGGGTTATTTTGTCGTGTAATGAAGAATCGGATCCTGCATATACGAAGGGGCAGACGGCATTTATGTCTGGTCCGACCTAGACTGAGCAGGGATTAGCTGTATGCTATTGGCTTCTGAGCGGTCTCCAACCTGTGATTATTTGCTTTGTCCATTGCTCTGATCATCTCATCTCGGCAGGTCGCAATCAACAGCTCTTCTCGACATTCGAATTTAGTGGTATCCAGCTGGAATTCTGCGCGCTACCCACAAGGCACTACGCCAACGCCATGGTACAATCTACTGCAGAGCATCTCATCGAACGCCTATTGGCCCAACTCAAGAATCTCCTATGTTTTCTTCGCTTGGATCTGTCGCCTGTCGTTCTGGAGCGAGGCATGGATCCTTTGACGGATCAACAAGCTGTCGCGCTCATAGCAGGGGGCCAGAACACCAGTCGCTGGGTAATGGCGCTTCGGGGGATTCATCGCTGGACAGAACTAGCTCACTGGGAGCAAGACTGGCTTGAAGAAAATGGAGGAAGCCAGCCACGGCTATGCACAGGCTCACATGGCCTGGGAACTATGTCCCTATTCATCCGACAACTAGGACTACCCAGCAGACCCAGCACCACGAAATCGCTCCAGCATGGCCGGAAGCTCCTACGTTTTGAGGAAAAGTTTGGGCCCGGGATTGCACTGTGCTTCATACCGGTGCTGCAATTATTCCGCCAACTATCTATGGCCGAAGAGGCCAAGGCAGTGGAGATACTGCAGGATGGGAATTTCGCGAACGTAAGGCAAATAGCGCAAAGCTTGACTTTGTTAAGACATCACTACCAACAGATCTCTGAAAGTTCGTCGAGTAATCCACTTGGATCCATTGCACTTAACAAACAGCTGATTACCGATAATAGGCAGCTCAGTGAATGAGGATCAGAATCACAGAAACTAAATTCGCATGAAAGGAAACGCTTCTGGCGAAGATGGGTCTAATCCCCACGGGAGCTCCGAAAAGCCTTGCCAAACGAGCCAACCGTCCACCGGCATTGATATCTCCATCTTCAGGGCTCCTTGCACAACCAATATCTCATGCGGCCATAGCTTCAGCTCCCGTGGGGCTCGTTCTCCGCCGAAGAACTCGTTAGTAGACAGGTGATGGGAGGCGGGGTATAGTGTAATGGACGTGTATTTATCGCTGTCGCTCGAGGGTATCCGGAAGATTGAAACTCCGCTTCGAGTGAGATGAGCGGCATTCATTCCCCAGGATGCTATTGCCTCGGGCGAGTGAATGATAATCGGGCCCTGCTGAAGAGGGAACGCGGGCGTTCCTATCACCTCAATTATTTTTCTGTTCAACTTCGACGCGAATTAGCTTTCTCCACGGCTACTAGTATCGGCGACATACAGCGTCAGTACCATCTATGCCGTATTCTAAGAAGACTTCGCACGCCTTGCGGTCTCCCCGTCCGTAAATAACGCGTCCCTCCGTAGCGTGGGGTCGTTGTCTAAGGGATCTTGCCACGGCAGCTATCATAGACTGAGGCACCAGGCAGGCTTGCAGCATTGAGTTATAGAAGACTCTTATGTTGCATGGAAATCATCAATAAGTAGAAGGGTTGAGCTATAGTCTTGAGAATTGACCTCTTTAAGCAAGTATAATACAAAGACTACAAACTGTCCAGCAGTCCATCAAGGATAAATGTTTCATTAACTGTAAAGCAGGGAATTGAGTTTTGACGGAGAACAATAAAAAAGCATAATCTTCTTGACGTTGTATGAATCTATAAGGCTTCGAATGTTTTTTGTAGCGGACCAGGAGAATGCTAGCAGTCAGGCAAGTTTTCTTTTAGTCAATAACTTCGGCAGAAGTTCCACCTTCACTGTCGAGTGGATGATGGACAGACTTTCAAAATGGAGGGTCGGTGGAGTCAATATACTTGATATGCTCTAGAAGCTTTTCTGCCTTGCCTAGCATGGTCTCAACGTGTATGTGCCCTGAATTCGACAAGCAGACTTTTATTTCCCAAACCCCAGGAAGTGTACCTCGAAATTCCACTACGTGTCCTTTATTTCCCACTAAGGGAGGCAGCTGGACATCATGTAGACAGACCTTTCGATGAAATGCAATAGCGAGCCTGATAAATCGACCCTCATCGGTATGATGGCCCGTCAAGCAGAGCCTTATTCGCATGATGTGAAGGAGAAAGTCACGCTCTCTGGAAAAACTCTTCTTGTTTCTGGATATCTTCATCACAATAAACACTTGCTGGGGCTCAAATCCGGACTTTCTGGTATCAAAAATCCTTTGACATTCGTGTAGGATTTCACTGGTGGGATAGATAACATATTTATCCCCATCATCTCGATAACTCAAGACACCCACTACGCCTGTTAGTAGAAGCGCGAACTATGTCAGAGATTGTGCGTACCTTTCTTGCCCCGGCGAAGTCGCCAGCGCCTTGACGCCGCGGTAGTAGCTTCCCGGCGCCTAGCTGCTATGGAAGACGCAAAATTGTAGTGCATGCCGAGGGGAATCGTTCTTTGGGCATCAAATCGAAGTCGATGCGGATATATCCCCCTATTATAATTGGAAGAGATCAGGTAAATTCGGAGTATAGTGCTCTTTATCTCGTTTGAAGAAAAACTGAGCTTTTACTTTGAGAGGGTATCTGAACGTATAAATAAACATTCTGATTTTAAATTTCTCGATCCATGAACTGCCTTAGAGATGTCTCTCCAACTGTAGAAAATAACTAGCACAGCGGTCAGCGCAAGCAAGCCTGCTTTTCCAGTCTTCCTAGCTCTTCTCTCGAAGCTAACACAAGGACTTCATCCAACTTATCAGCCTCGTTACTCAGTTTCCCTAGACTTCTAGCAAAGCAGTCGGTTGACTCTGTCGAACTTTCCAGTAATTCATTGGTTAAATCACTTCCGTCCTGCGTCAAAAATATGCCAAGAATAGATGAACATTGCTCGCCAGGAGGGAGAATTCCTTTGACAAGAAGCTTCACAATAGCAATCATACATTCCTGATCTGCATTGTCTTCTCTGTCACCAACAAGCTTCTCGGTGAGGCTAATAGGGGCATAGGAAATTTCTGAGAGGAGTATATTACTCATATCCTCTTTAGTGATTACACTGATGGGAAGTGAGCGGGTCGCTGCAATGTACCGAGCAACATTACCGTACTCGATTTGCAAACTTGGCGAAACTCTGTTGGCGACTGGAAGTAATCTGATGTCAGTATGAGAAGCAGAATAGGGTTTTTGAGTCATACACCAGGCCATGATTCTGTATTCCAGGTCATTGGAAGACATTGTACTCTTTGTGAGAGTTTGTGATATGGGATTGAACGATACAGGGTTTCAATTGCGGATTCTTATGCGAGATTCCATGGTTTTATAGGAAGAAAATAATTCATATCAGGTAGTGGAATTCCATCGGTGGCTGGCTAATTTGGTATAACTTCGCAGTAATAGTAAGCAAACCCCTTTTGACCTTGATACGAAGAAGGTGGCTGATCGGCTGTGGTCCTAGGTCTCAGGTAGTCAGTCCACTTACATTGGGCGAGAATTGACAAAGATTTTTTTTCTTAATTAGTAATTCTATATAGACGCTCGACATCCTAATCCACCTACTTCTGCTGAACTGAGCTACTTTCGCTTCTTTGAGCCGAAAGAAGGTGATAGACTAAATTCGAAAGGACATCCTTGTATGTGATTTCGGTCCCCGAAGGCAAACGAAGTGTTATTTGCCAAAACCATTGCTCCTGAGAGTGAACTGTCAAAGGCCGAAGATCTTCAACCAGGGCTATTATTTGATTTCCTTGGCCAGGATAGACCCATTTTCCCTCGCAGGTCCAGATTTTGATATACCCTTTAACACGGTTCACAAGCCAAACGAGGTTGCCTTGTGGAGAAAAGACAAGTCCGCTGTCTCTATTCAGTAGATCCACAAGGTAGATTTGAATATCTTCTGTCAAAAGTTTGAGATTATTGAATCGGATATCTGTCAACAGAACAAGTTGAATCTCAGCAAGCAAGAAGCGATTGCTTCTTCGCCCATAGAACCTCTCACAAGCATCACTGAGATCAGAGTATATTGGAACAAAATCACCATATACATGATCACTGGATGGAAAGCGGATGATTTGTACTTCTATAGACACTTGTCAATTCTCTATGCTCTAAGTCTCCGGTGATATCCATTCAGTGAAGTGATTACCTTCGTCCATTGTCATCACCTCCGTAATCGATCTGCGCACGGAGTCTCCAGGGGCACCAGCAATGGATTCAATGTCCTCTCTGAGACACGCGAGTTCCTTGCGAGGACTCTCCTCCCAAAGAGTATTTCCCTGGTTCCAAAGAACACTTCGAATCTCCCTGAGATAGAACCAGTTGCCCCTTCCGGGAAACGACTGTCTGCAAACATACAATAGGCCGTAATGAATTGGGATAAAAATCCCAGAGATGTCTTGCTGATCGGGCAGTTGAATCAGCTTCGTTCCTATACTTGATTAGTCCGGTAACGTTAACGGTGGATATAGAGAATACATGACATACGATGAGTCACCATGGGAATTGCGGCTGGAATGCGGGCCTGCATTTTCTCAGTAATAGAATTGAGATTGAGCTTTGAAGTATTCACACAAAATTACGAACAGAACTGTGCAATCCTGAGGGGCGCCCGGGATATATATTGTGTCTACTAGATGTAAACAAACATTCATATGCACACTCTTGCAGCTCAGGATTATAATCTATACAGAATCAACCGCGTCATCGGAATCAAGTCTCCTTAGTCAAAGACCGGAATTGCACGTCTGGATTGGCTGCTCCCCAACCATGATGAGTGACCATCTTCTTGGACGAAAAATCCAAACAAAGTACATGTAAATGACTTAAACAAGGCACGGTGGAGTTTGTGGAATATCCCGTCGAGTCCCTCAAAAGAAAGCATCTTCAATATTCTTGCCAAACGCTAACGAGTTCATACCATGTGCGACATCGGCTTCACTTCGGTGGTTCAAGAGGTGCGCCATGCTTCTTAACGCCTGTTGTATCGTATGCTCCACGTCTACGATGCTCGTTTCAGTAAGATCTCGCATCCAGGGAAGCTCAACTTACCCTAAATTGTACTGCTCGCCGTCATGATTAACCATGGTGACTGTTGTTATAGAAATGGTGATCAGGGGAGGGTACCAATGAATGAGACTATGAATTGAATAGTACTATTTGCGGGATATGACCTTATATTTAACTAGTTCAGTAGGCCTTGATTTGGCTCAATATATCGCTATTAAGATTGGAAGCATCCCGAAAGGGAATGGAAACTCGTAGCATAAAGTGCTACAGTGCTTTAAACCTTTTTGGGATTGAGGCCGAAAAACCGGTCCATGCAATTTATGTCCTCCTCAACAACCATAACCTATACATAGACCCTAATGCGCACATACAAGCATACTACCCAAATAGCTGCAACCTATTTCCCAACCTGCTGTTGAAGTGGATGCTATGTCCGGTTGGTTGGTTGTAGATCGAGCTCAGGCAGGACATACTCCATGCGAAGCTCGTGCTCCTTCAGCCACGAGAAAAAGTTCTCGAGGATCTTTCTGGTGTTATCCATCATGACGAGTCCACTTTTTTCAGTATCTTGCGAGTCGTAGAGCACGGCATTTTGGACTTGCTCTTCCGTGACCCAGCAGTGGTCGAGATGCTCGTCGCTCAGCCGTAATAACGTGCTATCCGAGCCTCGAGGCTTCTGATATTTGTTGGACCAGAGACGTTGGCAGTGTATCTTCTCTTCGGTTGTTGTAACTGCAATATATTTTGCCATTCGATAGCCATTGTGATCAAACCGAACGCAGTATACACGGTCGGAAGCGACCTGGAGTTTCAATCCGGTTTCTTCATAGGTCTCGCGCACCATGGTTTTAAGGATGGTCCTGTCCTCCGGTTTTGCTCCACCACCGCTGCCCTCCCATGTATATGGAAAAGAATTCTTTTTTAGCACGCCAGCATCGTCCTTGCTTTCAGGGGAACGTTTTAAGAGCAAGACATGTGGCGTCGATGGATCATCCGAACGGTAGCCAAGAATTATGGTGCTACCACTGACTCTCTCAAAGCCATTCTTCTGGCGATGAGTGTCGATTGCTTCAATACTAAGAATTTCGTGTTCCGTTGCTACCAGGGTGTTTGTATTCCGAATTGCGGCGCCCGGGTCTCCATTACACTGCAAGAAATATTCCTGCAGGGTCGCAGGTGACAGAGATTCATGGGACACAGCTTTGGAGAATTCAAAGGCTTTCTCCCCGAGCTCCTTGTTGGATGGACCTTTATCAGAACAATTATTCCGAAAGAAGAAAGCGAAGTAGTTTTGTATTGTCTTTTGATCAGGATACTGGAACTCGTAGTGTTTGTCTATCCGACCGGGTCGAGTCAGAGCGGGATCAAGTTTTGGTTTGGCGTTCGTAGTAGCAATAAGAATATGACCACAGTGCGCTCCAAGTCCATCCAGAACATTGAGCACAGTAGCCAGAGTGACCCTTTCTTTTCCATCGGTTTCATCCTCACTTTTAGTATTTCGAGCTCTTTGAATTCCCGCGGTATCTATGTCTTCCAATACTACAAGACATCGTTGTGGAAGGTCAGGAAGTGTGCGAAATAACTCTTGTAACGAATGATTATCCACAATGGCGAGGTTGATCGTATATATTGGTAGGTCGAATTCGGTGGCTATAACACGACAAAAGCTGCTTTTGCCGGTTCCCGGTCTGCCATAGAAGAGGTAACCTCGTCGATGTGCAATACCACGTTCTTCGTAAAATTGAACGCAGCCTCGACTGAGATATTTTCGGATATCTGTCATGATGTCTTGCTTCATATCTTTTTTCAAAGCCATGCTCTCCTGGCTCCGGGGTGCCTCATCGCACATCTTCCGCCAACCCACATCTTTCTTATCCTGGTATGCGCTGAATACCGGTAGTTTACCACGACGTGAGTCAACATTGAATTTTTGAATTGTCTCCATGAGGTCTTCGAAATGGCGCTGATTCCAGAAAGGGTAGTAAATAAAAATATTCTCAGAATTTCTCGAAAAAGTATCAAGAGGGTTTTGAGGGGGATCGCGGTAAAGGGCAAACCAATGTCCCCCATGACGGAAGAATTGGAAGTGGCTCTGCCCGGGTGTGATCCAAACTTTTATGAGTTTGCCTCGATATGCTGCATCATCTACCTCCACAAACTCGGGCGCAGGATTAGAAACCCAAAAATGACCAAATGCTTCCGTAATTCCCACGATAGTAGAGCCCGACAGACTGTAGAATTTGACCTCAGACATCCACCTTTTGACTTGAGGATACAAATTATTGCGGTGTTGAATTTCCGCAGATGAGATAATGAGAGAAAAAATGGGTTCAAGAGACCTCATTATCCAAGGCAATATGAATGTTGAAATTATGGGAAGAACAAGCACCGGAAGAATGTAAGACAAAGCATTAACACCCAGAACCTCTGAGATCAGTCGCACAAGCCACGAGAGCCCCGGTGCAAATGTATCAAGGAGTGTGTGAAGTACTTCACTGGGTTGTGTAGACATTTCGGTGACAATTATGAAGCTTTGAGAGATTGTGATATGGAATTGAAGAACGCTGGATTTCAATTATTGATTGTTATGCGGGATTCCATGACTTTATAAGAAGCAAATAAATCATATCAGGTAATGGAATGTCTTAACTGCTAGTTTGGTATAACTATGCAACAATTGTACATAGAATCCACTTAACCTTGATACGAAGAAGATGGCAGATCGGCTCTAACCCTAGGTCTCAGATAGTCAACTGGTATTGGGCGGGGGTTTACGAAAAATTTGATAATATGTGATGTGGATCCAGTCACTGGGATCACCTCGTAGTTGTCAATGCAAAATTCGGCTTTCCAGTAGTTCAAACCAGTGGTCTCATCAAAGAGAAAACCAAGTCGATCCAGAACTGCAGAGCGAGACAGTCCGTTTTCCTGGATAGGAAACAGATGTCCCTTGTAATATGAGACATAGACTTCCTATTTCAACGTAATAGCAAGCCAGGTGAAAATCTCATGCTCAGTTTCCAAGAACTCTGGATCTGACACCCTGCCCCGTAGAGACCTGTATAATTTCCGCCCGAACTCGCGACCATGGTTCCATCATCTCCACGTATACCTGATCAGGAGAAAACAACCAGGTTTGTTGAGGTAGACAAAATTTCTCTCGGCAAGCATTAATGATACTTTGCTGATGAGGTGTCATACGTGCAACAAAGTCCTTGTCGATGGTGACCACTATAATCCAGTTTAGTGTTTGAAAAACAATATGTGGTGTCAACTTACGGTGCTCAAGGCCAATGAAATGGGGCCGTAGGTCCATTGGATCCATCATAATTTAAAGGGAGTTAAAGGTAAGTATAACTGTCGTCGCCTGTCTGTATCGGGGACTTGAAGTGCTACGGGGTTGTCCCGAGATTGACCAAATGCGAAGTGTGGGAATATATCGATCAAATAGACAGGAGTTCTTAGCGCAATTAATAGTATGATTTTATTTTCTGCTGCATCAAGAGGCGATCACATCTTGTAGCAGAAAGTGCTGCGGTGCTTTAATCAGTTTGAGCGCTTTACCCATTCTGTCGAATCTTGTCCGCGCGGACAAGATTCGACAGAATGGGTAAAGCGCGCTGCAGGCCGCTGCGTATATTTGATTGGCTGGAAGTATGCGTTAGAGCACTTGGAGTATTGACTCAAATCATCCAAGCTGCGAGGAACCGCAACTAAGAGACCAATCTGACCTGCTTGACAATGTTAAAATCGTAGACCCGAACTATCCAGAAGATTGACCGGTCTAGGATAAAACTATATAAAACGAGGCTCATAATTCCTCCATCTCTCTACAGAACGCTTATCCACGGATGCTCGAATTATCCTTTCCATCACAATCTAAAGGCTGTGAGACCGGGAAGAGGCTTCTGACCCTATATCACAAGGCTCTCGAGAATGCTGATCCCATCTGGTGGAAGGTCCTATCTGACCCATTACTCAAGGTCAAAACAGACCCTTTCGTGATAGTGCCAGGATGTCGGGATCGGGAAGATCTCTTCTCCTTACGTACTGCATTAATTGGCATCATTGCACGATGAAATGATATGGGTAAAGGAACATCTTGTCCGATTAGTTTCCGAGAGGGAGAGCTTTTGCGGCACCAAGATGAGATGGAAATGCTGGAAGGATCTCACAAATTCTCCAGCAGTTGCAAGACGATCGCTTGATTCCATTGGGAGGTATGGTGGATCCTGGGCTTTATCAGCGTGTCATGGAATTGAACAATTTGTTTAAATCCGAGTATGTCGGTTTGGCTGAGAACGAACAGCAACGGGAATTACACGCAAAGGTGTGGCCTTACCAATGAACGTCCGAATCCTTCATGTGCCTGAAATACCTCTTAGCGGTCAAACAAGAACTTGCTTTGTTGATGCCACAGGCAAATTAAAGGTTAGTTCTCTCGCGTGGTCATCCAAGCGAAAGGCGTCGTAGGGCAGGGGTCATTTTCCTTACGTTTTCGGCCCGCAGTAGCGTAAACATGGGCCACGTAGGAGAAAGATCTATAGCCTATCAGTAACGCCACCGAGCAAGTGACTGCTGCTGGCCAATGGTGTCAAATGGTCAGGAAGCGGATCAAATCCTAGAACTTTGAGGGCTATGCATTTCCCTGCAGTTCTATCACGCGCTACTTTTCATTAAGCTTAGTGGATTTGGTTTTATTTATTTCAGAATTCTCCACTTCGTTCTCCGCTCCTTTCAACGTTCCCATCATGGGCATTACGGACAGTAAAGTCGCTTTGGTGACACTATCGGCTGCATGTTTGAACGCAGAGCAGAATGGGCGAACCGAAATCAGGCATGTTTTGTCAGACCCTCAAGTAAGTCACCTCCTTCATTAATTGATCTATGTCTAATCAGAGACAGTTCGTCGCATGTCTTACAAGACTCTGGAAGGATTTACCTGAGAATTCGAAGAAACAAATCAATCCTAGATCCGAATGCACCAAGCAAGCTGCAAAGACTCTCAAAGGTGGTGAAATCAGGATTTCTAGATGTCTGCAACTAAACATCGATTGTTGGAGAAACAATCCTGGATCGTTTTTGGATACTATTCCGGGCGCTTCCATGGGTTTAACTTGTCCAATTATCGAACTTTACCGAACGCTTTCTGAGATAGAAATTCGCTACTCTGGAGACATAATACGCTTGCGCTTCCTGAAGGTCCTGTTTCACCATCTCAAAGACAGGTGCTGCGCGAACTATCTCCGGCGAGACGCAATCGAATGGATAAGTCTCAGAGTTGCGAAGGCGGGGCAGGATGGTGGCGACAAGCAAATTATCTCTAGCAAAATTAAGAATTGGGCGTATGTTGGCGGCAGATATGACGCGTTGAGTAGAGACATTGGCGGCCAGGATGTATCGCAAGATTTCAAATACCTGGGTAACTTGTTTCGTTTGCCCGAGGAAGTCACTGATAGATTGTGAGTCAAGCACCTTGTCAATAGCTCCAAACTTACTTTATCACAGCATGCTCAAAGAGCTTCCAGTTAAAGGGGATGCCCGGAAGAGGGTCATTGACTCATTCGTACGGCGCGGAATACGTGAAGTACGCGATAATACGATAATAGACTGCCTAGCGGATCGCATATTTAGCATACTGTGGAATAAAGTCGAGTCTTCTGTTCAAGTTGATGAACAACAGGAAGGTGTATCTGCCTCACTTATGAGTATGTTTGCATGTCCGTGGTTGTGCCTCTTTTAACATATATCATCCGTCCAGATTGGTGCCCCATTCGAGGTGCTCGAGTTATTAGGCTTCATGCTGGGGATTTCAGGGACCAACAAAGGTCGGATAAGATCAATATGCCCCTGACGGACAATGTGAATACAGCCTTTTCGACCATGGAAGGGGTGGCTCATATCGACCCCATGAATGCAGACTATCCGAACACGAGAGACACACCCCAGATGGACAATGTGAATACAGCATTTTCGACCATGGAAGGGGTGGCTCATATCGACCCCATGAATGCATTCTATCCGAACACGGGAGTCACACCCCAGATGGACAATGTGAATACAGCCTTTTCGACCATGGAAGGGGTGGCCCATATCGACCCCATGAATGCATTCTATCCGAACACGGGAGTCACTCCCCAGATGGACAGTGTGAATACAGCCTTTTCGACCATGGAAGGGGTGGCCCATATCGACCCCATGAATGCAGTCTATCCGAACACGGGAGAGACATCCCCGATCAACAACATGGGTTTACAATACCCGACCATGTGTGGTAGAACAAGAATAGAGCTTGTATTGGGTCCACATTCGCAGGGTAGGGGGGGAATATCAAATGCTGGAAGTATGCAGTCACCACTAATATACACATGATTCTCAAGCATCTTTAAATTCTTGAGCAGATAGCTAGAATTAAGAAGTTTCGGAATCAAATCCTTATATCTCCATCACTCATATCCGCCGTTCATTTCCCTTCCGGTAGATAAACGACTAGACAGTCCAGCTGTGCATTCAAAGTCATAGTGCTGTCAAATTGGGCGTATGTTCCAGGCTTGAGCAGTTCACCTTCCACTTGAACCTCCGATTTTTTGTCGTCGCGTTCGAAACTGATAGAAAGGGGAAAGAACAGGGTTTTCAGCTGAGGTCGCTTGATAATCTCCGTTTTACCAGATATGCGGTATATCATATAACCATATCCCTAGAATCCTCTTAGCCCCCTGTCCACTGAAGCGTGTCTACTTCATATTTTACCTGTATTTGATCATATCCCAAAGCCGTGAGTAATGGAAGTGTCTTCTCGTGAATATCATCGTCCACACATTTGAGTATATTGTTCCCTTGTTCCATTTTCGCGCTCTCGTGAACCCATTTAGCTAATTGACTCAATGGCGATTCGGCATCGGCAACAATCTTAGTTGGTGACATGGCTGAAGATGTAGTTGGAAAGATATGAGCGCACTAGTGTTTAGAACGCAAAACTGGTCACTATAGTGAAAATGACATGTGAGATCTGGGTCGAGTCTTACAGTCAAAAAGAGAGGTTTTGCGCCTAGCACCACACATAGAGGCGATCGGTAAGAGAGAACATGGAAACTGCCCACAGCGGGGTAGTTGGAATTGGAAGGTAGACTTGATCGCATGCCCGACGTTAGCTCCGGACACGGAATAACTTGATCCCGCAGACAAAGTGACTTTACCCAAGCATAATTACGCATTGCGTTCGCACTTTTACTTGCCAAACATATGTAATGTCACATGTTATCGTAGGGCAGAGGCGAGAAGTGCGCAGGCAACCGTGTGTTTACTTGACTTTGACGCCCTCTGACATATTCCCGTCTAGTCTTGGCAAACTTCCAGCTTATGTTTGCGCGGCCATTTAAGGAGCAGCATCACTGCTTCGAAAGCGGCCATATGATGGCCCACCCAAAAACATCCCGACTAACTGAGGTGGCTTTGTCATTGATTTACCTACGATCTCACATCATACGGCCATCTCTCAACCTCCGCATCGCATCCGGATTTCTTATCCCTCAGCTCGGTCGTATGCAGTTCTCGGGGCGTGGAATGAGTCCGCAAATAGTATAAGGTACGTCCGGGAAATAATATTATATATTTCTTGAAACAATATATGTGCACGCATTGATTCCTTCAACTCATTATCAAACAAACACAGCAACAGCGTAGCCTCATGAAAGTTAACACGTTCGATAATGATAATTATAGTCAAATGCGCACAGAATACCAATCAGATGCACCATTGTGGCAAGCACGACAAGAATGTGGAAGATTTGATGAGAGCTTCCGATCATATCAAATTTACCAGGTCCCAACGATTCAGGAAATCGAAACTATCTTTATTAGCCACGTCATATAGCTTCAGTAATTGGTTCAAATATTGACTGACAGTATAGAAAAGCGCAGCCAATATTAATAAGAACCCCTCTCCTAGGTAATAAGCCATACCGAAATGCTTTAACATTTCCGAAAATCCAAACCTTTTGATCCCGTGGATAAGAGGCGCGAAGCCTGATAGACCAATGCCCACAAAAACACAAACACGGAAAGTGCGCCAACGTGGACCTTGAAATTTTGGGTGCATGAGGAAAAATAATGCTCCCAAGCTGAGCGTGATTATCTGTATAGAAGGCTTATTAGCGCTTATTCATGGATAAAAAACGATGTGACATACCATACCACAATATATCCTTTGCAGGATAGATTCGCAATAAAAAATCATAAGAATTCCGGATAGGAAGTCTCCCAGCGTGAGAACAATGATCCCCGCGAAATCGAGCCGCAGCCATAAACCTGAGATGTGGACCGAATGATTCGATAGGGTATGGTACGTAGCCGAAAAGCCTAAGCATATTACTGCCGTAAGCAAAAAGAAAGCAAACACAAAATGATCGACAGCTGTAGCATTGGGATAAAGAGCGTGAGTGTAAGAGCACATCACGCCTTCGCCCGCCAGAAACAACATTCCAGGTAAGAGATGTGAATAAATGTTGATCGTCTCGTTATGCAAATATAGCCAGCTTGCAAAGCTCGCCCGAGTAGAATTTGACACAGGACGATAACCATGACGAATATACGCATTGTCTTGATACCATACTGGTATATCGTCATAGGGTAACAGATTTAAATGACTTTCTCCCATAGTATTTACAAGTATTGATGGATCTTCCACATCCCAAAAAGGACATCGTAGAAAAATCTGGATAGAAAAGGGTGGTTGGAAATTGTTCTGGATGAGATCTACCTTGGGGAAATTTTCAGCGATTAAGAAAGAAATTCTAGTTATTATTCCCCGTCCATGGGTTGTAAGAAACGGTCAACTTAAACATAGATGCGCCCAATACCGGAGGGTGTCCTTGCGAGAGCGGGGGCAGGGGAAAGAGAGGTCCGTTTTTTTTAACCCACATGAGAAACCCACCCCACCCCCCCCCCCCCCCCCCACAACCACCCAAAACAACAAACTTCTACTGACAA
>Ga0102593_1001099_pt1 | contig 30141 bp, 27 predicted proteins | sample AraplaCol_mMS_r2_2_FD_76862 | JGI IMG/M metagenome (GOLD analysis project Ga0102593, IMG submission 76862) | Arabidopsis root microbial communities from North Carolina, USA - plate scrape MF_Col_mMS_r2 (SPADES assembly) (version 2) | ecosystem: Host-associated > Plants > Roots > Endosphere...
CCCGGTCGCGTCGACCTGGGCATCGGGCGGGCGCCCGGCTCGGATCCCGTGACGTCGATGGCGCTGCGCGGCGCCGCTGGCCGTGACGATTCGGACATCGAGAACTTTCCGCAGTACCTCGACGACGTGGCCGCGCTGATGGGCACCACCGGTGTCCGGGTAGCAGTGCGCAGCCGGGGTCTGCTCGACCAGAACTACGTGCTGAAGGCGACGCCCGCGGCCAAGAGCGAGCCGCGGCTGTGGCTGCTCGGGTCCTCGCTGTACTCCGCACACCTGGCGGCCGCGAAGGGCCTGCCGTACGTCTTCGCCCACCACTTCTCCGGCCAGGGCACCGAAGAGGCGCTGGCGACCTACCGCTCGGAGTTCCGCCCGAGCGACCTGCTGGCCGAGCCCACCACGTTCATGACGGTCAACGCGTCGGTCGCGCCCACCCGCGAGGAGGCGCTGGATCTGATGCTGCCCAACCTGCACATGATGGCGTTCCTGCGGACGGGTCAACCGTTGCGCGCCCTGGACCTCGTCGAGGACGCCAAGCGCGTCGAGCTCAGCTTCCAGCAGGAGGCGATCGTCGACGCCGGGTTGGAGCGGGCCGTCGTCGGGTCACCCACCGAGGCGGCCGAGCAGGTGCGCGATCTGGCCACCCACTTCGGCGTCGACGAGGTGATGGTCAACCCCGTCGGCTCGGCCTTCCGGGGCGTCGACCCGCGGCTCGCGCCGGCCCGTGACCAGACGTTGGAACTGCTGGCCAAGGAACTGTTCTAGGGCGCGACGGCGAGCCGTCAGTTTGGCTCCAGCGCGATGATGGGGATCGGCCGCGACGTGCGCTTCTGATACCCGTCGTACCGGTGAGAGTTGTTCTCGTTGACCAACTTCCACAGCCGGGCGTAATCGGGGTCCTCGGAGCCGATGATGCGCGCGGTGGCGGGCATTCTCTTGGGCCCCACGTTGATCTCGACCTGGGGATTTGCCTTCAGATTGAAGTACCAGCCTGGGGCCTTGGGGTCTCCGCCCTTGGACGCGACGACGTGGTAGGCGCCGCCGTCGAGCAGGTAGCTCAACGCGTTGGTCCGCGCGATCCCCGTCTTCGCGCCGACGGTGTGCAGCAGCAGGATCGGCGCCTGCCCCGGGATCCTGTGCCCCACCCACCCGTTGGTCTTGCGGTAGATCGCGTCGTGGACCTTCAGCAGCGGAATTCCGAGATAGCGCTCCCAGACGGGAATGGTGCTCATGCGCCCAGTCTGGCATCCCCGGGTGGTGGGGCAGCCACAGCCTGCGCTGGTGATGTGTAGCCGATGACATTGTGGAGCCCCACCACGTCGCGCATCGTGGAGCCATGACGACCGGTCCGATCGACATCCACGCGCACTGGCTACCCGAGGAACTGTTCGGCCTGCCGCCCGGTTCGCCGTTGCCTGCGATGCATGGTCGCGAGGGTCAGTTGTACCTCGGCGAGTTGCCGCTGTACTTCGAGACCGAGGCGATGAGTGATCCGCGTCGCGTGCTCGCCGACACCGAGGCGGCCGGGCTGGGCGCCCGGGTGATCTCGGCACCCCCGTTCGCCTTTCCCGTCGTCGCCGACGACGGAGTCGACGAGTACGTCGGAAACTTCAACGAGGCGTTGACTCGGATGTGCCGCGACAGCGGTGACCGGCTTCTGGGGTTGGGTCTGGTGTCGCTGCACGACCCGGACGCCGCGCGCACGCAGATGCGGCGGATCGCGGCCACCGGCGTGATCCGTGGCATCGCGGTGCCCCCTCTGCTGGGGGCCACGTCCTTCGACGTCGACCCCATGCGGGAACTGCTGAGGGCCGCTGCCGAGCTGGACCTCGCCGTGCTGGTGCATCCGATGCAGTTGCCGCGGCCGGAGCTGTCGTCCTACTACCTCGTCAACCTGATCGGCAATCCGGTCGAAACGACCATAGCGGCTGCATCTTTGGTGTTGGGCGGCGTGTTGGAGGAGTTGCCCGACCTGAGGATCTGCATGCTGCACGGAGGTGGCTGCGCGCCTGCGCTGGTGGGACGGTGGCAGCATGGCTGGGAGAAGCGCGCCGACGTGCGCGTCGCGGAAACCCGCTCTCCGCGCGAGGGTTTCGCCGGCCTGTGGTTCGACACGCTGACCCACGACGCGGCGACCCTGGAGTTGTTGCGCGCGCACGCCGATCCCTCGCATCTGATGTGTGGCAGCGACTATCCCTTCGACATGGGGGTGGCCCGCCCGCAGGACCTGCCGAACGGCGTGGGCATCGACGACGCCACCCTCGAGGACAACGCCCGGCGCTTCCTCGGTCTCTAGGGCTGGACTCGTCAGGCGTCCAGGGCGGCCAACGCGTCGCGCAGGATGGCGGCCGTCGCCTCGCGATCGGGGTCTCGGCGGACCACCAAGCCCTTGGCGAAGGTCAGCTTGTCGCCGGTCTTTCGGGGTGCGACGTGCAGGTGAATGTGGAAGACGGTCTGAAAGGCCGCCTTCCCGTCGTTGACGACGACGTTGTTGCCGTCGGCGTGCAGGTCGGAGGCGCGAGCGGCCTTGGCGATGCGCTGCCCGATGCGCATCATCGCGGCGACCGTGTCGGGCGGGGTGTCCGTCAGGTCCACGGTGTGCGCCTTGGGGATGACGAGCACGTGGCCGCGGACGATGGGCCGGATGTCGAGGATGGCGAGGTACTCGTCGTCCTCGTAGACGCGGATGGCCGGGGCGTCAGCGGCGACGATGGCACAGAACACGCAGGACATGGGGCCACCGTAGCGGCAGTCGCTCAGGCCTTCGTGTACGCGGGACGGCTGTGGTCGGCGGCCGGTTGGCCGGGGCGGTCGAGTAGTGCGCACACGTCGTCGGGCATCGGCGCCCCGTCGACCGCGCGGATGAAGTCCCCGATCGAGGAGCCGGCGCAGCGGCCGTCGACGTTGCGCGCGCCGAGACCCGCGCGGACGTCGCCCACGTCGACGGTGTCGAACTCCACGACGAACCGAGTCCGGTCGCACTCGGTCGGGGCATCGGACCGCAGATGCTGACCGGAGAATCGCACCACCGCGCCGGCGGGGGTGACGAACGTGGTGGCCGAGAACGGGTCGACCGCCTCGGTCGGTCCGGGACGACGCCGTCTGGCCGGGTGCGGGTCGTGATGGTCGTAGCTCGCGGAGTCGTTGGCGATCGCCCGGCTGAAGTAGTTCGGGTACAGCGTCATCGCGTCGTCGGCGTCGCCGTCGAACACCGAGACCCAGTGGTGGAGTTGTGCCGCGGGAGCCGCGCACCACGTGTCGCGGCACGGGCGCCACATGTCGGCGCCGGTGACGTTTCCGGTCGACGCGCTCAGACGCGGCCGGCGAAGGTAGGTGGTCTCGGGGTCGTCGCCGCGTTCGAGCAGGAGGTCGGCGATGATGCGCGCCGACTCGGGGTGATCGGCGAACCGCCGGGTCAGCGCGGCGAGGATGGCATCGTGGTCGGCGGCAGGCAGGTCGAATCGAGCGAGCTCGGGATCCCGACCGCCGAACGCATCGCCGATCAACTCCCTGGCGAACATGGTCAGCGCGGTCGACGTGGGCGACGGGGACGTCACGTCGACCGCGCCACCGTGAAGGAGGGCACGCCGAACGGGGCCGCCCAACGGCTGGTCGACGAGCACGGCGATCGACATGGACCCGATACCTCCACCCCACGACCCTGGGTTAGCTGCGAGTTAACCGCAACCAGCGAATTCGTGGTGGTAGGCCGACTATACCGCCGCCGCTGTTTGCGCGGTCGCGCCAAATCGGGCGGGCGCTAGACCACCTGGCGCCACCGCTCGGTCTTGTCGGCCAACGACATGGGCAACGCGCCACTGCTCGACGGGAGCCGGACGGCCTCGATCCCGGTGTCCACCCGCGCGGCGTACAGCGCGGCTGCGGTCGCACCGTTGGCGAAGATCCTCTCGATTCCCTGGTGCCGTGACAGCAGCGGCGCGAAATCGTTGACCACCACCGTCGCCTCGTCGATCTTGGCGTCCATGCTGCCCACGCGGCGGCAGCTCCCGATGACGTCCCACAGCGCGACGCCGTGACCCGTAAGAGCCTCTATTCGCTGCTGGTACGGCAGGTCCACCGCGATGTCGAAGAGTGCGGACACGAGGGGCCAGAACTGGTTGCGGCGGTTGGCGTAGTACTCGCCGGTGGCCAGCGATCGTTCGCTGGGGAACGAGCCCAGGATGAGCACTCGGGCGCCGTCGGCGACGACGGGTGGCAGGCCTTCTCGCAACGGTTCGGTCATCGTCGTCGATCCTTCCAGAGCCGGGCGACGGACCCCGAGCTCAGGCGTGGTCGCGGCGCCCGAGCGTCGTCACGGGTGTCGCGCCGGGGCGGGTCCACTGCGGCACCGGCCGACTGGTCGGACCCCAGGTGGCGTCGCCGTCGGCGTCGCTGCGCCAGGACCAGCAGGAGTGTCGTCCCTCGGGCCAGCCGTCGGGGACGTCCTCCCATGACTCGCCCCGGCCGTAGGGCGTCATGTCGAGCAGGCCCATGGAACCGTTGACCCGTTCGTTGCCCCGTGCGGTAGTCAGGTAGGTCAGGAACGTCCGGTCGCCGAGGCGCAGGTAGGACGTGAGGTAGCCCATCGGCCCACCGGCCGGGCCGTCGACGCCGCGGCACGAGTACCAGGGCTCGGTGTAGCCCATGAACTCGACGTAGGGCGCCACCTCGTCCCACGCGCCCTCGGTCAGCACGGCATAGGAGACGCCCCGGGCGTTGAGGTACACGGCGTCGTCGAGATGCCAGGCCGTGGTGGTGCAGCCCTCGCACTGGCCCTGGTGTGGCGCTCCGTCGTGCCACATGTGCTTGTAGACGACGAGTTCGTCGCGGCCGTCGAACAATTCGACGAAGGGCACCGGGCCGCGGGGTCCGACGACGGGAACGGTGCCGTCGAACTCCACCATCGGCAGCCGGCGGCGGGCCGCGGCGATGGCGTCACCCTCGCGGGTGTGTTCCTTCTCGCGGACCAGCAGTTCGTCGCGGGCGGCCTGCCAGGTCGCGGCGTCGACGATGGGTGGGTGACCGGGCGGCGTGGCCATGGGAGTCCTCCTCGAAGATGGGGTCGTGGGTATGGACGATTCCGCGGCGCGGAACTCATCGCAGCCGGGAGGTCGTCGGTTACGTTGAGCCGGTGACCGACCTCGAGGATCTGGATGCGGCCGGCCTGCTGGACGGCCTGGACGGGACGGCGCGGACCGAACGTGCCGAGCTCGTCGAGTGGCTGATGTCGAAGGGCTACACCGCCGCCCAGATCCGCGAGTCGTTCGCGCCCATGCTGCTGGCCACCCGCGCTGCCATCGGCGACGACGGGACCCTGGTGTCGGCCCGGCACATCAGCGAGTCCGCCGGCATCGACCTGGAACTGCTGGAACGCATGATGCGCGCCGTCGGGTTGCCCAGGGTGGAGGATCCCGACGCGGTGGTGCTGCCGAAGTCCGACGGTGACGCCTTCGCCAGCGCGCGGAAGTTCCTCGACCTCGGCATCACCGACGACCAGGTGGTGCTGGTGCTGCAGGTGCTCGCCGAGGGGTTGACGCGGGCGGCCGAGGTGATGCGGTACGCCGCGCTGGCGGCGGTGCTCGAGCCCGGAGCCACCGAGTTGGAGACCGCCAAGGCGTCCGAGGCGCTGGTGGGGCAGGTCGCACCGCTGCTCGGACCGATGATCGAGGACACCCTGCGGCTGCAGCTGCTACACGTGATGGAGAACGAGGCGGTCACCAACACCGAACGCGCAGAGGGACTTCCGCTCCCCGGTGCCCGCCTGGTCACGATCGCGTTCGCCGACCTGGTCGGGTTCACCCGGCTCGGGGAGGCCGTGCCGCCCGAGCAACTCGAGGCGCTGGCCCACCGGCTCGCCGATCTGGCGCGCGACGTCGCGGAGCCGCCGGTGCGCTACGTCAAGAGCATCGGTGACGAGGTGATGCTCGTCAGCAGTGACCCGGTCGCGATGGTCCACGCCGTGCTCGATCTGCTCGAGGCCACCGAGGCCGACGAGGACTTCCCCCGGTTGCGGGTGGGTCTGGCCACCGGCATGGCGGTCAGCAGGGCGGGCGACTGGTTCGGCAACTCGGTCAACCTCGCGAGCCGGGTGACGGGTGTCGCCCGGCCCAGCGCCATCCTGGTGTCCGAGTCCACCCGGGAGGCCGTCGGCGAGGTCGAGGGGTTCTCCTGGTCCTTCGCCGGCGCGCGACACCTCAAGAACATCAAGGACGAGGTGAAGCTGTTCCGCGTGCGGCGGGCCACCGCGTCGCAGTGACGCGCCGCAGTGCGTGCCGCGCCGTCAGTCGACGATGAACATCGCCGCCAGCCGCTTCTTGTCGACCTTCTCCCCGGCCAGCGTGGGCAACGGCTCGGAGCGAATCTCCCAGCGCGTGGGGATGGCGAAGTAGGACACCACGCCGTCGAGGTGCCGGGCCAGCTCCTGCGGCGTCGGCGGCTCGCCCTGGCCCTGATGGACCACGACGGCCACCAGTTCCTCGCCGAGGTCCGGGTGGGGCACGCCGAGTGCGGCCACCTCGACGACGGCGGGATGGGTGGCGATCGCCGCCTCGACGTGCGGGCAGGCGATGTTCTCACCGCCTCGGATGACGACGTCCTTGCTTCTGCCGTCGATGAACAGGTAGCCGTCCTCGGTGAGATGCCCGAGGTCCCCGGAATGCAACCACCCGTCGGCGTCGACGGTCTCGGCGTTGACCGCGTCGTCGACGCCGGCGTAGCCGTTCATCACCGTGGGGGAGCGCGCCAGGACTTCGCCGACGCCGTGGGCGTCGGGGTCGGCGATCCGGATCTCGACGACCGGGTACGGCCGGCCCACCGAACCCGGGTGCCGCGCGAGATCGCGTGCGTTGGCGACGGTGAGGAATCCGCCGGCCTCGGTCATGCCCCACGTGTTGCTCAGCCCGCGCTCGCGCAAGTTCGGCAGCTTGGTGCGAATCCGGTCGAGGAGGGCGGTGGTCACGGGCGCCCCGCCCAGCGGCCAGGACTTCAGGCTGGACACGTCTCGCGAGTCGAAGTCGGGGTGCTCGAGGAGGCGAATTGCCATGGTGGGCACCGCTCCCCACACCTGGATGCGCTCGCGTTCGATCAGGGCCAGGATCTGACCCGGGTCGAATCGTCCCTCCGTCAGCACGATCTTGCCGCCGGTGAGGAAGTGGGTGAGCAGGCTCGACAAGCCGCCGACGTGGAACATCGGCGTCGTCGCCAAGCTGACCACCTGAGCCGAGTCGTCGTCGAGCAGATGCGGGAGCCGACCGGTACGCGCCATGATGTTCTGCTGGTTGCAGATCACCGAGCGGCGGGACAGTTCGACGGCCTTCGGCATGCCCGAACTGCCCGAGGTGAACAGCACCAGCGCCGGTGCGTCACCGTCGGAGCCGGCAGCGGGGGCGGCCGCGGCAGCCGTGGCGTCGAACGCGGCGCGCAGGTCGCCGAGCGAGCCGACCGGCGCCCGGACGTCGAGCGCGGTGTCGCTGAGTACGTGGGCGGGCGCGAGAACGCTTACGGCATGGTCGATCTCGGCGGTGCTCCACCACCGGTTCGCCAGCACCGGTACTGCGCCGGAGAGCCACAGCGCCCACAGTGCGACCACCCACTCGGGGCTGTTGTACCCGTGCACCATCACGCGGTCGCCGGGCGTGACGCCGATACCCTCGAGGTGCGCTCTCGCAGCGTGGGCGGCGGAACGGAAGTCGGCGAAGCTGACGCGACGCTCGCCGTGCACGAGGAAGGTTCGGTCCGTCCACACCTCGGTGCCGGCCATCAGCTCGGCGAAGTCCTCCGGTGCCCGGTCGTAGAGCAGGCCGGGGTGGCCGCCGAAGGTGCTCTTCCGGACCTCGGTGCCCCAGGTCGTCGGTGCCACGGAGGTCACGCCGTCGGAATCTGGATGCCCTCCGAGGGCTGCACGATGACGAAGCCCTGGCCGTGGAACGCGACCTGCAGCGCCTCGCCGGAACCGCGGCCGATCAGCGCGCCCGCCTTGAAGCTGGTCTTCAACTGGGTCTGCAAGTTCGCCGACCAGGCCACCACGGCGTTGGTGTCGGCGTAGGTGGGGGCCTCGCCGGCGTCGAGCACCACCGGCGGTCCGTCGGTCGTCAGGGCCACCCAGCCGGTGCCGCGCAGGGTGGTGTTGAACAACCCCCCGGTGGCGATGCTGCCGCCCTTGACTCGCTCGATGTTCCAGTTCAGGTTCGAGGAGAACGCCAGGACGTTCTTACCGCTGATGGACAATCCGGAGTCGGTCAGGTTGAGCAGGTGCACGTCGTGGGCGAGCTCGCCCAGGAACACGTCGCCCCGGCCCTGGCAGCGCATCAGCGGAACGCCCTCGCCGGTCAGCGCCTTCTTGATGAACTTCGACGCGCCGCCGCCCTCGAACGCGAAGTCCACGTCACCCTGATAGGCGACCATCGACCCCTGTCTCGCCATGAACGGCTCGCCGAGGCGGACGCGGAGCATCCTCGCGTTCTGGTTGGCGATCGGCGCGGACTCCTTCTCGCTGAAGCGGCCATCGACGAGATCGCCGGTGATGCCGGCGAATCCGTCACCCACGGGTGGGCCGGGGTCGTACACCGATGCCTGTGGCGCCTGGGCCTGGGCCTGGGCCGGGGCCTGGTCGTGCGGTGCGGGTGCGCCTCCGAGCGGGGACCGACCGGGCTGGCCTTGGTGAGACACCTGATCGGTCCACCCTCGTCCGTCCCACCACCGGTAGTCGAAGCGGCCCTCGGGATCGGGCTGCCAGCTTCCCTGTCCTGGTCCAGTCACCGTCTCACTCCTCGGCTCGATGTCGGCATCTCCTGCCCCGACCCTAGGCCACGTGCCGCGGCCGCCGGTGCGCCTCCGTTCGCCCTGGGCGGATATGGCCCCGTTCCTAGTTTTGCAGAGTAATCATGTAATCATGAAACAACATCACCGCGGCCGCTCCGGCGGCTGGCAACAGTCCCAACAGCCCGATGCCACCGACGCTCCCGAGTGGATCGCCGGACGCCTACCCGAGGGCTGGTTCTCGGGTGATCCGACGGTCGTCGTCGACCGCGAGGAGATCACCGTGGTCGGCCACCTGCCCGACGCCGACGGCGAGGAGAGCGACGCCCGTGCCTCCGGTCGCGCCGCACGCTTCCGTGAGGAGACCCGATCCGAGCGGATGCGCATCGCCGACGAAGCCGAGCACCGCTACGGCCGCAAGGTGGCCTGGGGTGTCGAGGTCGGATCCGAGCGAATCCTGTTCACCCACATCGCCGTACCGGTCATGACGCGCCTGCGGCAGCCCGAGCGGCAGGTGCTCGACACCCTCGTCGACGCCGGGGTGGCTCGGTCGCGGTCCGACGCGCTGGCGTGGTCGGTCCGGCTAGTGGGCGAGCACGCCGACGAGTGGCTGGCCAAGCTGCGCGAGGCCATGACCGCCGTCGACGACCTGCGCGCGGAGGGGCCGACGCTCTAAGCGCCCCTGGAGGTCAGGCCTGGGTCATCTCCCAGTACTCGCCGTGTCGGGCGATCAGCTCGTCGTGAGTGCCGCGTTCGACGATCCGGCCGGCCTCCATCACCAGGATCACGTCGGCGTCGCGAATCGTCGAAAGCCGGTGCGCGATGATGAAACTCGTCCTGTCCCGGCGCAGCTCGGCCGTCGCCTGCTGAATCAGCAACTCGGTGCGGGTGTCCACCGAGCTGGTCGCCTCGTCGAGGATCAGCAGGCTCGGTTGGGCCAGGATTGCCCTGGCGATGGTGATCAGCTGCTTCTCGCCGGCGCTGATGTTGCTTCCGTCGTCGGCGATGCGGGTCTGGTACCCGTTGGGCAGGGTCGCGACGAACCGGTCGACGTGGGCCGCCCGGGCGGCCTCGACCACCTGCCGTTCGTCGGCGTCGGGGCGGCCGTAGGCGATGTTGTCGTAGATGGTGCCGCCGAACAGCCAGGTGTCCTGCAACACCATCCCGATGCTGGAGCGCAGGGCATGGCGGCTCATCGCGGTCACGTCGACGCCGTCGACCGTGATGCGCCCGGAGTCGACTTCGTAGAACCGCATCAACAGGTTCACCAGAGTCGTCTTGCCGGCCCCGGTGGGCCCCACGATCGCCACGGTGCTGCCCGGTTCGGCGACCAGCGACAGGTCCTCGATGATCGTCGTCCCCGGGCGATAGGCAAACCCGACGTGCTCGAAGGCCACCCGCCCCGGTCCCCGTCGCGGCGGGGGAGAATAGGGTGGATCCGGCGTCTGCTCCTCGGTGTCGAGGAGGTCGAACACCCGCTCGGCACTGGCGATTCCGGACTGCAACGTGTTGTACATCGAGGCCACCTGCGTCAGCGGCTGGTTGAACTGGCGGACGTACTGGATGAAGGCCTGGATGTTGCCCAGTGAGATCTGCCCCGTCGCGACCTGCAGCCCGCCCACCACGGCGACCGCGACGTAGCTCAGGTTTCCGACGAACGTCGTCGCGGGCGACACCAGGCCCGAGAGGAACTGCGCGCGAAAACTCGCCTGGTACACCTCGCCGTTCAGCTGCTCGAACTTCTCCTCGGCGATGGCGCGGTGGCCGAAGGTCTTGACCACCGTGAAGCCGCTGTAGGTCTCCTCGACGTGCGCGTTGAGCCGACCGGTGTTGCGCCACTGCGCCACGAACTGATCTCGGCTGCGGCGAGCGATGGTGCGGGTCGCCCACAGTGACAGCGGCACCGTCAACACGGTGATCGCGGCCAGCACCGGGGAGATGGTCAGCATCATCGCCAACACCGCGACGACGGTCAGGATCGAGGTCAACAGCTGACTGATGGTCAACGACAGTGACGACTGGATGTTGTCGACGTCGTTGGTGACCCTGCTCAGCACCTCGCCGCGTTGACGAGAGTCGAAGTACGACAACGGCAGTCGATGGACCTTGTCCTCGACGTCGGACCGCAGCGCCACCATCGTCTTCTGGATGATGACGTTGAGCAGGCGGGCCTGAATCCAGACCATCAGAGCGGCAACCAGATACAACGCGAGTGCCAGCAGCAGCGTCCGGCCGACCGCGCCGAAGTCGACGCCTCGCCCGGGGACCACGTCCATGCCGGACAACAGGTCGGCGAACGTGCCGTCCCCTCGGGCTCTGGCCGCCTCGACCGCCTGCTCCTTGGTGAGGCCCGCCGGCAGGCCGCGACCGATCACACCGCTGAACAGCAGATCGGTGGCGTGCCCGAGGATCAACGGTCCGACCACGCCGATGGCGATGCCGACGACGCCGAGCAGCAGCACGATCACGGTTGGAAGCCGTTGTGGTGTCAGCCTCCTCAGCAGGCGTACCGCAGTTCCGCGGAAGTCCCTGGACCGCTCCGTGGGTGCGTCGAGGCCGGCGTTGAGCTTGCGGCCGACCGGTCCCGTCATCGGGGATCACCCATCGCGACGGCCTGCGAATCGGCGAACTCCGCATACACGGGGCAGTCGAGGATCAGCTCGTCGTGCGTGCCGACGCCGACCACGGCACCGTCGTCGATCACGACGATCTGATCGGCGGCCATCACCGTCGAGATGCGTTGGGAGACGATCAGCACCGTCGCGTCGGCGGACACCTCGGCCAACGCGGCCCGGACCCGGGCGTCGGTCCGGACGTCGAGCGCGGAGAACGCGTCGTCGAACAGGTACACCGCCGGGCGGCGAATGACCGCGCGGGCGATGGCCAACCGCTGCCGCTGACCGCCCGAGAAGTTGATGCCGCCCTGGGCCACCCGCATCTGCAACCCGTCGGGGTGGGCGGCGACGAAGTCCTCGGCCGCCGCGACCCGCAGTGCGGCCCACATCTCGTCGTCACCGGCGTCGGCCTTGCCGTAGCGCAGGTTGTCGGCCACCGTTCCGGAGAACAGGTACCCCCGCTGGGGCACCAGACCGATCGTCGACCACAGGGCCTCGACGTCGTAGTCCCTCACGTCGACTCGGTCGACCACCACGGAGCCCTCGGTGACGTCGAACAGCCGACAGATCAGGGAGACGAGCGTGGACTTGCCCGACCCCGTCGACCCCACCACCGCGGTGGTGGTGCCGGGGCGCGCGCTCAGCGAGACTCGTTGCAGCACGGGGCGGTCGGCACCCGGATAGCTGAAGCTGGCGTCGACGAGCTCCACGGCGCCGCGTGCGACGGCCGGGCTGGTGGGCGTGGCCGGGCTGGCGATCGCCGGCACCGTGCCGAGCACCTCGCTGATGCGCTCGGCGCACACCGAGGCGCGCGGCAGCATCACCAGCAGCAGGGTCGCCATGAGCACCGCCATCAGGATCTGCATGAAGTAGGACAGGAAGGCGATCAGTGAACCGACCTGCATCTCCCCGGCGTCGATCCGCAGTCCACCGAACCAGATCAACGCGACGCTGGACAGGTTGATCACGAGCGTGGTGAACGGCAGCATCAGCGCCTGGAGGCGGCCGACGGTCATCGCCGTGTCGGCCAGCGCCTCGTTGGCCTCGCGAAACCTGGTGCGCTCGAACGGTTCCCTGGCGAAGGCGCGGATGACCCGGATGCCGGCGAGCTGTTCGCGCAGCACGCGGTTGATGCCGTCGATCAGCCGCTGCATGCGTCGGAAGATCGGCAGCAGCTTCGAGACGATGATCCAGTTGGACAGAGCCAGCAGCGGCACGCTGACCATCAGCAACCAGGACAGCCCGGCGTTCTGGTGGATCGCCATCGCGATGCCGCCGACGCACATGATCGGTGCGGCGATGAGCATGGTGCAGGTCATCTGCAGCAGGACCTGGATCTGCTGGACGTCGTTGGTGGTACGGGTCAGCAGCGTCGGGGCGCCGAAGCGGGCGGTCTCCTCGGCCGAGAGCCCGACGACGTGACCGAACATCGCCGACCGCAGATCGCGCCCGAAACCCATGCCCACGCGCGAACCGAAGTAGACGGCGCCGATCGCGCAGAGCACCTGCAGCGCGGTCACGCCGAGCATCATCGCGCCGAGTTCGACGATTCTGGTCGTGTCACCCTTGGCGACGCCGTCGTCGATGATCGCGGCGTTGATCGTCGGCAGGTACAGCGACGCCAGCGAGCTGACCATCTGGAGCGCGGCGACGACAGCGACCGCCCCGCGGTAGGGCCCCGCATACCGTCGCAGCAACGCCCAGAGCATTCCGCAACTGTCGCACACCTCGGCCGGTCCGCCGACACCCGTGGATTTCCTTAGAAAACTCCTGGTCAGTCGGCATGTCGGTGGTTGTGCCCCAAGGCTGCCGCTACAGTGTCGGGCGTGACGGGAAGACGCGGCCACCGCCTCGGCGGACGCAACACGAAGGCGCTGGCGGTGCTCGCCGCCGCGGTGATCCCACTGGTTGCGGCGTGTTCCGGCAGCTCGGAGCAGGCCAGCGGACCCGGCAGTTCGTCGGCGCCCGCCCCCGCGGGCGACGCCAAACACGGCGCGATGTTCACCGAGTGCGGCGGCATCACCGACGAGACGATGGCGCAGCTGACGAAGATCAACGGGCTGGTCAACACCGCCAAGACGTCCGTGGGCTGCCAGTGGCTGCTCGGCGGCGGCATCCTGGGTCCCCACTTCTCCTTCAACTGGTACCGCGGCAGCCCCATCGGGCGGGAACGCAAGACCGAGGAACTGTCGCGCACCAGCGTGGAGGACATCAACATCGAAGGTCATGACGGCTTCATCGCCAAGAACGACGACCCGAACCTGGGCACGTCGCTGTGCGAGATCGGCATTCAGTTCGACGACGACTTCATCGAGTGGTCGGTGAACTTCACCGAGAAGCCGTTCCCGGACGCCTGCGACGTCGCCAAGGAACTCACCCGCCAGTCGATCGTGAACTCCAAGTGAGCGCGCCAAGGCGCGTGCTCGCTGCGCTCGTCGCGATCCTGGCCGCGGTGACGATGGTCGTCGGCTGCTCGCGTGACGTGTCGGGTCAGGCCGTCAAGGCGGGCGCCGGGGGCAACACGCCGCGCAACGACAACTCCGCGAAGACCTACCCCAACCTGCTCAAGGAATGCGACGTCCTGACCACCGACGTCCTCGCCAAGACCGTCGGCGCCGATCCGCTGGACATCCAGAGCACGTTCGTCGGCGCGCTGTGCCGGTGGCAGGCACTCAACCCCGCGGGCCTGATCGACATCACCCGATTCTGGTTCGAGCAGGGCAGCCTGGACAACGAACGCAAGGTGGCCGACTTCCTGAAGTATCAGGTCGAGAGTCGGTCGGTGGCGGGTGTGCAGTCGATCGTGATGAAGCCCAACGACGCCAGCGGCGCGTGCGGCGTGGCCAGTGACGCGGCCGGCGTGGTCGGGTGGTGGGTCAATCCGCAGGTGCCCGGCATCGACGCGTGCGGCATGGCGATCAAGCTCATGGAGCTGACACTCAACACGAACAACTAGGCCCCGCGCGGCACGTGGAAGTCGACCAGGGTCGCACTGCCCATCTCCAGGCGTGACCACGGCTGCCGGGTGACGAGCACCGCGATCGCCGACGTCGGGTACTTCTGCGTCATCCGTTCCAGTGCCCCGGCGTCGGAGTCGGAGTCCGCGAGGCCGAACGCCAAACTCGACGTGGTGGGTTCGTGGCCGACCACCAGCAGTGTTCGGACGTCGTCGCCGACGCGGTTGACCAGGTCGACGACGATGCCCGGCCGGGAGTCGTACAGGGAGTCCTCGAAGCGCGTGTCGGCTTCGATCCCCGTGCGGGCCAACGTCTCACGGGTGCGGGTGGCCGTCGAGCACAGGACGGCGTCGACGGGTGCGGCGTTGGCCCTGATCCACTCGCCGGCCAGCGCCGCTTCCGCGACCCCGCGCGGGGCCAGCGGGCGGTCATGGTCGGCCACCCCGTCGGGATAGTCCGACTTGGCGTGCCGCAGCAGGATCAGGGTGCGCTCCGGGCTCGTCATCGACATCACGTTACCCACATGCCGACCGAGGTCCGCCGACTTGTCGGACTGCCGACCTAGACTCGCCATGCCCGTCGAGAGAACACCCCACGAGTAGAGAGCCGAGGAGTCCGGATGCGCTTCCTGCACACCGCCGACTGGCAGCTCGGCATGACTCGCCACTTCCTCAACGGCGAGGCGCAGCCGCGTTATTCGGCCGCACGCCGCGACGCGGTCGCCAGCCTCGGTGCCGTCGCGGCCGAGACCGGCGCGGAGTTCGTCGTCGTCGCCGGCGACGTCTTCGAGCACAATCAACTCGCCCCGCGCGACGTCAGCCAGTCCCTGGAGGCCATGCGGGCGATCGGCGTGCCGGTGTATCTCCTTCCCGGCAACCACGATCCGTTGGACGCGTCGTCGATCTACACCAGCGCGCTGTTCGCCGCGGAGCGCCCCGACGACGTCGTGGTCCTCGACCGCGCCGGCACGTTCGAAGTGCGGCCGGGGGTCGAGATCGTCGCAGCGCCTTGGCGTTCGAAGAAGCCGACCACCGACCTGCTCGGCGAGGTGCTCGACGAGATTCCCGCCGACGGCGTCACCCGCATCGCGGTCGGTCACGGGGGCATGGACCTCTTCGAGCCCGACCGCGACAAGCCGTCGCTGATCCGGTTGGCATCGGTGGAGGCAGCCCTCGCCCGCGGCGCCGTGCACTACGTCGCGCTCGGCGACAAGCACTCTCGTACCCAGGTCGGGTCCACCGGTCGCGTCTGGTATTCGGGATCGCAGGAAGTCACCAACTACGACCACGTCGAGCCAGATCCCGGTCACGTGTTGGTCGTCGACGTCGACGAACGCGACCCGGCCCGCGCGGTGCACGTCGACTCTCGGAAGATCGGTCGCTGGAAGTTCGTCACGTTGCGGCGAACCGTGGACGGCCCACGGGAAGTCGTCGACCTCGACATCAATCTCGATCAGCTGCCCGACAAGGAGCGCACCGTCGTGCAGATCGCGTTGACGGGCACGCTGACGGTGACCGACAAGGCGGCCCTGGACGCCTGCCTGGACAAGTACGCCCGGCTGTTCGCGGCACTGGGGACGTGGGAGAAGGAAACCGACATCGCGGTGATGCCCGCCGACGGCGAGTTCGACGATCTGGGCATCGGTGGCTTCGCGGCCGCCGCCGTCGACGAGTTGGTGGCGACCGCACGCACCGACACCGCGCAGGCCGACTCCGCACGGGCTGCGCTGGCGCTGCTGCTGCGCCTGACCGACCGGGGGAACGTGGCATGAAGCTGCACCGCCTCGTCCTGCGCAACTACCGGGGCGTCGCCCACCGTGACGTCGAGTTCCCCGACCGTGGTGTCGTCGTCGTCTCGGGCGCCAACGAGATTGGCAAGTCCTCGATGATCGAGGCGCTCGACTTGTTGCTGGAGTCCAAGGACCGCTCGACCAAGAAGGAGGTCAAGCAGGTCAAGCCGACGAACGCGGACGAGGGCGCCGAGATCACGGCCGTCCTGTCCACCGGGCCCTACCGCTTCGAGTACCACAAGCGATTCCACAAGCGGCCCGAGACCCGGCTGACCGTGACGGCGCCCCATCGCGAGCAGCTCACCGGTGACGAGGCCCACGAGCGGGTGCTGGCCATCCTCGCCGAGACCGTCGACGCGGATCTCTGGCAGGCACAACGGGTCCTGCAGTCCGGTTCCACTGCCTCGGTAGACCTCTCGGGGTGTGACGCACTGGCCCGCGCGCTCGACGCGGCGGCCGGTCAGTCCGTCACGTTGTCCGGATCCGAGCCGCTGCTGGTCGACCGCATCGACGCGGAGTACCGGCAGTACTTCACGGCGACGGGTCGGCCGGCGGGCCCCCTCGCCGCGGCGGTGGCGCGGTTGCGCGACGCCCGTCAGCACGTCGAGCAGTGCCGGGCCGCCGTCGACGAGGTGGACGAGGCCGTCGTCACGCACGCCGCGCTCTCGGATGACGCCGTCCGGCTCTCACAGCAGCGGGTGGCGGCCGCCGAGCGGCGTCGTACGGCGCTCGAGAAGGCAGCCGCGGTCGCTCATCTGGAGGACCGGCTGGCGGGTGCCCGCGCGCTGGCCGAACCGGCCGAGATGGCCCGCGCCGCATCGGAAGCCGCCCTCGGCGAGCGTCGCCGGGTACGCGCCGAACTGGCCGAGCGAACCGCAGTGATCGCCGAGCTCGACGCGGCGGTGGTGGCAGCCGCCGCGCACGAGGCGGCCGCCGGCGAGGCTGCCGTGGCCGCTGCCGCAGCGGCCGAGGCGGCGCGTGCCGTGGCCGCGGACGCCGCGGCCCACGTCGACGCCGTCCGCCGAACCGCCGACCGGATCGCCCGCCGGGACGAGGCGACGCGGCTGGCGGCCACCCTGGCCAAGGTCGACGCCACCGGCGCTGAGCTCGCCGCCGCCGAGGCGGAGCTGGCTCGGATCACCCTGACCGACGACGTGATGCGCGATGTCGAGATGGCCGCCCTGGCGACCGAGCGTGCCGCGTTCCAGGCCGAACGTGCCTCGGCGCGCGTGGAGCTCGACGCCGTCGCGCAGCTCGAGGTGCTCGTCGACGGCCAGCCCGTGCAGCTCGCCCCGGGCGCCGGGTGGACCCAGAACGTGACCACCTCGGCCACGTTCGAACTGCCGGGCGTGATGACGCTACGGCTCGTTCCCGGTGCGCCCGCGGCGGATTCGCAGGACACGCTGGACAGGGCGCGCGAGATGCTGACCACGCTCCTCGAGGAGGCTGGCGTACCGGACGTGACGGCGGCCCGGGCCGTCGACGCCCGTCGTCGCGAGCTGGCGGCATCGGTGGGCCGGTTGCGCGCGATCGGCGAGGCGTTGCTCGGCGACGACTCCGTCGTCGACCTGCGTGCGCGCCTCGCCGACCTGCGCGAGCAGCTGGCGGCGGCGGGCGGCGTCGACGACCCGGACGCCGAGGCGATCCGGGCCGAGCTCGCGGCGGCGGCCGACGCCCACCGACTCGCGCGGGCCGACGAGGAGGCGTTGCGCGAGGCCGCCACCGCCGCCACCTCACAGGCGGTGCGCGCCACCGGTGCCGCGACGGTGCTGCGGTCCAAGTTGGACACCGCCCACGTCGAGGTCGCCAGTGCGGCGGATCGCCTTGCCCGCCAACGTGAGTCGCAGTCGGACGACGATCTGGTGATCCAGGCCGAAGCCGACGCCGAGCGCGCCCGCGCCGTCGTGGCGGGAGTGGCGGCGATCGAGGCCGAACTCGCCGACCTTGGCCCGGCGGCGGTGGCAGCCGAACTGGCCGCTGCCGAGGCCGGTGTGGCCGCGCTCGACGAGCGGCACGCCGAGGTGACCGGTGATCTTCGGGAGCTCGCGGCGCAACTGCGCGTCTACGGCACCGAGGGGCGGCGCGGCCGGCTGGACGCCGCGCTGACCGAGCAGGAGCACGCGGCGACCGAGCACGGCCGCGTGCAGCGCCGGGCGGCCGCGGCGCAACTGTTGCAGTCGGTGATGGCGCGGCACCGCGACCAGTCGCGACTGCGCTACGTCGAGCCGTTCCGTACCGAGGTGCAACGGTTGGGCCGCATCGTGTTCGGCGACGACTTCGAAGTCGAGATCGACGGCGACCTGCGCATCGTCAGTCGCACCCTCGACGGCTGCACGGTGCCGTTCGACTCGCTGTCCGGTGGTGCGAAGGAGCAGTTGGGCATCGTCGCCCGCCTGGCCAGTGCCGCGTTGGTGGCCAAGGAGGACGGCGTGCCCGTGCTGATCGACGACGCCCTGGGCTTCAGCGATCCGGACCGTCTGGCCAGGATGGGCGAGGTGTTCGACGCCGTCGGCGGGGACGGGCAGGTCATCGTGCTGACGTGCAGCCCGGAGCGGTATGCGGGCATCGTGGACGCCCACCACCTCGAACTGAGCGCCTAGCTCGCGACCGACTCGGTGCGGCGGGGTGACTCGAACGCCGCCGCGGGGAGGCCTAGGTGGTCGCGCAACGTGGTACCCGTGTAGTCCTCGCGAAACAGCTTGCGCCGCTGCAATTCCGGCACCACCGAGTCGACGAAGTCGTTGAACGTTCCCGGTGACTGCGCCGCCGAGACCATGAAGCCGTCGGCTTCACCCGCGGTGAACGACTCCTCGATCTGGTCGGCGACCTGGGTGGCCGTGCCGACGAACTGGGGCAACAGCACGCCCTGGGCGTACCACTTGCCGATGTCGCGCAACGTCAGGTTGTCGCGCTGGGCCACGCGCCGGGCGGTGTCGAACAGCCCCTGGGTGCCGGTGACGGCGACGTCCTCGACGGGCGCGTCGAGGTCATAGCGGGAGAAGTCGTGGTCGGTGTGCACCGACAGGGTGATCAGTCCCGAGATCGGATCGGCGAGCTCGTTGTGAAAGGCCTGCTTCTCCCGGGCGATGGACTCCGTCTCCCCGATGAAGGGGATGAAGGCGGGGAAGACGAGCACCCCGTTCGGGTCGCGGCCGTAGTTCTCCGCCCGACTCTTGATGTCGTCGTAGTAGGCCTTGCGGCCCTCCGGGGTGGGGTCGATCTCGAAGATCGCCTCTGCCCAGCGGGCGGCGAAGTCACGTCCGGTGCTGGACGATCCGGCCTGGATGAGCACCGGCCGGCCCTGCGGCGACCGCGGCACGTTGAGCGGTCCGCGGGTGCGAAAGTACTTCCCGTCGTGGTCGACCCGCCGGATCTTGTCCGGGTCGGCGAACACGCCGGCCTGCTTGTCGAGCACGAGTGCGTCGGCGTCCCAGCTCGACCACAGTTCTACCGCGGTGCGGACGAATTCCTCGGCACGGTCGTAGCGGTACTCGTGTCCGAGGTGCTCGTCGTAGCCGAAGTTCTGGGCCTCACTCTGCGTCAGCGAGGTGACGATGTTCCACGCCACCCGCCCGCGGCTGACGTGGTCGAGACTGGCGAAGATGCGCGCTAGTTCGTAGGGGTGGAAGTAGGTGGCGGACTTGGTGATCGCGACGCCCAGCTTCGAGGTCACCGCGGCGATGCTGGCAGCCACGATCGACGGATCCAGTGTCGCGGTGGCCTGCGTTCCGCGGCGCAGCGGCTCGGTGACGTCGTCGCCGAAGCGGACGGGTGCGGCCAGCAGGTCGGCGAAGAAGACGAAGTCGAACTTGCCGCGTTCGAGTATCCGCCCGATGCGGTGGTAGTACTCCGGCGTGGTGAATCCGGTGTCGCTGCCCGGGTGCCGCCACGCGGCGTGGGAGTGGGTGACCTGCGAGGCGATCTGGAATCCACCCAGGTGGAGTTGACGTGTCATGGTTCTCGTTTCACGAAGCGCAATTAGAAGTAGGCGTTGGCGGGCAGGGGCGTGTCGTGCAGCAGGTTCGCACCGATCGCGACGGCCTTGTAGGCCACCGGATTGTGCAGCGTGATGGTGCGGATGTTGCGCCAGTGCCGGTCCAGGCCCTTCTGCCGGCTGGCTGCGCTGGCGCCCCCGAGCTCCAGCAGCCGGGTCGCGGCGTCCGGAGCGACGGCGTCCAGGTGAACCTTGACCTTGGCGACCTTGAGCTGGGCGTGCTGCGCCAACTCGGCGTCCGGGTTGCCGTCGGCCGTGCTCGTCGCCGACGCGGTGGCGACCGCGATCGATTCGGCGGCGTCGAGCACCGCCGCCTTCGCGATGAAGGCCGTGCTGGACAGCTCGCCGAGGAGCCGCTGGAGCAGCGGGTCGTCGGTGGGCCGATCGGTGGGGGCGTGGCTGAAACTGCGGTCGCGTGATCGCAGCAGGGCGACCCCGTCGTCCACGACTCCGGCGAGGATGCCGGCCACCACGGCGTGGATGAACAACTGCAGGGAGGCGTACTGCACCGACGGCGCAGCGGGGGCGTCGTAGGGCGCGTCGGCGAGGATCTCGTCGCCGGTGACCGCCACGTTCTTGAACACGGTGGTGCCCGTGCCGGTGCGCCGCTGGCCGAAACCGTCCCAGTCGTCGATCAGCTTGACCCCGGTACGGTCGGCCGGCACCACGACCGTGGCCACGGAGTCGTGGTCGGTGGTGGCGGTGACGGTCAGGTAGTCGGAGAACAGCGTGCCGGTGCTGTAGAACTTCTCGCCGTCGAGGCGGTAGCCCCCTGCCGGATCGGGCAGCAGTCGCGTGTTGAACACCAGGCTGCCGACGGCGTTGGACCCCTTCTCGCTGAAGGCGTTGCCGAACAGCTGCCCGCCGGCCACCTTGCGCAGCCACTGACGTGACGCGGTGTCACCCGCGGCGGCGGTGCGCAGCCGTTCCTCGGTGAACCAGAAGTGCGTCCGAAAGATGTGCGCCACAACGGGATCAGCCCGAGCGACGTCGATGACTGCGGAGAACAATTGGGGCACAGTCACACCCGGGCCACCGAACTCCGGTGGCAGGCGCAGCGTGCCGAACCCGGCTCTCTTCAGGGCGGCAACCTCGTCGAAGGGGTTCTCGTCGTTCAGATCTCGGTCCTTGGCTCCTGCCGCGATGCGGCCGAGCAGCTCCTCCCACTGGGGTGAGCCGGGAAGGATGCGGGCGTTGTTCTCGACGGTGGTCATGTCGTCGTTTCTACGCAAGGCCTCGTGCGGCGGCACTGCTTTGGCTCACCCCGAACCTAAGAACGGCGAACCAGGGCACAATGGGCGGTGATGACGATGAATGCCGGGCGCCGGCGAGTGCACGACAAGCTGACCGCGTTACCCGGGGTCAGCTCGGTGCGCAGGCCCATCCTCGACGGCCGGCCCGAGGAGTTCGACCTGTTCTACGTGCGGATGGGGGAGAAGTCCGACCACCCGCTGCTGTTCATTCCCGGCGGGCCGGGCGCCGCGTCGATCGCGCTGTACCGCGGTTTGCGCAAACATGCCGTCGCCGACGGGCTCGACGTGATCATGGTCGAGCATCGCGGGGTCGGCATGTCGCGCCACGACGACGAGGGCGCCGACCTGCCGCTGGAGGCGATGACCGTCGAGGCCGTGGTGGGCGATCTCGACGCCGTCCTCGAGCACGCCGGCGTCGACTCGGCCGTGGTGTACGGAACGTCCTACGGCACCTACCTTGCCGCGGGCCTCGGCGTCCGCCATCCTCAGCGCATCCACGCGATGATCCTTGATTCGCCACTCCTGTCGGCCGACGACGTCGACGTGGTCCGGGAGGCCGTCCGCCGAGTGCTGTGGGACGGGATCGAGGGCGAGACCGACGAACTCGCCGCCAAGGTGCGTCAGTTGGTCGCCGACGGAGTGCTCACCCCGGCCGCTACGCAGCTCGCGGCCGACATGTACGGCCTCGGGGGAGCGGAGCTGCTCGGTCGCCAGCTCGACCTGCTGCTCTCCGATCACGACTGGGTCTGGGGCGCAGTCGGATTGGGCACGCGTCTGATCGCCGAGCGCACGACGCCGTTCCACAACGAGCCAGACCTGGTCGGCCGCATCGGCTACCGGGAGCTGAACTACGGGGCCGTGCCCGACGGTCACCCGCTCGACCCGGCCGTGGCGTTGCGGGACATGGCCACCGGGGAGGTCGACTTCGTCTCCGAGCCCTACGACCTGGTTGCCGAGATGCCGAACTTCACGTGGCCGACGGTGATCATCTCCGGCGGCCGCGACCTGACCACACCGCGCGCGGTGGCATGCCGAATCGCCGAGCTGATCCCCGATTCGGTGCTGGTCGAGATGCCCAGCAGTGGCCACAGCATCGTCGACGTCAAGGAGCGGTCGGCGCTGGACATCGTGGAGGCCGTCTACGCCGGCGAAATCGCCGAATTGCCCGGCCGGTCAGATGAACTCGACGCCGTGCCGAGCCTGCTCAGCGTGCGTCTGCTCAAGCGGGCGATCACCGCGGCCGCGGTCGCCGAATCCGTGGTGCCCTCGGCGGTACCGCGTGCGGTCCGCAACGTCACGACTACTTCATGAACCCGATCGCGGTGTAGTCCACGTCGGCCAGTCCCGCCGCGCCGAAGTTGGCCAGATTGCTGCGGACCGCGACGTTGCCGGCGGACTGGAACAACGGCAGGCTCGCGCCCTCGGCCCACACCAGCTGGTCGACCTCGTTGGCCAGTGCGCGGGCCTTGTCGGCGTCGAGTTCCGAGAGCGTCTGCTCGATCTTGGCGTCGATCTCCGGGCTGCCGATCTTGCCGAAGTTGCTGTCGCCCGACGAGGCGTAGATCTGCGTCAGACCCGACAGCGGGAACGCGTCGGCGACCCAGCTGAATTGGGCGATGTCGAAGTTTCCGACGGTGATGTAGTTGGTGAAGAAGCCGCTGCCACCCTTGGCCTGCAGATCGAGCTTGACCCCGATCTGGGCGAGGCTGTTCTGAGCGATCTGACCGACCTGGCGGGTGCTTTGCGAGTCGTAGAACAGGTCGCGGATGACCAGTTGCTTGCCGTCCTTCTCCCGGAACTGGCCGTTCATCTTCCAGCCCAGGTCGTCGAGCTCCTTCTTGGCCGCCTCCTGGTCGAAGGCCACGACGCCGCTGTTGTCCTGGTAGCCCTTCTGGCCCGCCACGTAGATGTGGTTGTTCAGCGGTGCCGGGTCGTCGGCCAGGCCGCGCTGGGCCACGTTGGCGATGGTCTGACGGTCGATGCCCTTGGCAATTGCGTTGCGCAGCTTCGGGTCGGCGAGGATCGACCCGGGTGCGCCGTTGAAGGTGAAGTGGTACCAGCTGGTGCTCGGCGCCCGCCGGATGGACACGCCCGCGGTGCGGCGGGCGATCGTCACGTCGTCGAGTGACGAGAGACCGGTGGCGTCGATGGCGTTGTTCTGCAGTGCGGGCAATCGCGCGGCGTCGTCGAGGACCAGGAACGTGATCGTGTCCAGCCGCGGCGGCGTTCCCCACCACTTCGGGTTGCGGCTCAAGGTGATTCGCTGGGCCGTGCGGTCGAGTGCGGTCACGATGAACGGTCCCGCCGACGGACCCGGACCGTTGAGCTGAGCGTTGTTGAACGCCTCCGGGGTGGCGGTCATGCTCTTCGGCGAGAGCACGGTGTTGCCGGCGAACATGCCCTTCCACTCGGCATACGGCTTGGCGAAGGTCATGATCGCCTGACGGTCGTCGACGCCCCGCGTCACCGAGGCGACTCGTTCGCTGCCGTTGGGCGCCGAGATGGCGAAGTCCTTGTTCTTGCCGCTGGTCGCGTCGATCTGGGACTTGATGTCCTCCCAGGTGACCGGCGTGCCGTCGCTCCACACCGCCTTGGGGTTGATCGTGTAGGTGACGACCTGGGGGTTGGTCTTGGTCAGCTCCACGCTGGTGAAGAAGTCGGTGTTCACCGAGGCCGTGCCGTCGGCGGCGATGCGGAACGCCCGGGGCATGGTGGCCCTCGAGATCGCGGCCGCGTCGGCAGTGGGCCCGTTGATGTGCATCGTGTTGAAGTTGTCGGGGAAGTTGGTCAGGGGGATGCGCAGGTTGCCACCCTCCTGCAGCGAGGCGGGATCCTGCGGATTCATGTCGTTGGTGGAGCCGATCTCGGCCTTGCCGCCCGCCGACGGTGCTTCCTGGTTGCCCCCGGAACACCCGGTGAGCACGAGTCCGGCGACGAGAAGTGCGCTGGCGAGACGTCGGATCTGCATGGGACAGACTCTAACCGCTCACGGCTGCGGGACGGCGGCCAGCAACTTCTGCGTGTATTCGTGCCGGGGCCGGGCGAAGATCTCTGCCGCGTCGCCCGACTCGACGATCGACCCCTGGTACATCACCACCAGTTGGTCGGCGAGGTGCTTGACCACCGACAAGTCGTGGGAGACGAAGAGATAGGACAAGCCGAAGCGGTCCTGCAGGTCCAGGAGCAGGTTGACGATCCCGGCCTGGATCGACACGTCCAGGGCGGACACCGGTTCGTCGAGCGCCAGGATCTTCGGCTGCAGCGCGAGTGCGCGGGCGATTCCGATGCGCTGCTTCTGGCCGCCAGAGAACTCGGCCGGGTAGCGGCCGGCGTCCTCCCGTCGCAACCCGACGGTCGTCAACAGCTCGGCGACCCGTTCGTCGACGAGCTTGCCGTCGAAGCCGTTGGCGGTCAACGGTTCTGCCAGGACGTCGAAGACGGGCAGCCGTGGGTCCAGGGAGGCCACGGGATCCTGAAACACCACCTGCAGGTCGCCGCGGAGCGCTCGACGGGCGCGGTGGTCGAGGGTGGCGACGTCGTGGCCGAGGACCTCGATCGAACCACCCTGCGGCGCAGTCAACTCCAGGACCTGGTGCAGCGTCGTCGACTTCCCCGACCCGGATTCCCCGACGATGCCAAGGGTTTGACCCTGTCGAAGGTCGAAGCTGACCCCGTCGACGGCGCGCACCTCGCCGATCCGACGGCGGAACACCGCCCCCTTGGTCAGGGTGAAGGTCTTGACCAGATCACGCACGCGCAGCACGACCGGGGACTCCGGGTCGGCGCGAGCGTCCGGAGGCGCCGTCGACACGCCGTACACGTCGGCGGCCGAACGACCGGCGACGGCGTCGGTGCGGATGCAGGCGGCGGTGTGATCGGGCCCGACGGGAATCGGCTCGGGTTCTGCGGTGAGACAGTCGTCGACGGCCATCGGACACCTCGGTGCGAAGGGGCACCCCGGAGGCAGCGCCGCCATCGACGGTGGGGCACCGGGAATCGGCACCAGGCGCGAGCCCTGCGCGGCGTCGAGGCGGGGCACCGACCCCAGGAGTCCGACGGTGTACGGCATCACCCGGCGCTCGGCGAGACCGGCCACCGGCGCCGTCTCGACGGCCTTGCCGGCATACATGACCAGTGCCCGGTCGGCGAATTCCGAGACCACCCCGAGATCGTGGGTGATGATCAGCACGCCTGCACCGGTCACGTCGCGAGCGGTGCGCAGCACGTCGAGGATCTGCGCCTGCACCGTGACGTCGAGCGCCGTCGTGGGCTCGTCGCAGATGATGAGGTCCGGATCGTTGGCGATGGCAATGGCGATCACCACGCGCTGGCGTTCGCCACCGGAGAGTTCGTGCGGGAACGACTTGGCGCGGCGCCGCGGCTGCGAGATGCCCACCAGCTCCAGCAGTTCCACCGCCCGTGTCGCCGCGGCGGCCCGGCCGAGGTCGCGTTGATGCACGCGCAGTGCCTCCGAGATCTGCTGGCCTACCGGGTACACCGGGGTGAGCGCCGACATCGGATCCTGGAAGACGGTGCCGACGACGCGTCCGCGGATGCGTGACATCCGCTGGTCGTCCAGGCCGATGAGTTCGTCGCCGTGCAGTCGCACCGACCCCGACACCCTGGCGTATTCCGGGAGCAGGCCGACGACCGCCATCGCCGTCGCGGACTTGCCCGCGCCGGATTCGCCGACCAGCGCTACGACTTCGCGGGGCTTCACGTCGAAGGACATGCCACGCACGGCCTCGACGTCCTCGGCGTCGGTGCTGAAGCCGACGCGCAGGTCGGCGACCTCCAGGAGTTCGCTCACGAGCGCCGCCGCCGACGGGGTTTCGAGCCAGGATCGATCGCGTCGCGCAGGCCGTCGCCGATCACGTTGGCGCACAGCACGATCAGCACCAGGATGCCGGCCGGAAACAGGAACACCCACGGGAAGGTGGTTACCGACGGAGTGCCGTCGGCGATCAGCGTGCCCAGTGAGACGTCGGGTGGCTGGATCCCGAAACCCAGGAACGACAGCCCGGTCTCGGCCAGGATGGCCACGCCGACGTTCAAGGTGGTGTCGATGATGAGGATCGAGGCGACGTTCGGCAGCACGTGCCGGACGATGATTCGCCGGTTCGACACACCCATGTACCTTGCGGCGGTGACGAACTCGCGTTCGCGCAGACTCATCGTCATGCCGCGGACGATGCGCGCGCTGATCATCCAGCTGAAGGCGGCCAGCAGCAGGATCAACGAGAACACCCGGCCGGACTCACCGAGCCGCGGTGTCACGATCGCGATGAGGATGAAGCTCGGCACCACCAGCAGCAGGTCGACCACCCACATGGCCGTGCGGTCTCGCCACCCTCCGAAGTAGCCGGCCACGGCGCCGACGGTCGCGGCGATGACCGTGGAGAGGAACGCGACGCAGACGCCGATCAGCAGGGACTTCTGCATGCCGCGCAGCGTCTGGGCCAGGAGGTCCTGGCCGAGGCCGTTGGTGCCGAACCAGTGGCTGGTGCTCGGCGGCTGCTGCAACGCCAGGAAGTCCAGATCGGTGTAGCTCCACGGCAGCAGCGGCGGCAACGCGTAGCACCCCACGAACATCACCGCCAGCACGACGAGGGCGGCGACCGCCAGCCGGTTGCCGAGGAAACGGCGCGTGGTCAGCGCGCGACGGGAGGCGAAGTGGCCTGCGTCCACGCCCGAGCGGGCCGTCGTCGACGCCTCCGTGGTCACGGGTTCGGTCACCACATCGCTCCTCGCATGCGCGTCATGTCACGCCACCCTCACCCGTGGATCCAAGGCCGCGTAGATCACGTCGGAGAGCAACCCGGCCAGCAGGATGGTGGCCCCGGTGAAGACCGTGATCGCGGCGATGATGTTGGTGTCCTGGGTGGCGATGCCCTGGACCACCCATTCGCCCATGCCGTGCCAGCCGAAGATCTTCTCCACGAACACCGCTCCGGTCACCAGACCGCCGACGCCGTAGGCGAACAGCGTGGCCATCGGTATCAGCGCGGTGCGAAGACCATGCTTGAACAACGCCTGCCGCCGGGTCAGGCCCTTCGCGCGGGCAGTGCGGATGAAGTCCTGACCCAGCACGTCGAGCATGGCGTTCCGCTGGTACCGGCTGAATCCGGCGATCGAGAACAACGCCAAGGTGGTCGTCGGCAGGACGAGATGCTGCAGGCGGTCGAGGAACTGGCCGCCCGCCCCGCCACCGACCATCGGGGACGACTCCCCGGTGTACTCGAACAGGTTGAAGCCCAACGCGGTGTTGCTGCGCAACGCCCCGAGGATCAACAGGTTCGCCACGACGAAGGTGGGCATGCTGATCAACAGCAGCGACAGCACGGTGATCACGCGGTCGGACACCCGGTACTGCCGCACCGCGCCCCACGCGCCGACCACCACCCCGATCACGGTGCCGAGCACCGAGCCGAGGAACACCAGCCGCAGGCTCACGCCGATGCGGCGGCCCAGTTCGTCGGACACCGGCTGCCCGGCCACGGTCGTGCCGAAGTCGCCATGCACGGCCTCGGTCACCCAGTGCACGTAGCGAAGGGGAATCGGCTTGTCGAGCGCGAGCTCGGCGGCCTTCGCGTCGATCACCGACTGCGGTGGCCGGGGGTTGCGACCTTCGAGACTGTCGAGCGGTTTGAACGACCACGACGCGAGCGCGAAGGTCAGGAACGACGCCAACAGCAGCAGGACGACGTAGTTCAGCGCCCGGCGGGCGAGGAAGCGCGTCATGGCGCGCCCGTCGGAAACTGCATGGCCACAGGGTAGGAGATGAGCGGTCCGGGGGCGTCGTCGGCGTCGGGGCCACGATGCCTGGGAACGTGCTTGGGGTTTGATGCGCGGTTACTGGGGTTACCCGAGGAGACAGCGGGGGTCGAAACGGCCCCGGCACACCCGAACAGCCCCGATTTGGGAGGGACCCCATGAACGGCAAGAACATGAAGGTCATCGCGGCAAGCGTCGGCGCAGGCGCCCTCATCGCCGGCGGTGCACTGACCGCGGCGTCGACGAGCTGGGCCGAGCCAGAGCCGTCGACTCCCGGTCCGGTGCCCACCGAAGAGGCCACCATCGGCGAGACCACGACCGAGACGGCTCCGCCCACGACGCCGACCACGTCCTCGGCGGTGCCCGAGATCGAAGGCCCGGCCGCACTGCCGCCCGAGCAAGAGGGCGCGCTGTAGATCCTGGCTCAACGACCAGGTGACAGGGGAGGCCCCATGGTGGTGACCATGGCGGTCTCCCCTTGTCGCGTGGCCTTGATGAGGACGGTGTCGCCCGCGGCGAAGGGGGGCGTCGTGGCCCGCTGTACCTCGCGGATGACGTAGCTCTGGATGAAGCCGTCCGCACTGCGGGCGGTCACCGCGACGGGTGAGATCGCGGTGATCGTGCCGGTCTGCTCGAGGATCGTCGAGAAGCCGCCGTGCTCGTCGGCGACGACGTACTCGCCGTGCAGGGCGTCCGGTTCGGCGGGCGCGGAATGGCGTCCGCCCGGGGGAGGTCCCGGTGGCCCCCCGAACCCGGCGAAGTCACCGAACCCACCAAAGTCCCCGGCGCCGCCGTGAAAGGTCGTCTGCGTCGCCGCGGCTACCGCGGCCCCGCCAACGCCCGCGACGGCCGCTGCCACCGCGACGGCGCCGAGTGTCTTGCGCATTCCCCAGGTGTCCACGACCGCCACTGTGCCGGTCGAGGCTATGCGCGAGCTGTGAGCCTGGCTTTCACAGCTTGGGCATAGGGTCGGCACAGGAGGCGCCCATGGCGCGGATCCACACTGAGGACGTGACCACCATGAATGGCGCCGACCGCGAGCACGCCGACCCCGCCCGGCTCGTCATGCGCCGGTCCGACGGCAAGCCGATCAACGTGCTGGTGGTCGACGACGAACCGGTGCTCGCCGAACTGGTGTCCATGGCGCTGCGCTACGAGGGCTGGGACATCTCCACCGCGGGTGACGGGCACACGGCCATCGCGGTGGCGAAGGAGAACCCACCCGACGTCGTGGTGCTCGACGTCATGCTGCCCGACATGAGCGGCCTCGACGTGCTGCACGAGCTGCGCGCCCAGATTCCCGGCCTGCCGCTGCTCTTGCTCACGGCCAAGGACTCGATCGAGGACCGCATCGCCGGACTGACCGCAGGCGGCGACGACTACGTCACCAAGCCGTTCAGCCTCGAGGAGGTCGTGCTTCGGTTGCGCGCGCTGCTGCGGCGCACCGGGGTGGCCGACGAGACGGGCGGTGCCCAGATCGTGGTCGGGGACCTCGTGCTCGACGAGGACAGCCACGAGGTCACCCGCGCGGGGGAGCCAATCACGTTGACCGCGACCGAGTTCGAGCTGCTGCGGTTCATGATGCGCAACGCCAAGCGGGTGCTGAGCAAGGCGCAGATCCTCGACCGGGTGTGGAGCTACGACTTCGGCGGCCGGTCCAACATCGTCGAGTTGTACGTGTCCTACCTCCGCAAGAAGATCGACAGCGGCCGCGAGCCGATGATCCACACGTTGCGCGGCGCCGGGTACGTGCTCAAGCCCCCGCGATGAGCGCAGCTGCCGCGGGGCGATCCGAACCGCACAGCAAGCTCTTCGAGCCGCGGACGTGGTCGCTGCGGGCACGGCTGCTGCTCACGCAGATCGTGTTGCTCGCAGTGGTGTGCGCGAGCATCGGAATCGCGACGGAGTTTGCGCTGGAACGCTTCCTGATGCGCCAGCTCGACTCGCAATTGGTGGAGGCGGGCAAGCGGTCTGCGGCCATCTTCGACCTGCCGCCACCGCGGTC
>Ga0102593_1001100_pt1 | contig 30139 bp, 35 predicted proteins | sample AraplaCol_mMS_r2_2_FD_76862 | JGI IMG/M metagenome (GOLD analysis project Ga0102593, IMG submission 76862) | Arabidopsis root microbial communities from North Carolina, USA - plate scrape MF_Col_mMS_r2 (SPADES assembly) (version 2) | ecosystem: Host-associated > Plants > Roots > Endosphere...
ATGATATAGCAGTTTGGTCTCCTGAAAGCTTTGAATAAACTTCTAGAATGCTGATTATGGTAACTTTAATAAATACTTAGGAAAGGTGAAATTAATGTTTGAAAGTCAGCCAACTAAAAAAGACTTGATAAATAAATTAGAGAACGTTCTTAAAGGAAAGATGTCTAGAGAACAATTTAATCAATGGTCCTATAAATGGGTTCAAAACCTAGAGAGTAGAAATGTGCTCTCTTCTGATGAAGATCAACTACATGAATACCTTATTTTTTTATTATGTATAGATTTAGAGGTTGAACCAAATATATATTTTCATGAAGATATAGAACTAAAAGAATGGATTAAAAAAATAACGCTAGGTATTCCATTAACTTAATATAGGTATTTCAATAATTGCCGATAATACGTTTTATGTTAACTACAAACGTATACTTCTACGGCAGGTAGGTTTGATTCTGTTTCAAAACGCTAAAGGAATAAAGTCAAGGCTTTTCTTTGAATTATTGAAATTGTCTTATTAAAAATGATCAAAAATAGGTTGTAAATGAGCTTCAAGTTCAGACATAACACAAAAGCCTTTGCTTAACCTATTAAAGCAAAGGCTTTTTATTTAATCGGATTTCCTCTTATAAAGAAAAAGCTCCCATTGCAATAGATACAAGAATCATTATAATCGATGTTCCAATAGCCCATGGTAAAGTGAATTTTTGGAATTCCCCGAAATCAACTTTCGCCATCCCTACTAATAGATAGGTTGAGGCAACGAGTGGACTTAATAGATGAACGCCAGGTCCCATAAGAGCAGCTCGAGCAATCTCCCCAGAATCCACTCCATAATTACTAGCAGCTTCTGCAATTATTGGTAGAATTCCAAAGTAATATGCATCATTAGACATAAAGAAAGTAAATAGAATAATATGCATGATTAAGCCCTATTTCCTTTTAGATATTTTTCATATGCCTTCAATTAGATAAGAAAAAGATATCACTCCATCATTAATAACTAATCGATTAAAGAGAAATGATATTAATTAGTTTCTTTTATTTATTAAGAAAAGAAAAAAACTAATTTTTGAAGGTCAATGTGTTATTGCTTAAAAATATTTGACGACAAATGAAAATTCCCCCTTCATATCTTATACCAATTTATGTTTTACTTCTCTTTTAAGAAATTGTTTTATTCACTTTATTTCATCATAAAACTTATAAGCACTAAAAGTTGGTTTTTTTAACTACATTAAATACCTTATTGAACTAAAAAGGTATCAGTTTAGTAAGATCCATCTAAGTATAATTAAATTTTATTTTAAAGTATCATGGATCCCCTTCTTTTTCGTACATACTTGTACGGAGGTGGTGTTTATGGTTAATCAGTTAGAAGTTCTTACCCAGCATGTCAATGATAAACAATACTATTACTGGCTTCATTACGATTTACTTAGCGCTCAATGATGGCTAATTGTAATTTTAATTGTGCTCTTTCTATTTATTCTTTATCTGCTCGTTGACCGACAACGAATGGTATTTATTCTCTTAGTCTTTTTCATTAGCTTCGTTGTAGTATGTATAAATTAAAAAATATATTAACTATTCTAATGAATTATTAATTTATTTTTCATAGATACTTAAGAGTATTCCCATACAATTATCTTAACTTTAAAAACATATTGGATATGAGGTGTTTTTTAACAAAAATTACTTTCAACAAAAACAAATAATAGTAAATAATTCATGGAGTAAATTGATATAAATTGCACTCGTTTTTTGAATTCTAAAATGTATGGCAATGCTATAGAACAATCAGCTTGTTCTTTAAAAAAAGTTGTGGGAAACCACTGTAAAGAAGGGGAATGCGTATGCAAGAGAACCAAAATAAATTGGGTATTTCACTTAACAAAGTGCCAGAAGTCACAATTTTCTTCTGGATAATCAAAGTTTTATGCACAACTGTAGGTGAAACATTTGCTGATTTTCTAAATTTCAACCTTGGATTTGGGTTAACTCTCACTACTATAATTATGGGAATAGCATTTTTTATTTTATTGTATCTTCAGTTTAAAGCAACTAAATATGTCCCAGGGATTTATTGGACAACGGTTGTGCTTATAAGTGTATTTGGAACATTAGTAACTGATAATTTGACAGATGCAATGGGAGTACCTCTTGAAGTTAGTACAATTGTCTTTTCCGTTCTACTTGGATTAACTTTTCTTTTTTGGTACCTGAGTGAAAAAACACTCTCTATACATTCAATTTATACAAGAAAAAGAGAAGTTTTCTATTGGCTTACTATTCTATTCACATTTGCACTTGGAACAGCAGTAGGTGATTTATATTCTGAACAACTAGGTTTTGGATATCTTAAAACGGGAGTAACAGTCATCATTATCATAGGCTGTATCTTTTTGGCATACAAATCGAAACTTAATGGAATTTTAGCATTTTGGATTGCCTATATTCTTACTCGTCCACTGGGAGCATCATTAGGAGATTACCTATCACAAACAAAAGTTAATGGTGGATTAGGTTTGGGAACAACTGTTACTAGTGTTATTTTTCTTTTAGCTATTTTAGCAATAATCGTTTTTCTTGCTATTACAAAAATTGATATAACTTCAAAAAGTGAAATAGTGGATACACGCCAAACACGTGCAAGTAAGAAAAATATTTTGACACAAACCATTGTAGTGCTTTGCCTTTTCTTAGTTCTAAGTATAGGTGGTTATATCTGGCGCAGTAATGATATAGCATCACAATCCACTGCTTCACAAGCTACATTATCTGGGCAATTAAAGGATTTTATTAAAATTGAAAATGACATGCTCAAGGATGTGAATTCAAAAAACTTTACTTCAACGAAAAAAGGAGCAGACGATTTAGAACATCAATGGGACTCGTCGGAAGCTAAACTTAGAAAAGTAGATGGTTCTAAATGGACTAAAATTGATGGAACTATTGATGTGGTATTAGCAGCAGCTCGTTCATCTAATCCTGATGATAATAAGTGCAAATCAGCTCTTAATAATTCACTAAGTGTCCTAAACGCAGCTAATAAATAAAAAAGGAATCGCGATTTGCGATTCCTTTTTTATTTCAAAGACCTGTTTTTATTATCACATTTAAATACAAAAACCGATTTAAATGTGAATTTCACCTAAAATAGACACTTTTGATTTTTAATGCTTCATTCTCTTCCCCCACTTAATAGCTATTGTTGTGCTTTCATGTCTTTATATAAGTGCATTGTGTATTCACTCTCTACTTTGCTTAGCTTCTGTTTGTTCAAAACGTTTCTCCAGGTAACGTTGATAAAACCAAATGGCGATAGCAAGCCAGCAACCACTAGCAAAATACCCTCCAATAACGTCGCTAGGATAATGCACACCTAAATAAATACGACTAATACCTATTGTCAGAATCATTATAATGCTAGTAACGATTAAAAGTGTACGTCCCCAGCGAGTAGGAATATGACGCCAGAGCAAGAATGAAAGAACGCCGTAAACAGCAAAGGCACTCATAGCATGTCCACTTGGAAAACTATAACCATTTATTTTGATTAATCGATGAAAATCAGGACGTGCACGATGAAAAAGCCGTTTTAGCAATTCATTAAGAATTGGAGAGCCTACAATAATGGCTATAAATAAAATAAGCTCCGTTCGATGTTTTAATACTTTATAAAGAAAAAATAAACTAAAGAGAGAAATCACTGCAACGGATGGTGTAGAGCCAATGAAAGTAAAACCCTTCATAATAGCCGTTAATCCAGGAGATTCGAATCCTTGAATAAACGATATAATAGAATCATCGGATGCCTCAATTTTTGATCCACTAATTAAAATAGCCATCCCACTAAAACAAAGAAGGGAGAATATGCTTAACATAAAAGCCATTGTAAATTGGAATTTCAACTTCATACTAGACACCTCTAATTTCTGTCCTTTATCAAGCTACTTTTGATGGAATGTGATAAGGTCTTTTTATTTTTACATTTTAATGTTTCTTTGTTTTTGCAGTTAGGAGTATTAAAAATAAAGAGCTTGTTTTATATGCACATTTATAAAGAGTTATTAAACAGAGGCAATACAATCGTTACATTTGTTCCTTCGCCTTCTTTACTTTCAATGTTAATAGTGCCGTGGTACTGTTCAACCCAGCGTTTGGCTATAGCCAGCCCTAAGCCCAACCCTCCCTGTTTTCTGCTCCTTGCCTTATCCACTCGATAAAATCTATTTAAAATATAGGGTATATCTTCTTCTGGAATTCCAATTCCTTTATCCATTACTTTAAGGGATACCTTTTCATTGATTAGAGAACAGTCTATAACTACCTCTTTCTCTTCCTTCTTAGAATACTTGACTGCATTATCTAACAAAATGATCAATATTTGTTCTAGATGTCGAGAAGAAATATTCACATAAAGATTTTCATGTGAATGTTTTATTTTAAACTCATAGTTGCTATACAGTACTTCAAAATTCCTTACAACATGTTGGACAGTCGTCCATACATTGATAGGTTCAACATCTACAGGATTTATCAGACTATTTTCAGCTCGGGATAACTCTAATAATTCTTGCACCAGATTCGTTAAACGCTCTACTTCTTTCAGACTGGATTTCAAGGATTTATCTAGTATTGCAGCATCATTTTTGCCCCAGCGATTTAACAACATCAAATGTCCTTGAATAATGGCTAACGGAGTCCTTAATTCATGTGAAGCATCCTCTACAAACTGTTTTTGCTGTAAAAAGGAGTCTTCGAGGCTATCCATCAACTCATTAAATAAACTACCTAATTGAGCAAATTCATCGTTTTTTTCATTAACTGGAACCCGTTCTTCAAGGCCATTTGTTTTTATTTTTTTCATCGTCAATGTTAACGCTTGAATGTTAGATAGTATTTTCTTTGCTAGAATTGTTCCACCTAAAATACTAAAGATAAGCGATCCTACTCCTGCAGCAATCATTAGTAAGAAAATCTTATCCATAAAGGCATCGGACATCTCCATATTTCTAATAATTTCAACCGTTCCAGAGAAGTTGTCGGTGACGATAGGAGAACGAAGAACGAGTAGACGTTCGTCGTTCTTTCGAATCACTTTATACTCTTGATGCTTCACTGTTTTCGGTTGCTGCCAGTTTGGTGAAACATTATTTGAGGTACTAGTTATAACGTTTCCTTTCGTATCAAGAATCCGAATCAGCTGATTCTTCTCATTAATTTTTGATAAGTATCCTTCACTGTTTTCAATTTGGTTTAAAGATAAAGGTTCATCATCAGATTGAATAAAAGCTAGAACTTCTTTTAATTGATGAATACCATTTTGCTTCTCATAATTTAAAATACCGTTATCAATCACAATATATTGAAAGAGGTTATAAGAGAGAAAAAGAAAAAATAAAAACATGGAAGACCATAAAGTTATCTTCCATCTTATAGGTAAATCTTTTATATATGTTATCTCTTTTCTCATTCACGCATCACGTACCCAACCCCTCTAATAGTTTGAATATATAACTCTTTGTCCTCTGCACTTAATTTATTTCTTAAATATCTGACATATACATCTACAACATTCGTTTCAACAACTGAATCGTACCCCCACACTTGTTCTAACAGTATATCTCTCGTCAATACTTTATTAATGTTACGCATAAAAATGGCTAGAAGTTCAAATTCTTTGTTCGTGAGTTCAATAGGCTTTTTTTCTTTTATCATTGTTCTTGATTCCAAATCAAGTTCAATATCTTTAAATGTTAATAGTAGCTTCTGATTCAACATCTTGTTGTTTTCTTGACGTCTAAAAATGACTCGCATCCTTGCAAATAACTCTTCAATTGCAAATGGTTTCGATAAATAATCATCGGCCCCATTATCAAGCCCCATTACCCTATCCATGACACTATCCTTAGCTGTGAGCATAATAACAGGAGTATCCTTAGTTGTTCTTAGTCTTCTACATACTTCAATTCCATTTAATCCAGGCATCATTAAATCAAGTAATATAATATCGTAATTCTGCTTGGTTGCTTTATCTAAACCAGCGCGCCCATCATAAGCTACGTCAACTAAATATCCTTCATATTTTAGTTCTAGTTCTAAAAATTCTACTAATCCTTCTTCATCCTCTATAATTAGTACCTTTTGCATATAAGATACTCTCCTTTGTCTAAAAATAAAAAAACATAGAAACTTTTTCTATCATTAATGAATGCTGATGCTATGTACCCTGATTTTGAAAGATAATAATAAAAAAGATGAACTGAGTTTTTCTATAATTCCTCTTCTTCCTTCAAACCTTTTCTTCAATTTATCAAGTGAAAATTAAATTTCAATAAAAAAGAGATTAAGAATAAATGAAATTATTTCTTAATCTTCTTTAATCAATCATATAAAGCTACTCTCGAGATTCCCCTTAGAACCTTCGATGTCAAACGTCATGGTGAACTGTGCATATTCTTACTATTAAAATTTAACTTTCTTTAATGGTGTATCCTATACCTCGAACAGTCTCAATGAGTGAGGTACTAAATCCTTCTTCAACTTTCTTTCTCAAATAACTTATATAAACATCAAGTACATTTGTGTCGCCATCGTATTCATATCCCCATACATTCAGTAAGATACCTTCACGCGTAACCGTTTTATTTTTATGAAGGACTAAATAAACCAATAAATTATACTCCTTAGGTGTTAAGCAGATTTTTTGCCCAGCTCTAGTTACTTCTCTTGATTCGGTATTTATAACTACATCTTTAATTAATAATAATGAGTCATTTTCTGTCTTATCTCTAATAACAAGATGCTTATAACTTAGTAAAGAACGTATCCTAGCTAGCAATTCTTCAGTTTTAAATGGCTTAGTTATATAATCATTTGCTCCATGATCTAATCCCATTACCTTGTCTAGAGTTGAATTACGGGCTGTTAAAAGAATAATAGGCACGTAATTTTCTCTCTTTCTTAATTTACGCAAGACCTCTATACCACTCATTTTCGGCAGCATAATGTCAAGTAGAATTAAATCAAACAAATCTGATAAGGCTGTTTCGAGACCATCTCTTCCATTGTTTTTTATTTTCACTTGGTAACCTTCATGTTCAAGTTCCATTTTTAATATGTTTCCTATTTCTACTTCATCTTCCACAATTAGAATGCTTTCTTTCATCGAACCCCTCTTTTCAAACTCGAGATTTTTACATATCGTTGTTCCCATAACGAAGAGAAGTATATGGCTACCACAAACCAACACCTCATTGAAAGATAGGAAATTTTAAGTGCTGAACATAAAAACATAAGATAAAAGACTGCTATTAAGATGTGATATCAAATTCCCTACCCATTGTTCTTTGCTTTAATAACAATTACTTCACTAATATCATTAAAGTTGGATGAGGGTTTTACAATGGCCAATTGTGTTAGTCCATATTCATCGGGTTTTACTTTAATTACTTTTCCTAAAGCTAATTTCCCTTGAAAAATTGAACTGATAGGAGAGGTTTGAACTTTATCTCCTACATTAACCTCAGCCTCACTAGGAATTTTTCTAATAATTAAATTACCCTTTTTATCATCATAGCCTTCTAATGTTCCATTTACGTTTTTCTTATCCTTTAACATTACCGCCATGCGATTTGTCCTAAGGTTTGAGCTAATTAGTTCTACTATAGAGGTTGACGAGAAAACTTTAGATACCTTCCCAATGACTCCATTTGTACCTAGCACATTCATATCTATTTTTAATCCCTGATTCTTTCCCTTATCAATTGTTATTTCATTGTTCCAATTGTTCGTTGAGCGACCAATTACGGTAGCTGTTACAGGATTATAGGCTTTCACCTTAGCTTCTGTTTTTAGAATTTTTTTAAATGCTTTATTTTCATATTCCAACTTATAAACATTTGCTTCATCCTGATTTTCAGTGGCTAGTTTATTCTTTAAGGTAACGTTTTCCCGGTAAGTGGAAAATAATTGACTCACTTGTTGAGGTTCACTCCAAGAAACCTTGTCTAGAAAAGGTAAGCTATCTTTGTACAAGCTCCCAACAACAATGAATCCTCCTATAGCAAGAATCCCTCCTATCAAAATATATCTATGTCTTCTCTTCTTTCTTTGAAAACGTATCAAAATGGCACCTTCCTACCAATAGTCATGCTATTTATAATATTATTAGCTGTTTCTTAAAAACTTCTTAAGTATTATCATCTTTGAACTCTTAATAGCTGTTTGACGTTCTCCTTCTTTCAATGAATTGTACTTATTTTCTGGTTTCAGAAGCTGAAGGCATAACGTTATGGTAAAAAAAATTGGCTCATATGATTTAAATTTAATACTGTGTAATGAAATTAAAATGAAATTAAAATGAGAATTCAATGAAAAGTTTTTTATAGAAATCTCATTAAATTCTTATTTACTTTTCATTTTCATTTTATAAAAAGACTGTACAGTTTGAATTGCAATGATAAGGCTTTTAAAGAATTTTTTAGAAAAACTTTAGGTATGTGTGCCGTTTATTTAAGAGAATAAACAGTTAGCACAAGAAGGAGAGAAAAATTAAAAATGCAAGCATCTTCGCCAATGAATAAAATTGCACAAATTACCCTTGTTTTTTGGATTATGAAGATTTCTGCTACGACACTAGGTGAAACCGCAGGTGACTTATTAGCACAAACACTGGGAGTTGGATACGCAGTTAGTACGCTAATCTTTTTTAGCATATTTTTAATTACACTTGTAGCTCAACTGAGCTCTAGGAGATATATTCCGGCCCTTTATTGGACTGTTATTCTGTCAACTAGCGTAGCTGGCACAACAATGTCTGATTTTATGGACCGTACACTGGCATTAGGTTACGCAAAAGGCTCGATGATATTAATCACTATATTGTTGTCGATATTTGCATATTGGTATTTTAGCGAGCGTTCATTAAATATCAATTATATTAGAAATCGCAAGGCTGAAGTACTTTATTGGATTGCCATTCTTTTCTCAAACACATTAGGTACAGCTTTAGGGGATTTTTTGTCTGATACGTCTGGCCTTGGGTACATAGGTGGAGCTATTTTAATCGGCAGCTTACTAGCATTCATCGTTATATGTACCTTCTATACAAAGATTTCTCGTGTATTTTTATTCTGGGTAGCATTTGTTTTAACTCGCCCTTTCGGAGCAACATTTGGAGATCTTTTGACAAAGCCACATGAAAAAGGTGGTTTGGACTTAGGTACGACAGGATCTTCTCTAGTCCTAGCCTCCATTCTTATTGCCTTTATGATTTATACAACATTTAAACAAAATAACGTAAGTTCAGAACAAGCGCTGTAGATTTTCTTTTTTATTTAATACATTATAAAATTCATAAAAAGGAAAAATCTAATGAAGTGACTGATTGCATGAACACCCCCTTTTTCGCACATACTCGTACGGAGGTGGTGTTTATGGTTAATCAGTTAGAAGTTCTTACCCAGCATGTCAATGATAAACAATACTATTACTGGCTTCATCACGATTTATTTAGTGCCCAATGGTGGCTAATTGTGATTTTAAATGCGCTCTTTCTATTCATTTTTTATCTGCTAGTTGACCGACAACGAATGGTATTTATTCTCTTAGTATTTTTCATTAGCTTTGTATTAGTAGGTATTGTGGATGAACTGGGAAAGTTCTTTGATGTATGGAGCTACCCTCATCAATTCCTAGTGTTTACCCATCGGTTTAATTCCGTTGATTTTGCGGTTATCCCAGTTATACTTACGTTGGTGTACCAATTCTTTAGCAAATGGAAGTTCTATTGGATTGCACTATTATCAAACTTGTAGTCCCACTTATAAGCCCCTACTTTGGATGCTGGCTCATACTTAGCTAAAAACCATTTGTTATTTACATTCATCTCTATATTTTCCTTTATAACCTTTATATTTTGCCATCTAAATAGACTAAATCACAGGTTTATTCTATTTTAATTATATATCAAAATTGAGTTGGGAAACTTGAATATCATATACAAAGTTAGTTAACATAATCACTCTTTCCAGAAAACATGTGAAAAACGATCCCTTGATAATCAAGGGATCGTTCACTTTTTGTTTTTCTTTTTTATCTTTGAAATACCATTGGTTATTGTACATTTTTACCACTTATAGCTTAAACGAGATTGTAAGAGATTGTCCTTAGTGACCCATAAAAAATTCCCCTCCACGTATAGTGTAACCCTCACTCTCAAAGAGTAGTTTTTTCACACTATATTTAGAGGGGATAATACCAAATTTTACTTATTTTCTCGCATTACTTGAGCTACTTCAGTAAAAATTACGCCTAAGCCATGTGCACCTGCGTCCGGATAACCAAGACTTCTTTCTCCAACCGTACCAGCACGTCCCATACGTGCAACAATCTGTTCGGTTGATTTTGCTCCTTCAACAGCAGCTTCTGCTGCTTTGACAAGAGCATGTTTCAAGCTTTCACCTTCAGCAGCACTTGATGTTAACGTATCTGCATAAGGTACTAAGGCATCGATTAAAGTTTTATCTCCCACAACAGCTCCACGTCCAAAAGAACGTTCTCCTGTTGCTTGAATTCCTTTTACAGACGCTTGAACCATTTCAGCAAATTCTGCTAAAGTGAGTTCGGTTTTAGATTCGGTGTTCTTTCCAGCCGCACGAAACGCTGATCCCCAAATAGGTCCTGATGCTCCACCACAGTGCTCCATGATAACGATAGAACACGCCTCTAAAAAGTTGCCAATATCATTTGATTTATTTTCTAGAATTTCGTGCCATTCAGATTTCAACTGTTTGAATCCTTTAGCAACACTCATTCCAAAGTCCCCATCACCAGCATGGGAATCTAATTCACAGAATGGTATTTCATTTCTAATAATACATTCACTCATTTGGTCAACCATAAAAATAATATTATTCAACGTCAATCGATTTTCCGTTACTACGGAATATTCTTTGTTGGTTTGCACCTCATAGGACACTTTCGGGGCCTCCACGGTACCGATGATTTCATCATAAGTGACAGCTGGTACTTCACCTTTGATTCTTAGCGCAGGAGTATCGCACTCTTCAGATAAGAGACTCTTTAAGTTTTCATCTAATTTCATAATTGAAATAGAAGCACCGGCCATATCAATGGCTGTCATATAGTTTCCGACAAACGTTCTTGCAATCGTTACTTTTCTACGTGACAATTCACGAATGACAGAATGATTTAATAAATATAGTTCTTGAAGAGGTGTGCTTCCAAATCCATTAATTAGGACAGCCACTTCTCCTTTTCCATCTTCTATCCCTATTTCTTTTAATAATGCCGTTACCATGCGCTCTGCAAGTTCGTCTGCTGAAATAATTTTTTCACGACGGATACCAGGTTCTCCATGAATGCCAACCCCAAATTCCATCTCATCTTCTGCAATCTCAAACGTAGGAGTTCCTTTAGCAGGAACTGTACAAGAAGTTAGCCCAATACCAATGCTTTTAACATTCGCAATAGCGTTTTCTGCTGCCTCTTTCACTTTTGGTAGATCATATCCGCGTTCTGCTGCAGCACCTGCTATTTTATGGACAAGAACAGTACCAGCTACTCCACGTCTTCCAACTGTATATAAACTGTCCTGTACAGCAATATCATCATCTACTTTTACATAATCCACTTGAATTCCATCTTCTTCTGCCAGATAAGCAGCATTCTTGAAATTCATCATGTCACCACTGTAGTTCTTAATAACTAGTAAAGTTCCCTTATCGCTTGCTGTTTCTTTAATGGCTTGATAAATCTGTATTTGAGAAGGTGAGGCAAATACATCACCACAAACTGCTGCATCTAACATGCCCTTGCCAACATATCCAGCGTGAGCAGGTTCATGTCCACTACCGCCCCCACTAATTATACTTACTTTGTTTTTATTAATTTGCTCTTTTTTAATGACTTTATATTTTTCAATTAAATTCAGTTCAGTATGTGCTAGAACCATTCCTTTACACATTTCAAGTACGACATCTTCTGGTTTATTAATAATTTTTTTCATCTTATATTAACCTCTTCTTATAATCATTTCCAATTTGATCTGCTGCGATGATAGCTGCAGCTACTGACTCTGGAGTAATAGGGAATGGCATAGAATAAATAGATTCCTCTGGAATACAAGCTTTATTAGCTACTTCCATTAACTCTTCTTGTGTGATTTGTTCTACTCCAATATCAGCAAGACAAACTGGAAGTCCTACTGCTAAACAGAAATCTAACACTTCTTCTATTTCCTCAGTTGGGGCATTTTCCAATACCAATTGTGCTAATGTACCAAAAGCTACTTTTTCACCGTGGAAGTAGTGGTGCGCACTTTCTAAAAGAGTAAGTCCATCATGAATTGCATGTGCGCCAGCTAATCCACCACTTTCAAACCCTAATCCTGATAATAAGATATTGGCTTCAATAATATTTTCTAAGGCTGGAGTAACAACATTATGATCGCTTGCAGCTTTTGCTTTAACCCCGTCCTCTAATAGAGTGTTGTAGCAATGTTTTGCTAAAACTAACGCTGCATTTGTACCTTTTGCTGGTGCACATAAGTCCTCACGCACTCCACAAGGTAATCCAGCATTTACATTAGAGAAAGAACGTGCTGTTGCTCTTGCTTCGAAATAAGTGGATAATGCATCTCCCATACCAGATACTAAGAATCTAGTAGGTGCATTAGCAATCACTGTTGTATCAATCAATACAACACTTGGGCTTTGCTTAAAGTATGCGTAATCATCGAAAGCACCCTCTGGTGTATATATAACTGCGGAATGACTTGTAGGTGCATCTGTAGCAGCGATTGTTGGGACGATAATTAATCCCTCTCCCTCTGCCACACATTTTGCTGTATCAATTGCCTTACCGCCACCTAAACCAATTGTACAATCACAGTTGTTTTCTTTTGCTATTTCCTGCAATCTAGAAATTTCTGGTCTTGAACATTCGCCATTGAATCCGCCTTCAAAAAATGTAATACCATATTTTTCTGCTGTTGCATCTAATTTGTCTTGTACACGTTTAATATCTTCAGGATGTGCTATTAAAAGTGCAGAAGTACCAAATGTTTTCACGAAATAACCTAGGTTTAAAATTTCATTTTCACCTTGAATGTATTTTGAAGGACTAATAAATGCTTTCCTCATAAGTAAAACCTCCTAATTGACTTTGTAATCCCTTACAATTGGAATTTTACTATCTTTTGTCCAAGATTACATTAGTCTTAAATGACGAGTTTTTACAACCTTTTATCGTATTTTTTTGCTCTCTTCATTTAATATGGTATTATTATGACATTATTTCAGGTAAAAATATTACCAAGTTCATGTTGAGCAGAGATGACCTTTATCGCTAAGAACTCTTTTATTTCATGAACTAAAGAATAAAGAAAAAGTATTCTCAAATAGTTGATTTAAACTACCACAAGGTAAGTAAGGGAGATAAAAACATCATTGAAAACTACTTACATGAATTTAGATAAAATACTAGATTTAAAAAAGTGGCGAAATCTTCAAGATTCGCTTGCTCTTGTTACAAAATTAGCGATTGTCACGGTTAACTATAAAGGAGTGCCCATTTCTCAACACAGTAGCGTACGTCCATTTTGTGAGACTATGCGTAAAAATCCTAATACAGCAAAACTTTGTGAAAAGTGCGATGCGCGGGGAGGACTAGAGGCAGTCAGAACCAATGCTCCTTATATCTATTTATGCCACTGGAATATTGTCGATATTGCCATTCCCATTATAATTGATGATAAATATGTAGGTGCCATCATGGCGGGAGAAGTGAAAATTAAGGATGGTGACAAACATCCTCCCTTGGAACAAATGCTTACTGTTCCATCAAAGGGATTTGAACAGAATTTAAATAATAATGAGGAAATACAGAGTCTATATAATTCTATTCCTACTCTATCCTATACAGAAATTAACGACGCTGCTCAAATGTTATATAGGCTTTGTAACTACATTGTAGAGGAAGCTATGAATAAAAACTTAATTTTAGAAGTATATGAAAAGATGGCTCCAGTAAAAGAGGACCTTTCTACTGAAGACATTTCTTACGGTTATTCTCTAGATAATATTCAAAATATAAAAAAGGAATTAGCCAACACAGTTACTAATGCTTACGTAAAAACGTCTATTAACGATCACTTAGTTTGTAAAAACAAAGTATTACAGCCAGCCTTTGACTACATTTATAAACATAAAAGAGAAAAAATATCTCAACAAAAGATGGCCGATTTATGTCACATTAGTACAGGTTATTTCAGCCGTATATTTACCAAAGAAACGGGTATGAATTTTTCTGTTTTTATTTCTCTCAAAAAAATAGAGTGGTCCAAACAATTATTAGAAAAAACGGATTTGTCTATTGCACAGATTAGCGATGAATTAGGTTTTAACGACCCCGGGTATTACATCAAGACATTTAAAAAATATGAAAATATAACTCCTAACGTCTATCGGAAATATTATCAAGAAAAGCTGTAGAATTTTCAGTCCTGATGTAAGAAATATATATAACTTTTCCATACTGATACTATTACTCTAAAAAGGGATACTCTCAGTATGTAAAAGCAAAATCTCTTTAAGTGGAAACACGATTGATTTTTATCTGAGTAAAATAAGAAATAAACAAGCAGCATATTAAATAAACAAATTTTTTATTTACTCCATCCACTTCATTGGGAGCATATCACACATGAATGAACCCATACAAAAAGACACCTTGATTGCCAATATCGAGGTGTCTTATATTTTTTTCATAAAAAATAAGAACTAATCAGCCGTAGAGGCCTCTTTTAATTGGTTTAGCAATTGATCAATGGATTGGTTAATTACAATGGTATTTTCACTGGTGAATCCTTCCTCTAAAACAACTTGAATCATAAGTTCTCTTCCTGCCTCTATATCTACAAGTAAAGCTTTTATTAAAAATTGTTCTTTATATATACTTGCACTTACCTAATCACCTATTGCTCTAAGTTGCTACTTTTTTATTTAACACTAACTATATTTTGGCTTTCCAACAATGTTTTTTCCTGTAAAATCCAATTAAAAGCTCGGAATCCCCTTTTTAGGATTTGAATAGCTCATTTTTTATATCGAATGCGTGTTATAATACATTTTGTAGATGCAAATAAAATTTCCATTCCTAATTTCATAGTTAAGAAAAGTCCTCAATTTATGAGGACTTTTTTATAATTAACATAGAGATATTCAATTTTTAAATTAGAAATTGAATATTTACCCTACCACCAGAATGACAAAAAAGGACAAACATGATGACTTGTTTGTCCTTTTTACATAGATGATATGTAAGATTTAATTTGCTATCAATCACTTATTTGTTTTAAACGTACTAAAGTTAAACAGTATAACAGCAATAATAAGCTCTATGATAGCGCCTATTTTTCTTTTAAATCAGAGGTAGGCATGAAGAAAGAGACATTTTACAATAAGGTAAAAGTATACGGGGCAAGGAAGTAAAGTCTTCTTCGTTTCCTAATTTTATTAGATGTCCTAACAAAATAAGTGACTCAACAGTTTGTTAATAATCAAGCTTATAGCTTTAATAAAATCACAGTTTTTTTAAAAATACGTTGATTTAAAAAAACACCCTGAATTAGGTATTCTTCATTTAGATATTCATACTTCCAATTTGGATCATGTTCAACTACTGTAATGTTCATTTTTCTCCCCCTTAATCATTTATTACATGGACAATATAATAAATGATTAAATTAATTCAAAAATCTTAGTATCTCCTAAATTATAATATGTGCCTTCCTATAAAGTACCCTTATTCTCCAATGCCATTAACGATGAGGGTGCTTTTTTCTATGTGAAAAATTCATGAGTGCTTGCCAACTGTATGATACAAGTATGGTTTGATAAAAATACATAGCGAACAGGTGTAATTAACATGACAGAAAGGAAGAGGGCCGCTCAGTCTTCTGGCTGCAACTCCAATCAAAATATCAAATAAAAAAGAGCTTATTTCTTTTGCAAGTTTACATAAGATAAATTATAAGAAGTAACAAACCTTTAAAATTCCTATTATTAAAGGTTTTTGTATAGTTGTAATTCAAATGTTGTAAAAGAAAAGTTCCTAAAAGGATAATAACTCTTGCCTTGTTATATTCTTTAGGATAAAATACAATACTGAGATATATTCTCACCATTTTTATTCTGATTTGAAAACCTACTGTACTCTTGTTTGCACAGTAGGTTTTCTATTATAGAAAAGCGTACAATTCAATCACAGTACAAATGATTGGAAAAGGAATGATTAACTACTAAATAGTGATAATTGTTATCTTTATGTAAAATCTAATAACTCTTCTTATAGCTGTAAGTAGATAAAAAACATATTGACATTTAATTTCAAACTAACTAATATGATATACATTACATACACTTTAATTTAATAAACAAAAGCTAAGATAGGATCTTAAGTAATCCTAATCTCCCTGTTATAGAGAGCTGATAATTGGTGGAAGTCAGTACAAAGGTTAGAGATGAAATTCACTCCTAGAGCTTCCTCTTCTAATGGTGTTTTAGAGAGGACGGATAAAACCGTTATGCTAATTAAGAGGTAAGATGTTTTTACAATATAGGGTGGTACCGCGAAATTTTCGTCCCTGCTGAATTATTCAGCAGGGACTTTTTTATGTTAAAAGGAGGGCATCATGAAAGAAAATACTGCATCAAAGAATACGTTAAAAAAGCAATTATTACCGCGACACATTCGAATGATTGCTATTGGAGGAATGATTGGGACAGGGATTTTCAAAGGGAGTGCTGATACAATTGGATTAGCAGGACCTTCGGTTATCTTTTCGTATCTATTTGCTGGACTATTGCTTCTTATTGTAATGGGAGCTTTGGCTGAAATGGCTATTGTATACCCATCCCACAATATGAAAGATCTAATTCAAAAAGCTTTTGGAAGACGTTTTTCTTTTGTAACGGGAGCTACTTATTGCTTTATGTGGCTTACTGTATGCGTTATTGAAGTCATCGCTGCAGGTAGTTTTCTGCAATATTGGTTTTCTTCTATCCCCTTATGGATTCTTTGTCTTATTTGTTCAATTGTACTTATTTTAATTAATGCTACAAGCGTAAAGTCTTTTGGAGAAATTGAGTTTTGGTTTGCTGGTATTAAAATCTTTGTTATTATTGCTTTTATTTTATTAGGTATAGCGATACTATTTGGAATTATGCCAAGCAATAATTCATCTTCTCATTATCTTCATAATTATAGTGATTTTATGCCAAATGGCTGGAAAGCCGTTTTCTCTACATTACTTGTAGTCATTTTCTCGTATGGAGGATCAGAACTCATTGGTTTAACTATTACAGAAACGAAAGATGCTGAAAAGGTATTGCCAGGGGTAGTTAAAGGCGTTATGTGGAGAGTAGTTCTGTTTTATACTTTGCCTATTTTTATTATCTGTGGCTTGATACCATGGGATAAAATTGATGCAAATGCTAGCCCTTTTGTCCAAGTATTTGAAACAGCCGGGCTTCAAGGGGCTTCTCATGTTATGAACTTTATTTTATTAACAGCTGTCCTTTCAGCAGCCAATTCAGGTATTTATGGCTGTACAAGGATGCTTCATTCTTTATCTCAGTCGGGAGATGCTCCTAAAAGTTTGTCCTATGTAAATAAACAAGGCGTACCTGTTTACAGTTTAGCTTTCAGTGTCCTATTTTTATTATTGGGAACGTACCTCGTATACTTATATCCTGAAAAAGCTTTTTCTTATTTATTAGCTATTCCTGGATTTACAGTTTCTCTTATATGGATTAGTATTTGCTTAGCTCAGCTAAAGCTACGTCCTCAATATAAAGAAAAACCATATTTTAAACTTTGGGGCTTCCCTTATTTAACGCTTTTTGCCGCATGTACATTAATTATTAGCTTCATAGTCTTTCTCATAGACAGTGCTAATAGGTTAAGCTCTATAGTTTGTGTAGCATTCGTTCTTATAATGGTAATTCTTTCATTTTTCAAAAGGAACACCAAACCTACTTCTCTTGAAGTACCGAATGATACCAATTAGATTTTACATTCTTCAAAAACTTAAATCAAAAAAAGATACTTTATAAAGTATCTTTTTTTGATTTATAGAATCACTTGCTTCATCTGAGAGCATTTTTAGTGATTTAACTCACGATTTGTTTTTGGGATTTTTGCTCTTCATTCCAAGCCTCTAAGGTTTCAAGGTCTGTTAAGTGCAAGATACTCTTTGCATCTCCTTATAGTTGTTTTCGCTGTGAGTGTAGTTTATTCCTTTAGCGTAATATGCCATATTCATTTTGAACAATTCTTTCATTTTCTGCATAGCTTGTAGATTAAAATAAGCAACATCGATTTCCATTAAGTGCCCAAAATGGTGATGTACGATTGTGTTTGACATACCTTTGTTATCCACACTGTAAATTCGTTAATCATGTTAATTAACTCACGAATGTACTTGTTTTTGTGATGATCAAACTGTTTGTACGTTTCCTCTACTTTGCTAAAATCAATCCATTTCTTTAGTTTAATCATAGGCGGATTAGTGCTCAAAAAATACGCGAGTTCTTGCAGCTGATTACTGATCCTCAGCCATGTTTCTGCTTTGATTTCTGTCACTTGGGTAGGTTGATACTGTGGCACATACTTGCAAATCGTGGTGTAGAAATAAGCAAAAGCTTCATCAGCAAAATAGACCGATTCTTTATTCCAATACTTTGCATTGTACTCACCTGGTTTCACTTCTATATAATAAGCATTTTCGACCTTGTCCACATTGGTTATCATTTCAAAAGGAGATTCCATAGTAACACCTCTTTTTTAGATAACGTTAGTATGTCCTTTTTTATTAGTGATTTACCTAAAAATTACTCCTAAGTTAATATCATGTACTTTTATTTTTTTAACCATTTATAAAACATAGGTATGATTGCCTTTCCTTTGAATAGGTTAGTTGTAAAAAACCATATAGCCGAAAGGAAGTAGCAATTATGCATATAGAAATGAATATCTTATTTACTTTAGGTTCTTTACTGGGTTTATTAGTAGGAGGAGGAATTCTCAAATTAGTAAACCATCTGGCAAGGGGAAGAATCCAATTTATGTATGCTATATGCGGTGGAATCTTATTGGGCTTATTGTTCTTTGATATCCTTCCGTCTACTTGGCATCTATATGATTTAAGAGGCGTTTTATTAGGAATTGTAGTCGGATATATCATCATGCTATGCATTGATCTCTTTTTGCATAAACAAAACAGCGAAATTTCACCCTTACAGGCACTTATCTTATTAACGGTTGCTATCTTTTTTCATAATGTCATCACAGGTATTACCTTTGGAATAACAGATATGCACCAATCAGCTTCTGTATTCGCAGCTACCCTTTTACATCAGGTCCCAGAGGGGATGGCAATTATGACAGTCCTCTCTATAGCAAAAATACCGAACACCTTCTTTTTACTAATTATAGCCCTTCTATCGCTGTCCTTAGGAGGCAGTTTATTTATTGGTGAAAGTGTACAAGTTTCCTCACTTAAACTACAAGCTTTATCGACTGGTGCAGCAATCGGTACACTGTCTTTTGTTATCTTTCATGAAATAATTGGAAATACCATCAAGCACTTCAGGAAATTGCATGTATGGCTACTAATTTCGCTAGGATTCGTAATTATTTATGTTTATCAATATTCCCTTTCATTATTTCATGGCCATTAGAATGATTAAGTTTAAGTGTCAAAAAGACAACTACAAATGTATGCAGCTATACCTCATTCTGATCATTTATAAAATTAGAACATTCATGATTATGGTAACTAGAAATGAGTGTTATATATAATGAAACCACAGGAGACAATACAATGACAAAAAACACCTTAAATCATGGCATTATAATTTTATTAGAATTTTATCCAACTTGGTTAGCATTACCTCGTGAAAAAAGAAGAGAGCTTGCAGAGGATTTATATTCAATAATCGAAAAATACAGCGAGAACGTTAAAGTGAAGTTCTTTGACGCTGATGCCTTTGGAGACGGTACTTATACGGATTTCATCTTTTGTGGAACATCAGATTTAAAAATGTATCATTTTATGTGGGAAGAAATTCGTGATACATATGCCTATTCAAATGGTTACTTTAAAATGAAAAAAGTGATGATGGGCGTACAGAATGCCTATCAAAAATTCGAGGAAGAAGTCTTAGAAATGGGTTCTGAACACAAATAAAATCTTAGTGTAGCAAAAGATGAAGACGAAATAGATCTTACATTTAAAAAAGGCTGCACAATATTTTGGGGTTATTACGATAGCATACCTATCATTTCTACCTCTCACAACAATCTATTGTCATTCAATTATTAACTCATCCTGAACAAACATCAATGGGGTTGAATTTAAATATAAAAAGTAAATTATAGATTGTATCCTTTATACCTTTTAGTTAACTAACATGTATATAATGCTATTTATGACTATGAAAAAGAAGCCACGCTATCTTAGTGGCTTCTTCCCACATGTACAATGTAGTTACTATTTTAGTTAGACCATTTTTCTTCACTATCAATCCATTTGTTCTCATTTAAATCAAACGATTCTATGTCATCATGAAAATTAAAATAGTTACTTCATCTCTAAATTGAACTATCATAACTTTCTTAACATTGTTTATAGGTATATCTAAAGCTATATATTTTCTCATTGAATCTCTTAGTTTAAATAAACTTTCACCTAACATAATAAATATTGTGAGGTGCATTAGCTATTTATAAATAGGCTACAGAATTCTTGTTTTGAAGGTAGCCGTAAATGTTAATAACATTGCCGTTTGCTTGTCCTGTAAGCTTTTATAGTGCCAATTAATATGGTCAAGTTCTAACTCTATTTCAATTAATTGTTCTATAACTTTCTCTTTATCTAGTGAAGAGCTAAGAAGAGCTTTAATTAACCGCTCAATTTTATTACTACTCTCAGAAATGTCATTTAAATCTAAATCAGTCTATTTATTAAAATAAAAAGCACCTCAATTAATAGATGCCTAGTTTTTATTATTATTTTTCTTCTGTAATCATAAACTGTACCACATTATTTAAATTGATGTGCACTAGCTCTTTTTCATTCGAAATGAATCTTTCATATTTTGTTATATGACTAATGACTTCTTTCTTTGATGTGGCTTCGAATTTTAATTCCTTTGTCCTGCCATTTATAAATTCGAAAATAACTTTAAATTTAAGCATAGGTGTATCTCCTCATTATCTACTTATTATTTTTGTTTCATTAATTCTTCTTCAAAGAAAAAAACACTTGAATATTTAGTAACCGTATAAGAGTATCTTTTTATGTTTTTTACATAATGACTTTTTAAGATTGTTACTAATTCATTCGATACTCTTATAGTTACTGTTTTTCCATTACTAAATATTTTCACGCTTATATCCTTCATCTTCTCTCCTATTAAAAATAATAAGATTATCGTATTATTCTTATAATAGAGCTGAGAAAAGCTTACATCAACCCGTATAGATTTTCCTCATTCTGGTATATGGGCTCAAAAAGTATATAGTTATAAAATAGTAAAGGATTATTTTCTATAGATTTTTTTATGACCTACTGTCGCTTTTCTACCTCTCCTACGTTCTGCTCTTGCCTTTTTATTAGCGAACAGAGCCAAGGAATGCTCGCTATTAATGATGGGTGGGAAAAATGTGTCAGTCCCTAGTCATTCCTACTATCTTTGGGCTAACATTTACATACGCATTAATGCACCATTAGGCTTTGGTAACTCCTCAGCTGTTATCAGATTCATTTTACAAAAATGTTCAAAAAATTGTTGTGCCAGCTCTCTTTCCTTTGGGTCACTTTTCAACTCAGCTATATCAAGCAAAATTTGAGCCATCCATAAATTATCAAAATAACGGTATTTACCTGTATTCCATGTCATTTTTTGGGATGACCTTTCATTTACATAATATTTCCAGAAAGGCATCTGATCCGATTCCTGTTCTGTAAGTTGGAGTCTGTATTTTGAATGAGCAGGAATATATCCATCTTCACAAAGCTTACCAATAAAATCTTCATTCACCATATAGACGCCTAAGATACGTCTGTCTTTTTCAGGCATACTGGAATCTATTGCTGTTAACAAGACAGCACTATTTTGGTGCAAACGGATGGGTTTGGTTGGCTTCCCCTTGTTATTACCGCTTTTTATTACGCCTGAAAAAACCTTCCACTCTAAAAGAGAACTATTCTGTTCTTCTGTGTCACACCAAAAAACCATTTGTGATTCAGAATGAAGTTTATGATTTTTCATAAGTTTTTCAAGTCCCCAGCGAAGTTCTTGGTTTTTTCGTTGTAGTTTTTTTTCCTCTTCCTTCTTCCGTTCTTCCTCGTTGTGTTCCATTTCCTTTTTTTCTATAATTTTTTCGAGTGAATGAGCAACACTTTTATCATGCAGTTTTAGATGCTTTCCAAATACATCGGGGAAAACAAACTTTTTATTTTCCGATGCGAAATGTATTTCAATACTAGAATCATTATATTTAACTATACTACCTATCCCAAAAAGCTTGTGTGTAACTTTCTTATTGATTAGATTCATTATTCTAGACCTCCTTGTAGAATAAAAACTCGGTTACTATTAGATAGTAAATTAATAATTTTATTCAACTAACTTACCTTTAAAGCTCACACAACTGTTTGAGTTTTTTTAGTTTAAAAAAGTATTGAAAAAATGTATCCATAATTCTATCTGAAAAAAACACAGCGGAATTTGGAATACGATCGAAAAAACAATTGTAAAACTATTATAACATTTTTTGAAAATATTACAAATTTTTCATTGACAATATATTTTAATTTGAGGTAAAATGGAGTTTTGTTATTTATAATAACTCGAAATAAAAGTCTCCAACAAGTCACGAAACTTCTGGAAAGTCCCTATAAATAACAACTTGATTACCGGTGATAAGCGAAATGATTCCACCATTAAACTAATCATTAAACTAACCCTCATTACGTTGGAGGCTTAGTTTAGGGATGTACTACTACAGTAAGTGTTACAAGTAAAAAGCAAAAGAAGAAGATATGAATATTATTACCAAGTGTTTAGAAATTCTCATATCACAAATTCCGCGCATTGTTCAATGAAAATAAAGTGGTAAAAAAACACCAATTCATATAAATGATTATTACTCCTTTATAAGCTATAATATAATATGAGGAGTAGTGATGTTAGTATGTATTATTACGGCAAAAGAAATCAAGAACCTTTAGCTCAAGAACAAACAGAGGTTTGGGAATGTATAGTAGAAGATTGTAAGGGCTGGATGAGAAAAGATTTCTCTTACGACAACCACCAAAAATGCCCTTTGTGTGGAAATCACATGGAAGCTGGAGAACGGCTTATTAATAAAATCCCCCTTAATCCCCATCGAAGATAATTTGTACCAAATTATTTAATTTAATTGAAAATATAGTTAATTCATTTGCATTTGCTTTCTATTTCTATTGTATGTTATAACTAGTTATACCTTGTATCGATCGTCTTGTCTAAAACCCAGGCTTTTTTTAAAGCCTGGGTTTTCTATTGAACTAATAGTAGATAAATCATGGTTTTCTAATTATAAGACCATAAAAAAGGACTCCTTCATAAGGAGTCCTTTTTGTTATCACTTTTAATTATGCTTTGTGAACGTTAGCAGCTTGTGCTCCACGTTGACCTTGCTCGATATCAAAAGTAACTTTTTGACCTTCTTCTAATGATTTGAAACCTTCACCTTGAATAGCACTGAAATGAACGAATACATCGTCTCCGCCTTCGATTTCAATGAAACCGAAACCTTTGTCTGCATTAAACCATTTTACTGTACCTTGTGTCATAATGTTGCCTCCTGCTGTGGAATACTCCACAAATGTATTACCAATCTTGCCCAAACATACTATTTCAAGATAAAAACTTCTAATTAGGGTTTTTTCTTTTCTCAATATACCGAACAAAAATAAGTTAATTGGAGTATAACACATAGGTATACCGATAGCAAATAACGGAAATAGAACCCTAATACAAAAGGTATGGACTGTTGCAACCACCTTACTCTTCTTAATTTGACTATTATAAGAATAAGAATTCTACTCTTCATTTTATGATAGTAAATAATTGCTTTATCCCATTTAATCGTTATAATCATACTTGTCTACGGACTAAACTAAACAGTAAGAAAGAAGTGCCATTATGAGAAAGTTAAAACCCTCTTTTCAAAAACTAGTCAATGAAAACAGACATGAAATACTAGAAGATAAAAAGGTTATGGAAAAGATTGAAGAAAAAATTGAAGCTCGCCAGGAGCAGGCTATAAAGACGAAAACGAAATAAGAGTAGAATAAAAACATCCTATCTAAACGGATGTTTTTTTGTATTGTACTGCTGTCGCATCTCTAAGTAAATGTCTTTTTACAGGATATTTCATCTGCCATGTCGAATCTAGCAAGTCACAAGGAAGGGGCTGTTAATATGAATTCAAAAGAACAAAAGAAGTTGGCAACTACTAGAGAACTAATGAGGAATGCTAAAGAACAAACTGATTTACCTTCTGAGTTAGAACAAGACTTAGAGAATTTAGAATTACAACGACGAATGAAACAATTAGAGTTAGAAAGTAAGTTCCTAAAAAACCAGAACGATGAACTAGTTTAATTTACAGCACCCGTTCAGAGGTGCTTTTTCAACATTTTAACACTTTTACGTCAGAATCCCCTATCTATGATCAATGCGTATTTGTCTACGTTTCGCACTTTGTTTATGACAAAATCCCCCTACCTTTTTGGAGCAAAACATGTTATAATACGTTTAACCAATACTTTAATTTCGAAAAAGGGTGCGTTTCTTAAAGGAAACGCACCCTTTTTTATTATAATTTACGCAGGCTGAATGTTATTTTCCAAGTCATTATCGTTTTTCTATTAAATAGCTGAGATATGATATAATGAGAATATCTTTCGATTTCAATGCACATGTAATCTTAAGAGGCCAGACTAGTGGTAACTAGCCTGGCTTTTTTATTCACCTATGGTTTTATACTTCTTCATATATGTATAATTCGTATTATGCTTATTTGAAAAAGCATCCTTTTTCATTATGTTCCCTCCCTTTAAAAAAGGCAAATAAAAAAACTGTGGGAGTTTATTTTGTACAAGTGTTATTTTTTTCTTCTATATTTAAATAAACAAGCCCCTCTCTCTTAATTCCACTCACTCTTCATATAGGTTTCCCAGGGCAAAAGCTATAGGGATCCACCTTTCCGTTTCATACGTATGGTATAGATTTTCAGCTACTGGATAGTCTGGCACTTTACCATCAAATATATATAGTGTACTCGGAACATTTTGAGGTATGATTGCTCGATCATCAAACATTAATTCTAAGATAGCCTTACAGAAGTCTTCAGACATCCCTACCCACAGCTTTACATTTTGATTGCTGGGCATATGAATACTGTAATCACCTTTATAACTTATACCTTTTCGTTCCAATGTGCGTTCAATCTCGGCGAATGAGACATTATCCTCTCTCTTCTTAATTAATTCTAAAACAATTTGTTTTATCCTTTCTCTCATTTATAATCCTCCTCATTCTTGACACTGCCATTATAGCAGGTTCTTCACGCAACAAATATCCAAATATAGGTAAATGATATTTTACTTTTAGATTTGAAAAATAAGATAAAGTTATTGACAATGGTAATTATATCCTTTAAACTAAATACAAGTCACTCATTTGAGTGACTTGTATTTGAAGAGTGTGAGGGATTATATGACTAAAACACCGTCTGGATTTAAGCGTTTAAATGCTGATATTCCCGAAGAGTTGTTTAAAGAATTTGCAAAGAGATGTATTGAAGAAGGTGTGAGCAAAAAAGAATTTCTTGTTCAACTTTTGGAAAAAGAACTCTTTAAAGATTCAAAGAAGTAAGGGAAAAAATAAAATAAAAGGGCACTTTCCCTGCCAGGAAAGCACCCCATGTAGAACTCGTAAGGACTTTTATTATAACATGGGTTGCCCTCAAAAAACAGGAGGGTCTTATCATGGATCAAAGTGAAAAACTTTTAATGGAAATTGAACATATTTTGAGTGTGGCATCTGATTTAGTTGATGAAGTTGCTCGACTAAAACGTGTAGAGGAAGAATGCAAAATCCTGAAAGAAAAAGTATTTCTCAATCAATTTACCGTTGCTGAACAACAAGTTTTTGAGCTTGCTTTAGATGGATATTCTGGACGGGAAATGCAGTTAATTCTGTCTAAAGAAGAAGCCACAATCAAATCACAAAGACAAACTATTATACGCAAATTAGGTGTATCCTCTATGAAAGAAGCCGTTAAAAAATTTCAACATTTAGAGTACGAATCACCAAGAAAACTTCTTCAATCTCGATAAACTGACGTGACCTTCAGAGGGACTTCACATCATCAGAATATACACGATAAGTCACCTGTAAAGGGGACTTTATATCCACACTATATACTCAGAAAGGAACCTTAAGACGTCCACCTAAGCAAATTTCGTGGTATCACGGTGAAGCTAGGCTCTGCCTAGCCCCACACACCCTGTGGGGGCAAAAACCCCTTATGCTCTTCAAGATGTTTTTTACGCTTTTTATGTTGATGCAATAAAAACACAGAAAAGGAGAACAAACATGGAGATTAAAGTGAGAAATGTATGTCCGGTTGCTGTGAGTAAAGTAGATCGTTTAGCTAAAGAGAAAGGTCTTTCTAGACAAGCTTTTTTAAAAGAACAAATCGAAACATTATCCATTATGAAAGAAGTAGAAAAACAAGAACAAGCTATTGATGATCTGTATGATCGAACGATAGATATAATGCAAAGATGCTCAGATGCGATGACAAATATGGATCGTACATTCAATAAACTCTTTGGGGAGGATGAAGAAAAATGACAGCAAGTAAACACAGAAGAATGATTTCTTTAAGTGAAGAGGCTGATGAATATCTTCATAAACATATGAAAGAAAGAGGCTATCGTTTTCCAGGGGATGCCATTGCAGATATCATTCGAAAGTATGAACGATTAAAAAATAATGAGCCTGATGAAACATTTTTAGATACTGCTACAATTGACGCAATAGGTCAGGCTTATCTGAAAAGAGCAAATGGATTTTACCAGTACTTAGACGATGAGTTAAGTGAGATAAAAGAAACGACAAAGAATACACAAATAGATACTCGAATATTACTAGAGCTAGTTAATAACTTATACGACCAATTAAATATTCAAAAGTTTAAGTCCACAGAGTTCAATGAAACAGAAGCTACTAAGAAGGCCAAAAGAGTTGCGCTACACAAGATTCAAGAAGAAAAAATGCAGTTCAGGGAAAAAAGAAAACGGGAAGCAGCAGAAGAAATGGACCATTTATTTGAAGATTAACGTTAGAGGTTATAAAAGCAGGCCTTAGCCTGCTTTTTCTGCTTTTATACTATAGTGAGATGAAGAGTTGTAGTAGCTAAGTTCAAAAAGCCATCGTGAGCTTCTGAGAATAAAGAAAGTGTAAAACTATTAAAAAGACATTAAAGAAGCTTATACAAAGCGTAAGAACCTCCTAGAGCCGTCATAAAGAAAAAGATAAAATATACGCTTCCCTCCTCCCTCTCGCAAACAATACAGTAAAAATTAAATGAACTATATAGCGCCGCATTACTTATTACTAACTCCAAGTCGTTTACTTCTCCATTGTTAAATCTAACCATAAGAGTTTAACTTAAGATCAATTTATAACTTATATATAGCTAATAAAGGAGACTCCTGTACGATCTTTTAGTCCAAAACTATCCTTCTTCCTCTATAGTTAAAAGCCACCTATATCATATTATGAGCATATTGAATAGGGTGATTTTTCCTCACCCCATTTACCAAAAAAGGACTAGAAAAAATCACCCTACCAAGAATAGCTATTTACTCTTATCATTAAAAGTGTACAAATTACCAGATCTTTAACGTTATAAAAATGCAGCATTATAACATACTTTTCAATATCTGGGGAGGGGTAAAAAAATACCCCTCCCTAAATTCCACAAATTTAGCTATGATAAAGTCAACTCCTAAAGAAATAACAAACGGATCGTAGCTAAAAATACTTGTTTTGATATATTTTGCTAATTTTTTATTGAATTATGAGACGACTTAACGCTATAATTAAATTAACAAAAATGACCGGAATAGAAAAAAGACTTCAACTGTTTAAGAAGTGCGGACAACACTCTTAAACCGTTCCCCCTAGTTACAGTAGGGAAAGCACTTGTCGAAGTCTCTTGTTAATAGAGTTAGTTTTGTACAAAATAAAACTTATGGTTTTATTTTATACGAAATTGACATCTATTTCAAGGGCTTAGTTTATCTTAATCAAGACATTGTTTTCCTTTTATCAGGGAGACAGTGTCTTTTTTGTGTTCCTTAAAGGAGAAGATGAACAAATGAACAAGATATTAACTTGCTATTTACCAGATGTAAATAGCTTCAACGGACGATTCAAATGGTTATGGAAAGAAAAGCCTACCCTTCGTAAAAAGAAAGAGGCGTTTTTAGAAACCCTTCGTACATACTTTAAGCAACAACAAGAAGCCCTACATAAAGTATTTCCTAAAAAACGTATGGAAATGTTAGATTACGTGATTTATAACCTTGTTGCCACAGGCATTCAAGCGATTCACTCTAAAACACTTATGGAAAAGTTTGATGTATCTCAAAGTACCGTTTCTCGCTTTGTGAAATCGTTAAAGGCAACACCGTTTATGATCGTGGCACGTTATATCAAAGAAGATACAACAGGTGCTCATCCTGATAGCTATGTGTTTATCCTTAAAAGCCATACGAATTTTGATCAAATTTGTGAGGAAATCTTTTTTGCACACGATACAACAGGTATTCAAACGCTTCAACAAGAAGAAATGACAACTCCTGTGACAACTCCTGTGACAAGTCCAGAAAGTGCTGAAAACGTTGATACACCAAGCTTTGAGGGCGAAAAAACATCGTCCCCCTTTATTAACCTTGATTTACCTAAAAATCATTTAAATAATCATTTAATATCTGCTTCACAGTCATTTGCTTATATCAAAGGTGTGCCTAAAAAAGTAAATAATGTGTACGCAGGTAAATATGGTCATCAACTAAAATCTTTTTATGCTCGTATTCAAAATGCTACAAAAGCAGTAAAACGAGATACAGAGATTGAGATTGTGAGAGAGCAAGTACATGAAGTCGCTTATACAGCCATTGTAGGCTTAGATAAATATGTCCATGAGGCGAATCATAAGGGTACTCCCCTATCACTGGATGAAATGTGTCGTCTTGTTTATCAAATTGCTTATAATCAATTTACGAATCTACTTAAAGGGAATACAGAAGAACCATCATCTGAGTCAGACATACATACTGAAGCTAAGACAGCCCTATTTACGCCTAAACATATTATCCGTAAGGAAATCATTCCTGCTTGGTTAAAAGCTGAACAGGAGCAACAAGAGTCTACACAAGAAGCAGCTATTTCTCTGGATCAACAACTCGAAATGATTCAATTAAAGCAAGATTTAGGGCAAGAACTAACGCCAGAAGAAGAAACCTTGCTGCAGGAACACAGTACTACGTACAGTTCGTTAGAAATGGCGCAGCTGAAACAAGATCTAGGACAAGCCTTAACACCAGAGGAACAAGCGTTATTACAACAACATAAGCAATTACAGGACACCGTTTCGTAATTAAAAAGTGAAGAAATCCCTTAGAAGCTGATGTTTAGTAAGAGTATTATTATTTAGAACATACTTCTAAATAATCAATATATAAATCTATGTAGGAGGAGATCACGATGCCACATAAAATGACCTTAACAGGTTCTGCGACAGGACCATTACGAGAATATGACCGTTACGTTGCCTTTGATATGCGAGAAAAAGGTTCACCTTCTGCGCCTAAAGGGTTAAAGAAGAGTACGTTTATTTCGTATACCGTGTTTGTTGCCAAGAAAGCCTTTAATAAAACCGGACTAACCAAAAAGAGTATTATGCATGAAAAAATCTT
>Ga0102593_1001104_pt1 | contig 29944 bp, 23 predicted proteins | sample AraplaCol_mMS_r2_2_FD_76862 | JGI IMG/M metagenome (GOLD analysis project Ga0102593, IMG submission 76862) | Arabidopsis root microbial communities from North Carolina, USA - plate scrape MF_Col_mMS_r2 (SPADES assembly) (version 2) | ecosystem: Host-associated > Plants > Roots > Endosphere...
CGTGCTCTACGGCGACGTGCCGCTGATCACCGCCGAGACCCTGCAGCGAATGCTCGCGGCGCCCGGCCGCATCGCCGTGCTGGTCGCCGACCTGGCCGATCCCACCGGGTACGGCCGCATCGTGCGCGATCCGCAGGGCCGCGTCGGCCGCATCGTCGAACACAAGGACGCCGACGACGAGCAGCGCGAGATCCGTACCGTCAACACCGGCATCCTCGTCGCCGATGGCGAGGCGCTGCGCCGCTGGCTGCAGCGCCTGGGCAACGACAACGCGCAGGGCGAGTACTACCTCACCGACGTCTTCGCCTCCGCCGCCGAGGAATTCAACGCGGCCGAGATGGTGCACGTGCAGGACCCGATCGAAGTCGAAGGCGCGAACGATCCGTGGCAGCTCGCCCAACTCGAGCGTGCGTTCCAGCGCCGCGCCGCGCGTGCGCTGTGCGTGCAGGGCGCGCGACTGGCCGATCCCGCGCGCTTCGACCAGCGCGGCGACGTGCGCGTCGGACACGACGTCGAAATCGACGTGGACGTGGTGCTGGAAGGCAAGGTCGTGCTCGGCGATGGCGTGCGCATCGGCCCGTTCTGCCGCCTGAAGGACGTGACGCTTGGCGCGGGCACCGAAGTGCGTGCGCATTGCGACCTCGACGGCGTCGTCGTGGAAGGCGCGGCGCAGATCGGCCCGTACTCGCGCCTGCGCCCGGGCACCGTCCTCGCCGATGGCGTGCATGTCGGCAACTTCGTCGAGACCAAGAACGCGCGCATCGGCGTCACCAGCAAGGCCAATCACCTCACCTACCTGGGCGATGTGGTGATCGGCGCGGGCGTGAACGTCGGCGCGGGCACCATCACCTGCAACTACGACGGCGTGAACAAGTTCAGGACGACGATCGAAGACGGTGCGTTCATCGGCTCGAACTCGTCGTTGGTGGCGCCGGTCACGATCGGGCGCGAGGCGACGATCGCGGCGGGTTCGGTCATCACCCGCGATGCGCCGGAAGGGCAACTCACCGTGGCACGTGCGCGGCAGGCGACCATCGAAGGCTGGCAGCGGCCGAAGAAGAAACCGAAGGTTTGAGCGCGGTCGACGTTCGCACGTCGCGCGCCGTCATCCCGGCGAAGGCCGGGACCCAGGCTCGTAACGTTTGGGCATTGTTCCGCCGGTTCCAAGCATCACCGTCATTCCAGCGAAAGCTGAAACCCATGTTGATGTTGGAGCGACGTAGGATGGGTTTCGCTTCGCGAAACCCATCATTCGGGCGCAGAAGCGATGGGTTTCGCCAGGCGAAACCCATCCTACGGAGCCAACGGCAGATCACTCACACCGTCATCCCGGTGAAAGCCGGGACCCAGGCTCGTAACGTGCGTGCATCCCTCTGACGGTGATTGAAGTATGCGCGCGGCCGCTCGAGGCGCGCCTCACTCCACCGGCAACATCAGACTCACCGTCAACCCGCCGCCATCGCGATTGGCGAGCCCGATCCGCCCGCCATGCGCCTCGCAGATCTCGCGCGCGAGCGCCAATCCCAGGCCGCTACCGCTGCGTTTGGTCGAATAGAACGGGACCAGCGCGTTCGCCAGTACCGCGTCCGACATGCCCGGCCCGCGATCGCTCACTTCCACGCGCACCACACGGCCGACCTGTCGTACCGTCAGCGTCACGTCGCCTTCGTTCGAACCCGATTCGTGCGCGTTCTTCAGCACGTTGATCAACGCCTGCTCGACCTGCGCCGGATCGAAGCGCGCCGACTCCGACGGCACCGGTCCGCGCTGGAACGCGTAATGCTGCTGCAGGCGCGAAAGGAACGGCGCCCAGTCCACCGACTCCAGTTCCGGCACCGGCAGCTTCGCGACGCTTGAATAGCCGCGCAGGAATCCGTGCAGGTGCCGCGCACGTTCCTCGATGGTTTCGAAGATGCGGCCGAGCTTCTCGTAATCCTGCCGCCGCAACAGCTCGGCGCCCGAATGCGCGAGCGAGGTGATCGGCGCCAGCGAATTGTTGAGTTCGTGGCTGATCACGCGGATCACCTTTTTCCACGTCGCGACTTCCTGGCGGTTCAACTCCGCCGTCAATCGCTTGAACATGTAAAGCGTGTGCACGCGGCCATTGAGATGGAAATCGCGACGCGCGAGATGGTAGGTCTCTTCCTGCCCGGCGTGTTCGAAGCTGAAAAGCCGGTCGCGTCCTTCGCCCAGCGCCTCGCGCAGCGGCGCCGGCGTGTTCTCCATCAGCTGCGGGAACTTGAGGCCTTCGATCTTGCGGCCGTCATGGAACAGCTGCCGTGCGGCGATGTTCCCGTACACGATCGCGCCGCGGCTTTCGATCAGCAGCAGCGCGGTCGGCGTGTTCTGTACCACGGTGTCCAGCAGCAGCTCGCGCTGGAACAGCGACTGGCGTTCCTCGCGCAGCACGCGGCCCAGTTCGTTGTGCGCCTCGACCAGGTCGTCAAGTTCGTCGTTCGAACGGCGCGTGACGCTGAAGCTGAAGTCGCCGTCGCGGAAGCTCGCGACCGAACCCGACAACGCGCGGAACAGACTCAGCTGGCGCGCGAGGTAGCGTTGCGCGATCCATGGCGCGAGCAGCGCGCAGACCACCAGCGCGAGGCTCGCGCCAAGCAGGACGTTGTCGAGCCAGTCGACCAGCAGCGCGCCGAGTGCGACGGCCCCGAGCATCGTCGCGAACAACAGCAGCGCGAGCTTTCCGGCCATCGAGAAGTGGCGCTTCTGGTCGTGCATCGCATCACCGCGCAATGCCGAGCTTGTCCAGGCGACGATACAGCGCCTGACGGCTCAGTCCGAGATCCGCCGCGGCCTGGCTCATCACGCCACCGGCGCGTTGCAGCGCGGCCTCGATGGCATCGCGATCGGGTTCGCCCTCGTGCGAACGCGGCAGCGCGGCGGCGGCCGCGAGCCCGAGTTCCTCCGCATCGATCACCTCCGCGCTTCCCAGCAGCAATGCGCGCTGGATCGCGTTCTTCATCTCGCGCACGTTGCCCGGCCACGAATGCCGCAGCAGCGCACCGCGCGCCGCGTCGCTCAGGCGACGGCGGCCTTCGAGGAAGAACTCCGCCAGCGGCAGGATGTCGCCACGACGTTCGGCCAGCGGCGGCACGCGCAGTTCGATCACGTTGAGGCGGTAGTACAGATCCTCGCGGAAGGTGCCGGCGCGGATCATCGCGGGGATGTCGGCGTTGGTCGCGGCGATCACGCGCACTTTCACCTGCCGCTCGCGGTTCGAGCCCAGGCGCTGGAAGCGGCCGGTTTCGAGCACGCGCAGCAGTTTCATCTGCCCGGCCGGCGGCAGGTTGCCGATCTCGTCCAGCAGCAGCGTGCCGCCGTCGGCGGCTTCGAACTTGCCCTCGCGGGACTTGTTGGCGCCGGTGTACGCGCCGGCCTCGGCGCCGAACAACTCGGCTTCGATCAACTCCGACGGCAACGCGCCGCAATTGAGCGTTACATAAGGACCATCGCGAACCGAGGAATTGGCCTGGATGATCTCGGCGATGCGCTCCTTGCCGGCGCCGTTCGGGCCGGCGATGAGCACCGGCACGTCGGCGCGCGCGACGTGGCACGCGAGCGAAACGACGCGTTCGCTCGCCGGATCGGCGAACACCACGCCGCGCAGGTCGTACTGGGCTTCCAGTTCCTGCCGGCGACGGCGCTCGCCATCGCGATGCTGCGCGAGCGCGCGGTTGGCCTCGCCCAGCTCCAGCAGGTTGGTGACCGTGGTCATCAGCTTGTGGTCGTCCCACGGCTTGCCCAGGTAATCGGCAGCGCCGGCCTTCACCAGCGCCACCGCCGATTCCAGCCGCGTCCACGCGGTCAGCAGGATGATGGGCAGGTCCGGGAAGCGGTCGCGGATCGTGCGGAACAGCGCGATGCCTTCCTCGCCGGAGGTGGTATCGGCGGTGAAGTTCATGTCCTGGATGACCAGGTCGATGGTTTCCGATTCCAGCAGGCGCAGGCCTTCTTCCGGCGATTCCGCGCTGAGCACGCGCAGGTCGGCCAGCGAGAACAGCACGTCCAGCGCGACATGCACCGCGTGGTTGTCGTCGATGACGAGGATGGTCCGCATGGGGCCCTAGGTTAGCAGTGGGTGCCATGGGGCGGCGGCCGCCCCGGAGAGAGGGGGAACGGCCGCCGCCGGCTACCGGGTTGGCATCCCCGCTTGCGCGGGGATGCGGGCGTCGCGTGCAGCAGGGCGTGCGGAAGGGATCAGACCGTCCGCGTCGCCACGGCCGGCGACACGCGCGATGCGCGCGTGGCCGGGCCGAATACCGCCAACTGTCCCAGCAGCAGCACGGTCAGCGCGCCCAGCGGCGCGTAGTACCACGACAGGCGCGGCAGCTCGTAATGCTTCATCAGCCACAGGTTGAAGCCGTAGGTCAGCAGCAGGCCGATCACGATGCCCAAACCCACCACGATCACGTTCTCGATCATGAAATAGCGGCGGATGTCGAAGCGGCGCGCGCCCAGCGCACGGCGCGTGCCGATCTGCTTCACGCGGCGCGTCACCCAGAAGCTCACCATGCCGACGATGCCAAGCCCCGTCACCGCGAGCAGCGACAGGATCACGGTGGTCAGCACGATGGTCATCGCGCGGTCCTGGCGGTAGCTGTCGCCGCGCACTTCCTCGATGGAACGAAGGCCGCGCACGATGCGGCCGGTGTTGATCGCGCCCAGCTTGGCTTCGGCCTGCTTCATGACTTCATCGCGACGGCCCGGTTCGGTGCGAACGAGGTAGCGCGAGGAACCCGAATCGAACTCGCCGTCCTGGTACTGCGGCACCAGCAGCGAGTTCTCGACCTTCTCCCAGCCGACCCAGGGGGCCTGCAGGCGTTCGACGATACCCACGATCGTGAGCGGCCCGTTCTTGCCACCGATGCTGGTGTAGATCACCTTGCCGAGCGCGTTGCCATCCGGATACGCCTGGTCGGCCAGCGCCTGCGTGACGATCAGCGAATGCGGCGAGCCCTTGTCGTTCTTGGTGCGGTAGGTCACGTCGTCGGCGGTGAAGTTCCGACCGGCGACGAGCTTGACGCCGAGCGTGTTCAGGCCGTGCTCGTCGACCATGTACACCGCACTCTGCACGTTGCTGCGCTGCTCTTCCGGAACGCTTTCGGGCTGCGTCGAGAGGCCTTCGCTCCAGCCGCCGTTGGAAAGCGGCACGGAGTTGATCGTCGTCGCATCGACCACACCGGGAATCGAACGCAGCGCATCGAGGTCTTCGCGAAGCGTGTTGCGAAGGTTGTAGTCCGATGCGAAGCCCAGGCTGGTGACGGTGAACAGCGCGCTTTCGTCCATGCCGCTGGGGCGGTTCACCTTCTCGATGCGCTGCAGGATGATGAAGACGCTGTTGCACACGATGGCCAGCGTGATGGCGACCTGCAGCGCGATCAGCAGCAGGCCGGTCTTGTTGCGCATGAGCGCATTGAGGATCGGGCGGAATTCCATGGTCATGTCCTCGGCGTTACTGCGTCTTCAACTGCGTGGCCGGCTGCACCTGGCAGGCGCGCCACGTCGGATAGAGGCCTGCGATCAGGCTGGCGATCAACGCGATCGCCAGCGATGCGAAGACCATGCTCCAGTCCAGCTCGGCGAGTCGTTCGATGGACGTGCCCGCGTACAGCTTGCGCAACGCGAGCAGTCCAAGGCCCGTCAGCACCAGTCCGAACAGCCCGCCGGCCAGGCCGACCAGGCCCGATTCGGTCAGGTACTGCGCGAACACCGCCGGCTTGCTCGCACCGACCGCACGACGCAGGCCGATCTCCGACGACTTGCCCATGAACTTCGCCAGCAGCAGGCCGACGGTGTTGATCAGGCACACCGCGAAGAACGCGAACGCCAGCCATACCTGTGTGCGCACGTCGCGGCCGACCACACGCTGCACTTCCAGGAACTGCGCCACGGTGTAGACGCGATTGTTCGTCGGTCGCGGGAAACGGCCGGACTTCTTCTGCTCGCCGACGTAGTCGTTGAGGAAGCTCAGGTACCGCTGCGCATCGGCCTCGTCCTTCACCTGCACCCACAGGTCGACCCAGATGCATTCCGACGCCAGCAGGCCTGCGTAGCCCGGTTCGGAGTCCTTGTAGCAGCTGTTGTTCGAATTGCTGTTGAGCTGCTTCTCGATGCCGATGGAGAAGGGAGCGAACACCGACTGCGGGTCTTCGAACGCGCCATTGGCGACGTGATAGACGCGCGGCGTCGGGCGCCAATGTTCCAGTACGCCGACGACCGTGTAGTCCTCGCCGCCCAGCCGTACCTTGCGACCGACGCTGTTCTCGCCGCCGAACAGCTTCTCGTTGGTTTCGCTGTCGATCACCACCACGCGCGCGGCGCTGCGGTCCTCGGCCGGCGACCAGCCCGTGCCGTAGCGGAAGGGCGGCTCGAAGATCGGGAAGAAGCCCGAGGTCGTGAACAGCGCTTCGACCATGTACGGCTTGACGTCGCGCTTGTCCGGTTCCAGCGCCAGCACGTTCGGGAAGAACGCCGCTTCGTGTTCGGCGCGGTGCGCCTGCACGAGGTTGTTGGCGTCCTGGTAGGTCATCAGATCCGGCGGCTCGGCCGGGTTGTCCTCGTCCCACGGACGGTTGACGTCCCAGTTGTCGAGCTCGACGCGACGCACCTGTTCTTCCTTATGCGACATCGGGTTCGCGCTCATCATGTGCAGAACGGTCATCGACGTCATCGACATGCCGATGCCCAGCGCGATCGCCGCGACCATCAGCGCCGTGAGGATGCGGTTGCGCTTGAGCGAGATCATCGCCAGACGCAGGTAGTAGGTGAACATGTTGTTGGAGAGCATGGGTCGCGCTCCTCAGTCGGCGATCGCGGCGGCGGCGGTGGCGGCGGCGACTTCACCGCCCAGGCGCGGCGCGTCGTCCAGGTCGGTGACCTGGCCGTCGATGATGTGCACGTTGCGCTGCGCGCGGGCCGCGAGTTCCGGATCGTGCGTGACCATCACGATCGTGGTGCCCTGGCCGTGGATCTCCTCCAGCAGTTCCATCACGCCGCGCGCCATCAACGAATCGAGGTTGCCGGTGGGTTCGTCGGCGAGCAGCAGGCGCGGCGAGCCGGCTAGCGCACGCGCGATCGCCACGCGCTGCTGCTGGCCGCCCGACAGTTCGGACGGGTAGTGCTTCATGCGCGACGAAAGGCCGACGCGGCCCAGCGCGTGCTCGATGCGCTCCTTGCGTTCGGCCGAACCCATGCGGCGATAGCGCAGCGGCACGTCGACGTTGTCGAACAGGTTCAGGTCGGGAATCAGGTTGAAGCCCTGGAAGATGAAACCGATCTTCTCGTTGCGCAGGCGCGAGCGCGCGTTGTCGTCCAGGCCCTTCACCGATACGCCATCGAGCAGGTAATCGCCGTCGTTGAAGTCCTCGAGCAGGCCGGCGATGTTGAGGAACGTCGTCTTGCCCGAGCCCGACGGCCCGGTGACGGCGACGAACTCGCCTTCGCGTACATGGATGTCGAAGCTGCGCAGCGCGTGCGTTTCGATCATGTGCGTGCGGTAGACCTTGCTCAGGTGGGTCATCTTCAACATGGCGGTGCTCCTGAAGGTATGTACTGGTAGTGCGTTGCGTGGCTGTAGGGATGCAGGGCGGTGCGAAAACGTTGCGCGATCAGTCGTTGACCATCACTTCGTCCGCGCCGTTGAACGCGGTGGTGTCGGAAATCACGATGCGGTCGCCGGGCTTCAGGCCCGTGAGCACTTCGACGTCGGACAAGCTGCTGGAACCGGTGGTGATCGCGGTCTTGATCGCGGTATCGCCATCGAGCTTGTACGCGACGCGTCCACCACCGGTGTCGAGGAACGGGCCGCGCTGCACCATCAGCACGTTCGGCTTCTCCTCGATCATCACGCGCGTGCTCACGCGCTGGTTCTGGCGCAGGCCGGTGGGACGCTTGTTGTCAGGCTGGTTGTCGGCGAAGCGCAGGCGCGCCATCACCTGGCCGTTCACCACTTCCGGCGACACCGACTGCAGCACGCCGTTGTACTTCTGCCCGCCGTAGCTGATTTCCGCGCCCATGCCCAGGCGCAGGTCGTCGGCGTAGCTTTCCGGCACGGGGAGTTCGACCTCCAGCTCGCGCAGGTCGACCACCACCAGCAGCGCCTGGTTGATCGGCACCACCGTGCGGTCGGTGATGTTCACCGTGCCGACGATGCCGTCCACGGGCGAGCGGATGTTGAGTTCGTCCACCTGGCGCTGCAGGTCGTCGACCAGCGCCTGCTGGCGCTGCGCGAGCAGATGCTTGTTGCGCGTGTCCAGGCCGGCGCCGCGATCCTGCAGGCCGTAGTCGTGCTGCGCGTGCGACAGGCCGATCTCGGCCTTCTTCAGCACGTCCTGCGCGCGGGCGACTTCGATGCTGGACACCGCGCCGCCCTCGAAGCCTTTCTGGCTGCGTTCCAGGTCGCGCGTCGCGGCGGTGCGGTCGATCTCCGCCTGGTCCAGCGCCTTCTGCGCGGTCGAACGCGCCAGTTGCGCGTCGAGCGCGGCGCGGCTGGCCTCGGCCTGCAGGCTCGCCAGCGTCGATTGCTCCTGCAGCAGCTTGCTGCGCAGCTCGGGGCTGTCGATCACCGCCAGCGGCTGGCCCTGCTTGATCGTGTCGCCGGCGCGCACCTTCAGCGTGACGGTGCCGGCGGCCGGGGCGTACAGCGTCGGGCTCACCGCGGCGACCATGCGGCCCTGCACCGAGACGTCGCGCACCAGCGTGCCGCGATGGACTTCGGCCGTGCGCAGGCGCTCGCCGCTGACCGACTGTCCGGCCCCCAGCCAGCGACCCAGCGTGGGCACGCTCAGCGCCAGCAACAGGGCCGCGGCCACGCCGCCGCCGATGAGCAGCTGCTTGCGGCGCGGATTCGCGGGAGGGGCGGCGATGACGCGGTCTTGGGCGGAGGTGTCGCGGATCATGCGGTCGTCGGTTTATGGAAGCTCACCTGAATACGCATGACGCGTGCCAACCGCCCGATCCTTTGCTTTCAACTACTTGCGGTTGGGGTGGGGTGTCCGGAGTGTCCGCGCGGACAGTTTCGTGTCCGCCGTAAGCCGGCCTTCGCGTACCTCCCGCTAAACTGTCCGTCTTCCAGATCTGGAGTACCGCTGCATGTGCGGAATTGTGGGTGCGATCGCCGATCGCGACGTGGTGCCGGTGCTGATCGAAGGCCTCAAGCGCCTGGAATACCGCGGCTACGACTCCGCCGGCATTGCCGTCCTGGACGGCCCTGAAGTCCGACGCGTCCGCCGCACGGGCCGCGTCGCGGAGATGGAATCGGCCGCGCAGTCCGAAGGCTTCAGCGCCCGGCTCGGCATCGGCCACACGCGCTGGGCCACGCACGGCGGCGTGACAGAGGCCAACGCGCATCCGCACATCTCCTTCGGCGAGCTGGCGGTGGTGCACAACGGCATCATCGAAAACCACGACGAGCAGCGCGAAGCGCTCCGCGCGAAGGGCTACGTGTTCGAGTCGCAGACCGACACCGAAGTCATCGCGCACCTGATCCACTTCCACCAGTCGCAGGGCGCGGACCTGCTCACCGCCGTGCAGCGGGCGGTGCGCGAACTCGTCGGCGCCTACGCTATCGCCGTGGTCAGCAAGCGCGAACCCGGTCGCCTCATCGCCGCGCGCATGGGCTGCCCGCTGCTGGTGGGCCTGGGCGAAGGCGAGAACTTCATCGCCAGCGACGTGTCCGCGATCCTGCAGGCCACGCGCCAGGTGATCTTCCTCGAGGAAGGCGACACCGCCGACATCACGCGCGAAGGCGTGCAGGTGTTCGACGGCAACGGCGTGGCGATCGAGCGCGAAGTGCACGTTTCCGACGTCTCGCTCGCTTCGCTGGAGCTGGGCCCGTACCGCCACTTCATGCAGAAGGAAATCCACGAGCAGCCGCGTGCCATCGCCGACACCATCGAGGCGGTGATGGATGCCAACGCGTTCAGCCCGCTGCTGTTCGGCGCGAATGCCGAAGACGTGCTGCGCGAGGTCGAAGGCGTGCAGATCCTCGCCTGCGGCACGAGCTACTACGCCGGCCTCACCGCGCGTTACTGGATCGAAGCGATTTCCGGCCTGCCGTGCTCGGTCGAGATCGCCAGCGAATACCGTTACCGCAAGGCGGTGGCGAACCCGAAGCACCTCATCGTCACCATCTCGCAGTCGGGCGAAACGCTCGACACGATGGAAGCGCTGAAGTACGCCAAGTCGCTCGGCCACGACCGCACGCTGTCGATCTGCAACGTGCCGGAAAGCGCGATCCCGCGTGCCAGCAAGCTCGTGTACTACACGCGCGCCGGCGCCGAGATCGGTGTCGCCTCGACCAAGGCCTTCACCACGCAGCTGGTCGCGCTGTTCACGCTCGCCGCCACGCTGGCGAAGTTGAACAACCGCCTGAGCGTCGAGCAGGAAGGCCAGTACCTGGACGCGCTGCGCTTCCTCCCCGGCAGCGTGCAGCACGCGCTGAACCTGGAACCGCAGGTCACCGGCTGGGCCGAGCGTTTCGCGCCGAAGCAGCACGCGTTGTTCCTCGGTCGCGGCGTGCATTACCCGATCGCGCTGGAAGGCGCGCTCAAGCTCAAGGAAATCTCCTACATCCACGCAGAGGCGTATCCGGCGGGCGAACTCAAGCACGGCCCGCTCGCGCTGGTGGATGCGGCGATGCCGGTGGTCGTCATCGCGCCCAACGACACGCTGCTGGAGAAGGTGAAGTCGAACATGCAGGAAGTGCGCGCGCGCGGCGGCGAACTGTTCGTCTTCACCGATGAAGACAGCCAGTTCGGCCCGTCCGAAGGCGTGCACGTCATCCGCGCCCCGCGCCACGTCGGCGTGCTGTCGCCGGTGGTGCATGCAATTCCGGTGCAGTTGCTGGCGTATCACGCGGCATTGGCGCGTGGGACGGATGTGGACAAGCCGCGCAATCTGGCGAAGTCGGTGACGGTGGAATAGTTTCCAACGGGGGTATGGTCCGGTACGGGGTGAGGGTCGTTACCCCGCAGCTTTGGCGCCCCCGTATCCCGTCCGTTCACAGAAGCCTCGCTGCGCTGATCATCCAAAGCAGAGATGAGGCTGGCGCGAGCTTCGCGGCTATCGCGGATGAGCTAAATCGGAAAGGTCTGTCGAGCCCCCGGGGAGTGCCGTTCTATGCGAACCTGGTGTATTCGATTTATCGAAAGTGGCGTGCTAAGAATGAACGAGAGCGAAGGCGCGTTTACGTCGACTTGATGGATGTGAGCGTGCAAGCGAGCCCCAGCAGCTAAGTTGCGGGCAGTACAAGGGAAAGGGATCGATGTACTACGAAACCGCAAGGCAGTCCGACAAGCCGTCTGCAGCACCATCCAAGTTCACCGTGTTCCTCGTTGGAAAGGACGAGGAGCGGTATATCTTTTGCCCGATTCGAGATCGAGCCTACAAGGTTGATTCAAAGCCGGAAGAGCTCGTTCGGCAATGGTGGCTCTATCGGCTGCGTGACCAATACGGCTACCCGTTCAATCAGATCGGAGTCGAGATCTCCGTCAAGGTCGGATCTACCGAAGCTAAGAAGAAGGCGGATATCGTTGTATTCAAGGACGCAACCAAGCGCGTTCCGCGGATCTTCGTCGAGGTAAAGAAGCCGGATCGAAAGGACGGTGTGGACCAGCTTGAGGTCTACATGAATGCGACCGGGTGCAGGCTGGGGCTCTGGAGCAACGGAGCACCGCCTCACGTCTATTTGCTAAGAGTCGAGCCTAAGGAAGGTGAAGAAGGGGCGAGCTGGCGTGAACTGAGAAATGTTCCCTCCGCAGGCGAAGATATCTCGGCGGTTGATAAGCCGATTACTCGCAAGCAGCTGGAGCCGGTAAGTGACTTCCTGAGCATTCTTCGAGAGTGCGAGGACCACATCAAGGCACATGAAGGACTCAATGTATTCGACGAGATCTTCAAGCTAATCTTCGCCAAGTTGTACGACGAGCGGAGAAACTTAAAGAACGACGATTCTCCCGCGAAGTTTCGTGTTGGTGCGCTTGAGTCGGCGGCTGACGCGAGAGTTCGCATAGGCAAACTATTTGCGGATGCCAGGGCTCAATGGCAAGGCGTCTTCTCACAAGGGGAAGAGCTCAATCTCAGCGATGAGACGCTTGCCTTTTGCGTCTCTGCGCTGCAGAAGACCTACCTCCTCAAGTCTGACGCAGATGTACTGGGTGCTGCGTTCGAGGTCATGGTCAATCCAACCATGAAGGGTGACAAGGGACAGTACTTCACACCCAGGCACGTGATCGACCTCTGCATCGACGTTCTCAGTCCGACTGAGACAGAAACAATCTTTGATCCGGCGTGTGGAAGTGGCGGCTTCCTGGTCTCAGCGATGGACCATGTGTTCACGCAGATTCGGTCCGAACGAGACGACGAAAGCGAAATTCTTGAGAATCAAAAGGATTACGCGACGAACAACGTCTTTGGCATGGACTATGACCCCATGATTGCCAAGGTCGCGAAGGCGTACATGCTGATCTGGGGTGACGGAAGATCCAACATAAGCGTCGGCGATGGCTTGAACGACAACAACTGGTCTGACGATGCTAGGGCGAAGTTTCAGGTCGTCAGCGGCAATCGAAGAGAGCATCGTAAGTTCGACATTATCGCTACCAATCCGCCATTCGGTGGTGATATTTCAGCCGATGACACCCTTTCGCGCTACCGGCTTGCGTTCAAGTCGGACGCCAGCGGCAAGACTAAGCGGATTAAGAAGGTTTCGCGCGACATCCTCTTCCTGGAAAGATGTCTCGACTCACTGGCGCCAGGTGGTCGAATGGCGATTGTGCTGCCGCGGGGAATCTTCAAGAACTACACGGATGAGCGTGTTAGGCGGTTCCTCATCGAGCGCGCAAAGATCAAGGCGGTGGTGAGTCTTTCCGGTTCTATGTTCAAGCCGTTCACGAACACGAAAACATGCGTGCTGTTCATCGAGCGAAGGATGCAGGACCTCGTCGATGTGTCGAAAGCAAACAAGGACGGATCCGTACTCTACGCGGTGACTGAAGTTCCTGGGAAAGACCAAAGCGGAAAGCTTGTGCGAAACGCGAAGGGGGAGATCGTCTCCGACCTTGGTCAGATCGCGAGCTACCTGAAGAAGAATCTGGTCTGGGGAGGCAAGTAAATGGCACTGCTATCCAAACGTCCTTTCACTGACTCGTTGCTTGATCTAAGAAGCGATGACGATGGCGTTATCGTCCAGAATCATATTCTGGAGCCCGAATACCATCAGGACGTGTATCGACTCGCCTGCGAGCAGGCAAAGAACAGTCCAGGCGCTTTCCAGCTTGGGGACACGACCAAGGTGAAGCGTGTTCCAAATAGGGGGCGGCAGCCGGAATACGTGGACGATGAAGCTGATCCGGACACGTTGAAGTTTCGGGGAATGCTGGATCACTACGGGAACGTAGTGGAAGAATCGCAGACTTCAAACATCTGCGCATTGAAATCGGTCTCCATTCGTTGGGGATATGTCGATTTCGGTGTCGCTCGCGCCGTCTCTGGGGATTTCTTCGAGAAGCACAAGGAAAAGTGCGGCGTGAAAAAGCATGATCTGCTTATCAACTCCACGGGTGATGGCACGATCGGGCGCGTCGCTGTCTACAACAAGGATCACGATGCGCTCGTGGATGGGCACATCACAATTGTTCGCTTTAAGCAGCCTCATTACGCTTGGTATGCAGCAGCGTATCTCTTGAGCGAGCAAGGTCAGCGCCAGATCTATCGCTATATCAATGGTTCTAGCGGACAGGTCGAGATCTACCCTCAGGACATCTCGCGACTTTGGATTCCGTCGAAGGCTGAAGCTACGGTCAAGGACATCGCCAAGAAGTTCCAGCAGGCAGTTAGGAAGTACGAAGAATTCGAGGTGGAGATGATGACCATGCTGGCAATGGCATGACTCTGCTGCGATTCGATGAGTTGATCTAAGGTTCACTGCGGGGTACTGAAAGAGGGGAACTAGCTTTGCCACTTCTTACGTTCTGGGAATCCAATAAGGATGCTGTGCTCGGGATGAGCATCGTCCAGGTCGTAGCCAACGCTGGAGACGGGACGCTGCGGGATGCCGCGCCGTCATCTTTGGAGCTGCGCGAGTTTCTTCGGTATGTCGATGCGAGCGTCCTAGAACGCTATGCGACGCATTGCCTGACGCAATCCTTTCCGAACTCAGGGTTCGTACTCCAAGACGTGGTGAACGAGTTGGGGCGGAGGCTCGGCTACAAGGTGTCAAACGGGCTTTACCGAGGAAAAGTGAACGCCATAGGGTTTGACGGCGTTTGGCAGCACCCGGGCTCAAGGCAGTTAGTTGTCGAGGTCAAAACAACCGACTACTACAACATTGATCTCAGTAAGGTCTTTGCTTACCGCGAAAAGTTGGTTGCGACGGGCGACGTGACTGCTGACTCTGCGGTTCTCTTCGTCGTGGGTCGAGACGACTCGAACTCCCTGGAAGCTCAGATTCGCGGGTCACGACATGCCTGGGACGCAAGGCTTGTTAGCGTTGACTCTCTCGTGAAGATGGTGAAGGTCAAAGAATCCACGGATGACCAAAGCACAGCCAATCGACTGCGCACACTCCTTGAGCCGCTGGAGTACACCAGAATCGACAGATTGATTGATGTGGTGTTCGAGACGGTGGCTGACGTTCAGGCGGCATCGAGCACAGAGGAAACATCAGTCGTAGTTGAAGTGCCAATGGATGCTGTGCAAGGCGCTGCTCTGAAAGGCGAAGCTGGCGCAACATCGCGAGAAGACATCAAGGCAGTCAGAGATCAGGTCGTAGCCGCGCTCTCGAGAAGCCTTGGCGCTCAGCTCAACAAAGAAACACGGACCGCTTACGAAAGCGATGATGAGACAACTCGCGTTGTCGTCGCGGTGTCTAAGCGAGTAAGCCCCCAAATTCTTATCATGATGCACCAAAGGCGAACTGGGTGCTAAAACCTCTCGCCACGATGAAGGCTCTGCCGCACTTGTAACCTTCAAGCCCATGCAAAGTAGGCGCGTTTGCCTGCGTGGGTTCCCGTTGTTCGTGAGAGCACGGGGTATGGGGAGATCGGATAACCGCCCCCTGCCAGCAACTTCTGCTGGCGCCTCGTAACGCGCTGCTGATAGCCGTCCCTAGACGTAACGATCAGATTGCACTTTCCCTTCGATGGGGAAAGTGCATCTAGCGAACCCTGCCGTAATGAGAGATCAAAACCTAAGCCCGGCGCTTAGCGCCGCGCGGGCTATGCCCGCGTCATCAATAAGGAGTCATAGATGAGTCTAGTAACACCGAAACGAGTTAAGTCCAAGTCAGAGCTGGTCCGAGCCCTTGGCTCAAGCTCTGTCGAGTTCCTTGCGGAGTCCGAGCCTGAGACAGAAGGAGATATTCGCGCCGTCAGCGATCGTGTCCGAGCAATGATGCGATGCGGTAAGCACGTGCATATTGTTCTCCTTGAGCGCAAGAAAGGGGGTGTCAAGTGATTTCAGTGTCGGAATGGATTGAACTGATGAAGATGCTGAGTGAACCGAACTGCGTAATCAACACGAAGAAGTTCGAGCAGGTCAGAAGTGACATCGAGCGATTGGCGATCAATTCCTACCCTGGCTGCGGCTCATGCACTCGTCAGCTTCAAGGGGAAACGCGTGGCTAAGCGTTACTCAATGCATCGGAACTATCGCCTGCCGGGTGATCTTGTTGTAGAGATCGGCAAGGTTGCTGAATACAACCAGATCAGCGAGAGCGAGGCAACGCGCCGCCTGCTTTGTGCCATGGTGCGTCGGATGAACGATATGGGGACTCGAAACCTATCGGCGGAAGAGCTCAGGGATGCACGCACGGACAAGGAGCAATAATAACAAAGCCCGATCTTACGACCGGGCTTTGAGTTCGACTTTTCATCGACTAACCATCTCAATCGAGTTGCTAGTTGTGCAGTTGATGAAGTAGGTGTTCTCAGGATTGAGCAATAGCGCGGCTGTCGTCTTTCCGCAGCCGGGTGCGCCATGAAACAGGAGCGACATTCCACATGAAGCCGTCACGAGCCTATTCAACTTCTCAGTCAGCGAGAGCGGAAGTATCAGCTCGTTGATGGTGGTTGGGCGGTATCGCTGTGCCCAGTCGGTATCAGACACAAGCATGTTCAACCTCCAAAGTGCGCGAATCGTCTCCGTCATCTACAGCACAATCGATCATTTCCTCGATGATTTCACCGAATTGGATCTCAGCGCCAATTGATCGAAGCGAGTCGCAGGCGGTCGTCAGTACTTGGAGCTTCTCGGCGTCAAGCCAATCATCGAAGTGCGCGACCACCTCGGAGCCATCAAGTTGCAGGAAGTCGTCAACGCGACCCGACGATTGAGTTCCATTTGGAACAGCGGAGCTAGCCCGACTTTGCTTTGGTCTGGCAGGAGGTGTCTGGGGCGAGAGAGACGCAGCCGTCGCGGTGGGTGTCAGGATGCCTCCGCGGACGAGACGGTCAATCAAGTCATCGTCCATCTGGGCGATCTCATAAATCGTCGTCCAGTTCGGCGGAAGTACCTTCAAGTGCTTCTTGAGCCTGTCAAGGTTGTTTCCGATAACGATGAGCTTGCGGATTCGGCTCGACGTCGGATCCAGCCCAACTAGGTTGCAGAAATTTATGAACTCGGCGGCGCTAAGGCGCTTTGCCTTGGTGACCGTTTCCGCCATGCCCAGGACGCACTTGGCGGACTTCTTCGCGAAGGCGCGGAAAGAAATCCCGAGCTTCTGGACCTTGGCGTTGATCGGTGTGACTACAGGTGTTGAAACGGTGTTAATGGATCGAGGCTTCACTGTGTGCTCCTTAGATAGTGGATAAATGCCGGCGCTGAGGTATTGGCGGCACGTTCATTCTCTAGGAGCTGGACCTTGAAGGCTCTACGCAACTAGAATGCGCGCAATTAAAGTGTTAATGAATGGATATGACGACAGTCCGGAGCGCCAAGCGGCACTTCCCCTACAAGCACCCGACGTTTGGAACCAAGACCCGCCCCAAGCCGGCGCGGGCATGGCAGCAGTCCGTCTACTACTGGTGGTGGGCGTACCTGCGGCGCAATGAGTCCTACCTCGCGACCTGCGCCGCCGGTGGCGGCGGAGAAATGGCACAGATCTATGCGGACTTCGGGGACGTCCGGGATGACGACTTCAAGGCGTGGTGGAGCAGGCGTGGCGTCCACCTTTTCGCGGAGCCAGCTGCGGAAGACACCGTTCGTGTTATTGCAGAGGCAACGACACATGTCGCGCAGATTCGCGTGATTGCATTGGTCAGCCGCGCGCCGCTTGGTGTATAGACGCGCCCTCAGGTTCATACGTCCGCTATCTGGCCGATAGTGGACGTTCGGGTAGGCCGGCGATGCTAATGTCCGCTTTCGACCCGAAGGGGACGGCCCGGGTCCGCCTGCTGGCGCTTGATCGAGCCCAGAGTCCGTCCATAGAAAGTTGTTGCCAGGGGAGGGTGTCGCGTGGGTGTAAGTGCGTATCGAATCTTCTATGCGTTTTGCGCCTTGCTCTTCCCAATCATCGCTAGCGGAGCAGTCTTCATCACGTATCGGGTGCATCCTCTATTCGGTGCACTGACGATTGTTCTGTTGATCGCCTGGGTTTGGCACTCATTTTCCACCACGTGCAGCAGGTGTCACTTTTACGGCACCAGCAAATGTGGGGTCCTGGGCTCGTTGTTCCTTACCTCTTCAAGAAGCGATCAACAGCTGGCCTTCCGCTTTGGCGAATATGGGCCAACTATTACAGCGATATGGCGCTCATGGCCTACATCAACATCACATACATTTTCCAGCCGGCTTTCCTACCTTTCACTCTCGGCGCGACCGTGCTTGTCTGGCTCGTCGTGTACAGGCGCAAGCGATTTCATGGGCTCATGCACCTGCTCAAAAGAAGTGATCGCACCATCCCGATCACGACAATCTAGCCACTTCGCGGCTCGGCGAAATTCGGGCATTGGCGACTGACCGCCCCTGGCCGAAAGCAAACATCCACCAACGCCGACCCGTGCTTCGGTCTTTCGCAATAGAAAAGGCCCGCCATTGGCGGGCCTGAAGACTGGACGGAGGTTCCAGCGCTGACTGGTTTACCTCCGTCCCCTTTCCCTGTCCCCATCCTTTCGTTTCGGGGACCGGCTGCCCTTACTGCGCCAACGCCTTGACCAGGTCGAACAGGTAGTCGCGCCCGACATACACCGAGCGCACTTCCAGCCGTTCATTAAGCCCGTGCGCGCCATTGCCATCGGGATCGCCCCACATGCCGGGCACGCCATAGGTCGGGATACCCACGGCCGACATGTAGAGTCCGTCGGTCGCGCCGGTCGACATCGACGGGATCACCGGCACGCCGGGGAAGTACTTCGCACTCAACTTCTCCATCGGGCCGATGATCGCCGGATCGAGCGCGGGCGACTTGGCCAGCGGCTTGTCCTTGCGTGCCAGGTCGATCGAGATGGCGGGATTGCCGATGACCCCGGACAGCGCGCCCTGGATCTCCGCCGGCGTATGACCGGGGAAGATGCGGCAATTGACGTTGGCTTCGACCCGCTGCGGAAGCGCATTGACCGCGTGCCCGCCGTCGATCATCGTCGCCACGCACGTCGTGCGCAGCATCGAGTGGAAGCCCTTGTCGGTGTTGACCACCGCCTCCGCCCTGGCGTCACCCGGATCCTTCGCCAACGCCACCATCGCCGCCCCCAGGTCATCCTTGCGCGCCGCACCGGCGCGCGCGAAGAAGGCGCGGGTAGTGTCGTTGAACTCGGTCGGGAACTCGTGCCCACCGACCTTCAGCAAGGCCTCGGACATGGCGTAGATCGCGTTCTCGCGCACGGGTTGGGAGCTGTGTCCGCCGGGATTGGTGGCGACCAGCTTGTAGTCCTGGTAGGTCTTCTCGCCCACCTGGATCGATTGCGCGACCAGGTGCCCCTTGCCATCGGTGTCCCCGCCGCCGCCTTCGTTGAGGGCGAAGGCCGCGTCGATCAGATCGCGCTTGTGGTTGGCCAGGTACTGCGCGCCGTTGAACGCGGTGTCGGTTTCCTCGCCGCAGGTCAACGCCATCTTGACCGTGCGTGCGGGCTTGTAGCCGCCCTGCTTGAAGCGGATCAGCGTGTCGGCCCAGGTCGCCGCCATCATCTTGTCGTCGGCGATGCCGCGCGCGTAGTAGTAGCCGTTCTCCTCGACCAGCGTGTACGGATCGCGCACCCAGTCGGCGCGGTTGGCCGCCACCACGTCGATGTGCGCCAGCAGCAGGATCGGCTTGAGCGTGCTGGACGTGCCGGGATAGATGGCCACCACGCCGCCTTCCTTCGGATGCTCGGGCACCGAGAACAGCGTGATCTGGTCGTCGGCAAAGCCTGCTGCCTTCATGCGCGCGGCGATCTGCGCGGCGGCCTGGGTGCAACTGCCGGTGGTGACCGAGGTGTCGGTCTCGACCAGTTGCTTGTAGAGCTCGAAGAAGCGTTGCTGGTCAGGACGCAGCGGGTCCATCTTGCCGGTCGGCACCTGTGCCGCCACCGGACCCGCGATCAACGCGCCCACCGCCAACGCCATCCACATCCTTCTCATGCCTCACCCCTTGGTTGTGTCCCCGAATGGTGCGCGAGCCCGCGCAATCGCCCCTTGCATCGAAGGGCCCTGATCCGCCTTCTACAGCATCCAGCGACGGACGTCCCCGGCGAACGGCTGGCGCACTTCTTCCTTCCGTCCCAACTGCGCGCCTGGCCACGTGGGGCGGGTAAGCGAAGCGCACCCGGGGGCTTCTGCGCCACGGGATCGCGAATGTCGACCCGGGTGCGCTGCGCTTACCCGGGCTACAAAACCCAATGGCGGGGCTCCGGCGTTTCCCGCGCCCGGCGCGTGAGCCCCGAGCCGCCCGACTCGGCACAACGCAGCACCACCCGCGCCACCCCGCACGACCCAGCGCACACTTCCGCCCCCGCACCGCCTTACGACCAACGCCTATAGCCCGTTCGTCACTTGACGGCCCCCAAGCCCCCCACCCACAGTCCAAGCGATTTTGTCTCGATCGCCTGCCCGCCCGCCGCACCGGCGTCCGCGGGCCCACTCCGGGGGTAATACAACAGTGGATAGACGTTCCTTCCTCACCATGTCCGGCATCGGTGTCGCCGGGCTGATGTTGCCGTTCGGCCGCGCCATCGCCGCCGAAGAGCTGCTCACCACCCTCGACGTGGTCAAGAAGAAGCAGCTCGCCGACGCCGCGCTGCAGGCCGCCACGTCCGCGGGCGCGACCTATTCGGACGTGCGCATCGGCCGTTACCTGCGCCAGTTCGTGATCACGCGCGAGGACAAGGTCCAGAACGTGGTCAACACCGAATCCACCGGCATCGGCGTGCGCGTGCTGGTCAATGGCGCGTGGGGCTTCGCCGCCACCAATGCGCTGACCACGCAGGGCGTGGTGAAGGCCGCGCAGCAGGCCGCCGCGATCGCCAAGGCCAACGCGAAGATGCAGACCGCCCCCGTGCAGCTGGCCAAGGCGCCGGGCGTGGGCGAGGTGTCGTGGAAGACGCCGATCAAGAAGAACGCGATGGAAGTCCCGCTGAAGGACAAGGCCGACCTGCTGCTGGGCGTGAACGCCGCGGCCATCAACGCCGGCGCGAACTTCGTCAACTCCATGCTGTTCCTGGTGAACGAGCAGAAGTACTTCGCCTCCACCGACGGCAGCTACATCGACCAGGACGTGCACCGCATCTGGGCGCCGATGACGGTCACCGCCATCGACCAAGCCACCGGCAAGTTCCGCACGCGCGACGGCCTGTCCTCGCCGATGGGCCTGGGCTTCGAATACCTCGACGGCGCATCGTCGGGCAAGGTGATTTCGCCGAACGGCGTGGTCAATTACGGCCTGTCGTACGACATGAAGGAAGACGCCATCGCCGCCGCGAAGCAGGCCAAGGCCAAGCTCACGGCGCCGTCGGTGAAGCCGGGCAAGTACGACCTCGTGCTCGACCCGTCGCACACCTGGCTGACCATCCACGAGTCCGTCGGCCATCCGCTCGAACTCGACCGCGTGCTCGGCTACGAAGCCAACTACGCCGGCACCAGCTTCGCCACGCTGGACAAGCAGAAGGCGCGCTTCCAGTACGGCAGCGGCAACGTCAACATCTTCGCCGACAAGATCCAGCCGGGCAGCCTCGGCGCCGTCGGTTACGACGACGAAGGCGTGAAGACGAAGAAGTGGGATCTGATCAGCGACGGCAAGCTCGTCGATTACCAGACCATCCGCGACCAGGCCCACATCCTGGGCAAGACCGAATCCGACGGCTGCTGCTACGCCGACTCGTGGTCGAGCGTGCAGTTCCAGCGCATGGCGAACGTGTCGCTGGCCCCGGGCAAGAACAAGCTCTCCGTCGCCGACATGATCAAGGACGTCGAGAACGGCATCTACATCATCGGCGACGGTTCGTTCTCCATCGACCAGCAGCGCTACAACGCGCAGTTCGGCGGACAGCTGTTCTACGAGATCAAGAACGGCCAGATCACGAAGCAGATCGAAGACGTCGCCTACCAGATCCGCACGCCGGAATTCTGGAACGCATGCGCCGCGGTCTGCGACGAAAGCGACTATCGCCTCGGCGGTTCGTTCTTCGACGGCAAGGGCCAGCCGGGCCAGGTCTCGGCGGTCTCGCACGGTTCGAGCACGGCGCGCTTCAACGGCATCAACGTCATCAACACCGCCCGCAGCCTCGGCTGACCGCGCCGGAGAACATAGAACATGAGCATCTTCACCGAAGAACAGTCCAAGGCCATCCTGGACAAGGTCATCAAGCTGTCCAAGGCCGACCAGACCAGCGCGACGCTGTCGGGCTCGGTCGACGGCAACATCCGTTTCGCGCTGAACAACATCTCCACCAGCGGCATCGTCGACAACACCGAACTCGCGGTGGAAGTGGCGTTCGGCAACCGCGTGGGCACGGCGACGATCAATGAGTTCGACGACGCCTCGCTCGAGCGCGTCGTGCGCCGCGCCGAAGACCTCGCGCGCCTGGCTCCGGAAAACCCGGAGTTCATGCCGGCGATCGAGAAGCAGAACTACAAGTCCAGCCCGACCTTCAGCGAATCCACCGCGGCCATCACGCCGGAATACCGCGCGAAAGTGGCGGCCGATTCGATCGGTCCGTGCAAGGGCGAGAAGCTGATCGCGGCGGGCTTCCTGGAAGACGGCCAGAACTTCGTGGCCATCGCCAACAGCAACGGCAACTTCGCCTACCAGCGCGGCGCGAACTTCAACTACACCTGCACCGTGCGCACCGAAGACGGCCGCGGTTCGGGCTGGGTCGGTCGCAACCTCAAGGACGCGGCTGACTTCAAGGCCGATGCCGACATCCGCACCGCGATGCGCAAGGCCACCGAATCGGCCGAAGCCAAGGCGCTGGAACCGGGCAAGTACACCGTGATCCTGGAACCGGCCGCGGCCGCGGGCCTGATCTCGTTCATGATGAATTTCTTCGACGCGCGCCAGGCCGATGAAGGCCGCAGCTTCCTGTCGAAGAAGGGCGGCGGAAACAAGCTCGGCGAACAGGTCTACGACTCGCGCGTCAATATTTCCGCCGATCCGTGGGACACGCGCGCCGCCGTGCTGCCGTGGGACCAGGACGGCCTGCCGCGCGAGAAGATGAACATCGTCGAGAACGGCAAGGTCGTCGCGCTGAACTACTCGCGTTACTGGGCCAAGAAGCAGGGCAAGCGCGCCGTCGGCGAGCCGGGCAACCTGCTGATGGCCGGTGGCGACAAGTCCACCGCCGACCTCGTGCGCGGCACGCAGAAGGGCGTGCTCGTCACGCGCACCTGGTACATCCGCATGGTCGATCCGCAGACCGTGCTGCTGACCGGCCTCACGCGCGACGGCACGTTCTACATCGAGAACGGCCAGATCAAGCACCCGGTGAAGAATTTCCGCTTCAACGAGTCGCCGGTGATCATGCTCAACAACATCGAGGAACTCGGCCGTCCGGTGCGCGTGGCCGGTGACGAGTCCTCGTTCGTGATGATGATTCCGCCGATGAAGCTGCGCGATTTCACCTTCACCTCGCTGTCGGATGCGGTGTGACGGAAAGGAAGTAGATCGTGCAACGTCGTGATTTCCTCAGCTTCACCGGTCTGACCACTGCAGGCGCGCTGCTTCCTTTCGGACGCAGCGTTGCCGCCGAGGCATTGCTGGAACCGGTCGATCACGCGCGTCGTCGGCAGCTCGCCGACGCCGCGCTCAACACCGCACGTGCGGGCGGCGCGCAGTACTGCGACGTCCGCGTGGGCCGTTACCTGCGCCAGTCCGTGATCACGCGCGAGGAGCGCGTGGAGAACGTCGTCAACGCCGAATCCTCCGGCGTTGGCGTGCGCGTGCTTGCCGACGGTGCGTGGGGCTTCGCCGCCACGCACGTGCAGACGCCGGACGCCGTGGCGCAGGCCACGCGCACCGCGCTGTCGATCGCCAAGGCGAACGCGCGCAACCAGACGCGCAAGGTCGAACTCACACCCACGCCCGGCTTGGGCGAAGTGCGCTGGGCGACGCCGATCCGGAAGAACGGCATGGAAGTGCCGCTCAAGGACAAGGTCGACCTCCTGCTGTCGGTGAACGCCGCGGCGATGAAGGCCGGCGCGGATTTCTTCAATTCCACGCTGTTCCTGATCAACGAACAGAAGTACTTCGCGTCCACCGACGGCAGCTACGTCGACCAGGACATCCACCGCATCTGGTTGCCGGTGACGGCCACCGCGGTGGACAAGGCCAGCGGCAAGTTCCGCACGCGCAACGGCCTGTCCGCGCCGATGGGCATGGGCTACGAGTACCTCGACGGTGCGGCGGCGGGCAAGCGCGCGCTGCCCGGCGGCATCACCGCGTATGCGACCAGCTACGACGTGATGGAAGACGCCGTCAACGCCGCGCGCGATGCACGCGCCAAGCTCAAGGCGCCGTCGGTGAAGCCGGGCAAGTACGACCTCGTCATCGATCCGACGAACCTGTTCCTCACCATCCACGAGAACGTCGGCCATCCGCTCGAACTCGACCGCGTGCTCGGCTATGAAGCCAACTACGCCGGCACCAGTTTCGCCACGCTCGACAAGCGCGACGCGGGCTATCGCTGGGGCAGCGAGATCGTCAACTTCGTCGCCGACAAGACGCGTCCGGGCAGCCTGGGCGCGGTCGGGTTCGACGATGAAGGCGTGAAGACCAAGCAGTGGGACCTGGTGCGCGACGGCATCCTCGTCGATTACCAGGCCACGCGCGATGAGGCGCACATCCTCGGCCACACCGAATCGCACGGCTGCAGCTACGCCGATTCGTGGTCGAGCGTGCAGTTCCAGCGCATGGCGAACGTCTCGCTGATGCCGGGCAAGACGCCGCTCAGCGTCGCCGACATGGTCAAGGACGTCGAGAACGGTCTGTACGTCCACGGTCGCGGTTCGTACTCGATCGACCAGCAGCGCTACAACGCGCAGTTCGGTGGCCAGCTGTTCTACGAGATCAGGAACGGCAAGATCACCGGCCTGGTCGAAGATGCCGCGTACCAGATCCGCACGCCGGAATTCTGGAACGCCTGCGTGGCGATCTGCGACGAACGCGACTTCCGTCTCAACGGTTCGTTCTTCGACGGAAAGGGCCAGCCAAGCCAGGTGTCGGCGGTGTCGCACGGTGCGGCAACGGCACGTTTCAACGGGATCAACGTCATCAATACCGCGCGGTCGATATGAACCGCGCGCAGTTCCTCCGTCTGATGCTGGGAAGCGCGGCAGCCGCGATGCTGCCGCCTCTTGCACGGGCGGCGGCTGCGGAATACGACTTCTGGATCACGCGCCTGAAGTACGACTCGGGCGATTGGGACGTCGACCAGCGCATGCCGGCGAACCTGATCACCTCGCTGATCGATTACACCAGCCTGCGCGTGGACCCGAAGGAGCACGTGCTGGCGCTGGCCGATCCGAAGATGCTCACCGCGCCGTTCTGCTATCTCGCCGGCCACAAGCTGGTCGAGTTCAATCCGACGGAACGACGCAACTTCGAGCGTTACGTGCGCAACGGCGGTTTCGTCTTCGTCGACGACTGCAACCACGACATCGACGGATTGTTCGCCAAGTCGTTCGAGCAGCAGATGTCGACTATTTTCGGCGCGAAAGCGTTGAAGAAGCTTCCGAACAACCACGCGCTGTACCGCAGCTTCTTCGAGTTCAAGGATGGCCCGCCGGCCACGACCTTCGAACTCAACGGCTGGGGCGACGATCTGGTGCACGATTACCTCAAGGGCATCGAGATCGACGGCCGCCTCGGCGTGCTCTACAGCAACAAGGATTACGGTTGCGAGTGGGACTACGACTGGCGCAACAAGCGTTTCCTCGCCGAGGACAACACGAAGTTCGCCGTCAACATCGTGATGTACGCGCTGAACAGCTGACCACCCCGGTCCTCGTTCGAACGAACGACGGGCAAAGAGAATCCAGATGAACGACATCCTCACCGAAGCCGAACTGAAATCGCAGCTCGACAGGCTGGGCACGCTGCGCAGCGCCATCGCGCAGGCCATCGTCGGCCAGGAATCCGTGGTCGAGCAGCTGCTCATCGGCCTGCTCGCCGGCGGCCATTGCCTGCTCGAAGGCGTGCCGGGCCTGGGCAAGACGCTGCTGGTGCGCTCGCTCGGGCAGGCGCTGGAACTGCAGTTCCGCCGCGTGCAGTTCACGCCGGACCTGATGCCCAGCGACATCCTCGGCACCGAACTGCTGGAGGAAGACCACGGCACCGGCCATCGCCATTTCCGTTTCCAGCCGGGCCCGATCTTCACCAACCTGCTGCTCGCCGACGAACTCAACCGCACGCCGCCGAAGACGCAGGCGGCGCTGCTGGAAGCGATGCAGGAGCGCACCGTCAGCTACGCGGGCGTGACGCACACGCTGCCGGCGCCGTTCTTCGTGCTGGCGACGCAGAACCCGATCGAGCAGGCCGGTACGTATCCGCTGCCCGAGGCGCAGCTCGACCGCTTCCTGCTGCACATCCGCGTGGACTATCCGACCGAACGCGAGGAGCGCGACATCCTCGCGCAGACCACCGGCACGCACAGCGCGCACGTGCCCAGCGTGATGCGCGGCGAGGAAGTGCTTGCATTGCAGGCCTTGGTGCGCGAAGTGCATTTCGGCGACGACCTGCTCGCATGGGTCACGCGTCTTGTGCGCGCGACGCGTCCTGGTGCGAACGTTGCGGACGAAGTGAAGCAGTGGGTGAAGTGGGGCGCCGGTCCGCGCGCGGGCCAGTCGCTGGTGCTCGCCGCGAAGGCGCGCGCGCTGCTGCACGGGCGCCTGGCCGCGACGCGCGAGGACATCGTCGCGCTTGCCGCGCCGGTGATGCGCCATCGCCTGCTGCTCTCCTTCGCGGCCGAAGCCGAGCAGAAGAGCGCCGACGACGTGATCGCCGCGCTGCTGCGCGCGGTTCCGTTCAACGGCTGATCGCCAAGTTCCAATGACCGCGCCTGGCACCCGCATCGCCGACTTCATTCCGCCCGCCGTGCGCGCGCGGTTGAAGGACCTGCGCCTGACCTCGCGACGCGCGGTCGGCCTGCAGGGGCTCGGGCTGCATCACAGCCGAAGCCGTGGCGCGGGCCTGGAGTTCGCGCAGTATCGTGCGTACGAACCCGGCGACGAACTTCGCCAGATCGACTGGAAGCTGTACGCGCGATCGGACCGCTTCTTCGTGCGCGAAGCCGAGCGCGAAAGTCCGCTGGCCGCATGGCTGCTGATCGACGCGAGCGCGTCGATGGCGCAGGAAGACAAGGCGCGTCCCGGCTGGTCGCGTCTTTCCGCAGCGAAAGGGTTGGCGGCCTGCATCGCCGAACTCGCATTGCGGCAGGGCGATCGTTTCGGACTGGTCGCGTTGCGCGATGACGGCGTGCGCCTGCTCGCACCCGGTGCCGGCCTGCGCCAGCGCGATCGCTTCCTGCTCGAACTGCATGGCCTTGAAGCGCGCGGGCAGTGGCCGGCGCCGGAAAAGCTGCGTCCGCTGTGGGAGCGCATCGGCGCGGGCGATCTGGTCGTGCTGCTCAGCGACGGCTTCGACGAAGGCAGCATCGACGTGATGACGCGTCTGGCTGCCGCGCGTCGCGAAGTGCTCACAGTGCGCATCCTCACGGCCGAAGAGCGCGATTTTCCGTTCAGTGGTGGCCATCGTTTCCACGACCCGGAAACCGGCGAGGAACTGCTCGGCGACGGTGCGGCGATGCGCGCGGAATTCCTGTCGCGCTTCACGCAGGCTCGGCGCGAACTCGACGCGCGACTGGATGCCAGCGGCATCCGGCACGCGGAGTACGTGCTCGACCAGCCGCTCGATCTGCCGCTGCGCCGTCTGTTCGGCGCGCGCGATGCCGCGGAGTACGCGTGAGCCTCGCGTTCCTGATTCCAGCCGCGCTTGCCGCACTCGCGGCGTTGCTGCTTCCGCTGCTGATCCATCTGGCGCGACGCAGCGAGCAGCGTCCGACCGAGTTCGCGGCGCTGCGCTGGCTGCGGCAGAAGCCCAAGCCGCGCCATCGCATCCGCTTCGATGAATGGCCGCTGTTGATCGTGCGCCTGCTGCTGGTCGCGCTGATGGCGCTGCTGCTTGCACGGCCGGTGCTCCATGGCGGCGAAGCGCATACGCCGTATGTGGCGGTCGCGCCGGGCGTCGATGCTGCGCAGGCGCGCACGGTTTCGCAGCAGGCGCGCGTGCATTGGCTTGCCCCGGGCTTTCCTTCGATCGATGCCACGCCCGAGGCGACGAGCGCCTCGCTCGCGAGCCTGCTGCGCGAACTCGATGCGAACCTGCCCGCAGACGTGTCGCTGACGGTGTTCGTGCCGCAGCGCATCGATCACGCGGACGGGCGGCGCATCGTGCTGTCGCGCGAAGTGGACTGGCGCATCGTGTCGAGCGGGGCGCCCGCGGATGCCACGCGAAATGCATCGCCGTCACCCGCGTTGGCGGTGCGCCATTCAAGCGACCGCACGACCGCTGCGCGTTACCTTCGAGCCGCGGCGCTCGCGTGGCAGCCGGCGGACGCGGCTGCGAAAGTGGACGTGGCGTCCACGGATCGGCCGCCGTCCGCGAACACGAAGCAGCTCGCGTGGATTTCGACCGGCGATGTGCCGGGCGATCTGCGCGAGTGGACACGCAATGGCGGAACCTTGCTGCTCGATGTCGACGCGAAGATCGACGGCGTCGCCGCGTGGACGCCCCTGTGGCGCGATGAATCAGGCGCGACGTTGATCGAGGGCGCCGCCTACGGTCGTGGCCGCGCGCTGCGTTTCACGCGCGCGCTTGCACCGCAGGCGATGCCGCAGCTGCTCGACCCGACGTTCCCGCAGCAGCTCCGCGCCGTGCTCGAACCGCCCGCCGCAGCGCCATCGCGCGTTGTCGCTGCCGAACACGAGCCGCTCACCGGCGGCCCGACGTTCGCGATCGCCCCGCGCGATCTGCAACCGTGGCTCGCGCTGCTGATCGCGCTCGTGTTCCTGCTCGAACGCTGGCTCGCGACGTCGTCGCGCCGTGCGGTGGCGCCATGAACGCGAAGCTGCGCGAGAGCCTGCAGCAGGCGCGCATGCGCATCGCGCTCGACTGCGTTGCGCGCACGGTTCCGTGGACGTTCGCGATCGCCGCGATCGCGTGGCGCTTGCAGGGCATCGGTGTCGCGCTGGCCGCGTTCGCGATTGCAGGCGCGGCCGTCCTCGCATTCGCGCTGCATCGCACGCGGGCATTGGACACGCGCTGGCTGGTGCAGCGTCTGGATGCGACGCGTCCGGACATGGAAGACAGCGCGGACCTGATGTTCGCACCCGACGCGTCGATGACGACGCTGGAACGCCTGCAGCGCGAGCGCTTGCGTGTGCGGCTCGACAGCGGTGCCGCGCCGGATCTCCGGACGCGCTGGTCCTCGCGTGCGATCGCGCTTTCCGCCGTGCTCGCCGCGATCACGGTCGCAGCCGCGTCGCTGTGGCCCGAACGGCCCGCGCAGGCGTTCGAGGACGTTGTCGCGCAGATCAGCGGCGAAGCCGCGAAGCCCACGCATACGCGCATCGTCGAACAGAACCTGCGCGTCGCGCCGCCCGCGTATACGCGACAGGCCGCGCGCGACGAACCCACGCTCGACGCGCGAGCGCCCGTCGGCACGCAGCTGGCCTGGACGTTGCGCCTCGCGCCCCAGCCCGCTGCCGCCGCGCTCGTCTTCCACGACGGGCGCCGGGTCGAGCTGCGCCGCGAGGGCGATGCCTGGCGCGGCGAACACACGCTCGCGCGTTCGGCCCTGTATCGACTGGAGTTGAAGGACGCGCCGCCATTGCGCGACGCGAAACCGCATCGTCTCGACGCCGTCACCGATCGCCCGCCGCAGGTGCGCGTGGTCGAACCCGACCGCGGCCTGAGCCTAGCCACGCAGAACCAGAAGGCCTGGGCCGTCGCATTCGAAGCCAGCGACGACTTCGACATCGCGGACACCGCGAAGCTGCGCATCACGCTCGCGCAGGGCAGTGGCGAGAACATCACCTTCCACGAACAGACGCTGTCGCTGCGCGGCACCGGCAACGCGACGACGAAGCGTTTCGCGCATTCGCTGGACCTGCGCGCGCTCGGTTTCGCGGTCGGAGACGACCTGATCGCGCAGCTGGAAGTCGAGGACAACCGTACGCCGTCGCCGCAGAACGCGCGCAGCGCGAGCCTGATCCTGCGCTGGCCATCCGACCTGGGCACCGAAACCAGCGACATGGAAGGCATGGTGCGCAAGGTGATGCCGGCCTACTTCCGCAGCCAGCGCCAGATCATCATCGATGCCGAGGCGCTGCTGAAGGAGAAGCGTCGCCTCGATGCCACCGAGTTCCTGCGCCGAAGCGACGCGATCGGTGTCGACCAGCGCATCCTTCGCCTGCGTTACGGCCAGTTCCTCGGCGAGGAAGCCGAAGGCGAGCCAAAGCCGCCGCCGAC
>Ga0102593_1001107_pt1 | contig 29840 bp, 32 predicted proteins | sample AraplaCol_mMS_r2_2_FD_76862 | JGI IMG/M metagenome (GOLD analysis project Ga0102593, IMG submission 76862) | Arabidopsis root microbial communities from North Carolina, USA - plate scrape MF_Col_mMS_r2 (SPADES assembly) (version 2) | ecosystem: Host-associated > Plants > Roots > Endosphere...
CGCATTTATGTAAGGGAAGTTCGCATCGTTGTACGCTTCTTTTAGAAAGTCTAATCCGTAGTTGAACTCATGATTTCCAAGCGTTGCAATATCATAATCCAGCTGATTCATCGCTTTAAATACAGGATGAACTTCGCCTTTTTTCAGCGGGTCAATCTTAGCTTTATACGTGCCTAGAGGCGTTCCTTGAATGAGGTCTCCGTTATCTACTAATAAGCTGTTTTTTACTTCTTTTCGAGCATTTTTGATTAAGGTAGCGGTTTTAGCTAAACCTACTTTTTCATAAGGGGCGTCTTTGAAATAATCATAGTTTAATAGATTCGTATGAACATCGGTTGTTTCCATCAGGCGTATGTTCACAAGCGCATCTTTTTTATTATGGCCTTGATGCTTGCTTTGCTGTGAGCTTTGTCCAGGATGACGTTCTTCCGCTCCTGCCTGTGTAGTTAAAAGAGGCATAGATAATAGAGAAAGTGCCAGTGATGTGGATAGGATTTTTTTCGTTTTACTACTTTTGTTCTTTTTCATCTACCATTCACCTTTCAAGTAAGTTATCATCGCTATAAATCTAGCAACTGTTCAAAAATAGTATAGCAGAAAAGATTTATAAAGGATGTAAATTTTTTGATTTTTTAGTAAACCATTTGTATGCGTTTTATTAACTTTTTGTAAACCGAAAATTTTTTTTAGTTTCTCTCTTTAAAACCAAGGACTATAGTTTTTATTAATTGGATGAACTATCCTTTTTAAATGAGTCTTATTACCTAATACATCAACGTTCCCACGCCCTCTTTTAATTCAAAAAAAATTCATTTCAAGCGGTGTGTATATATGTACTATATATAGGATATGAAAAGCAGACATTAAGTTTGTCACAGCTTCTAACAAAATTTCGTAGATATAAAAAAGAAAGAGAAGGTTTTTGTCTTCTAATAAATAGATATATTTATATAATTTTACATTTATAACAAGAAAACGAGGTTGAGTCATAAGACATACCTACATTAATCGAATCTAAAGGTGAACAAAGAGGATCAATGAGCTAGTATGAATCGCTTGTGACACCGCTGTGGATTTCCGTGCAAGACTTCGCTTTCCGCGGGCGGCCGATGAGCCTCCTCGTCGCTTGCGCTCCTGCGGGGTCTCATCTGTTCCGCTTTTCCCGCAGGAGTCTTCGTCTTGCCCTCCAATCCACAGCTAGAAGCACCTATACACGTGAAGCCTACGTTCACCTTACAAATGAAAAAATCCGAACGAAGTTGATTCTCCATCAAGAACCTTGATTCATCGTTCGGATTTTCTTTAGTTAACATACTTTTTTCTCAGTTGCGTTTTCTTACTGACCTAATTCTTTAATTTGTTTCATAATACTTGATACATCTTGAATTGATTGAAACAATTCACTGTTTTTTAGCGCTTCTGGATTGAAGCTGCCATCCTTTATATTGGCTTCATACGCTTCAATTCCACTAATGATTTTTTCGTTTTGTTGAACAAGCTGATCGTGCACATCAGAAGCGATGTCAGGAGCTTTTGTTTTATTAAATTCTTCAGCTTTCCCTTTCATTTGCTGCAGCTTTTGCTCTAGCTTCTTTATTGCCTCGTCGTCATTAACAGCTTTTTCCGCTAGAGGCGGTATTTCTTCAGCAAACTTTTGTGCTTCACTCACGTAATCTTTCGCATCGTTTGCGTAGTTCAACGTACTGCTTGTATCTTCAAGAAAAGAACAGCCTCCGACCATAAAAAGAACAGCAGTTGATATGACTAGCATCCACTTTTTCACTTAGCACTCAACCTTTCTTATTTTCTTTTCTGCTATCTTCTTTTCGATTTTCGTTTCTTTAACTCTTTCATAATAATAGGTACAGCTTTTTTTATTCCTTTTTTTACAGCGGGGCTTTTTAACAGTCTCGATAGTTTTGACATTTTTAAGCTCCTCTCTCATTTTGAAATGACAAAAAACACCTTTACCACATGTGGTAAAGGTGTTTTTATCCAGACCTTTACCAATGGCAACATTGGCAAAGGTCTCGCTAACAATTTGCATTGTCAATAAAGCCGGAGATAATAATCTCGAAATGACGACTTTACTGCAAGAGCTACTCCCCTTTGAACAAAACAGCATTTTTTGTTAATACAATCATAACGTACGTTCCTGATTATCGTCAACTTATATGGAATTAGTACACGTCTTTTTTGGTAAATACCAGAAACGACACGAGCAGCCCGGCAAGTCCCCAAATGGTTAAAACACCCAAGGAAAACCCTAAGGTCATTCCTTCAGTCGGAGGAGCTGTGCCTTGCAGATAAGAAGTTAAATTTAAATTAACCATAAACAAATACTTAGCCGAATGCCATGAAGAAACCATGCTGCTTAAAATCGTACCTGCAATCAAACAAGCAAGCATCACACCCATACCAGCAGCTGTACTTTTAATTAAAACAGACAGCATAAAAGCAAGCGTTCCAACAACAAGTGATACAAACCAAGCAAGACCAAACTCCATTAAAATATATCTCCACTGCGAAATTAAATGAACGTCCGCTGTATTTAAGTCATTTCCCTGCACACTAAACCCCGTAAGAATCGGGGCTGTCCAGCCTTTAAATCCAAATACAACGCCAGAAATGAGATACGACAAAACGCCAAACATTAAAATTAAAAACGAGACGGACATGACGAGCGTGATGTATTTACTAAGCAGGATTTTCCACCGTTTCACAGGCCTCGTCAACAATACCTTGATGGATCCCAAGCTGTACTCTGAAGACACTAAATCCGCTGCAATAATCATAATCATTAGCGGCAGCAAAAGCTGAATGGCGTTTTCAATGAACCCTCGCACAAACGTTGGGGCTCCTGGTTCTGAAGGATTGATATCGTTATCTAAGTAATACTGTTGCTGCGCCACGCGAATTTCAAGCTGCTTGCGCCAATCATCTGAAATTTGGCTTCCGCTCAGCCGGTTTTGCGTATCGATAATTTCTTGCTGCAGCGTACTGCGCCAATCGGTCGTTCCTAGCTTTTCTTGAAGGCGCTGCGTTTCGCGAAGCTGAGCATATGTGAACATGGAAATCAAAACGCCCATAATAAGGGTAACGATTAACAGGCGCTTTTTTCGAACGAGCTTGATCATTTCATTTTGAACCAAACTAATCAATCGATTCGCCTCCTGTCATTTCGATAAATAAATCTTCAAGAGTTGGAAGCTTTCGATTCATTTCTTTTACCGTTACTCCTGCTTGAATGAGCTGTTTGTTCCACTCTCCCACTTCAGATTCTTCATAAAACGTAGTGACATACTCCCCCTGCACTTGCACAAAGTCCGTCACTTGTTTTAAGACGTCTATTCCCGCAGGCTGCGGATCTAGCTTCCACAGTAAGCGCTCTTGCTGAGTTAACAGGGTCTTCACCGATTCTGTGTGAATAACTTCTCCTTTTGCAATAATCGCTACTCGGTCACACATTAGCTGAATCTCACTCAGCAAATGACTCGATACTAAGACGCTTAGACCTTCACTTTCAGCTAAAAAGCGAATGAATTTACGCATGTCCCGAATCCCAGATGGGTCGAGTCCGTTCGTTGGCTCATCTAAAATGAGCACTTTCGGTTTTCCGAGAAGCGCTTGCGCAATTCCTAAACGCTGCCTCATACCTAATGAATACGTGCGAACTAAGTCGTGGATACGCTCTTGTAAGCCAACTAATTCCACCACTTCATGAATGCGTTCTTCCGTCATAGAAGGAATCATACGTGAAAAGTGCTGCAGATTTTCCCAGCCGCTTAAGTATGGATACAGCTCAGGATTTTCAACAATACAGCCGATATGCTCCATCGCTTTTGTAAACTGCTTCGATACACTGTATCCACAGATAGAAATCGAACCAGCCGTCGGGCGAATCAAGCCGACAAGCATTCGGATCGTTGTTGTTTTACCAGCTCCATTTGGCCCTAAAAAACCAAATACTTCGCCTCTTTTTAGTTCAAAATCAATATTTTTGATAATTTCTCGTTTTCCTATTACTTTTTTCAGTCCTTTTACTGAAAGCGTTACTTCACTCATATCATTCCCTCCCTTACCACGTAATAAGCGATGCTACACGTTCTGCGATCAGCTTGTAGCCTTTTGCATTCGGATGAAACTTATCAGTATATAAGTAGTCATCTACCTTTAGCTGAAACAAATCAAAGGTCGGTACAAAAACAGTTTGCTTATAATTAGCACTTAATTCACTGCTTCTGTAATTCCATTCTCGTACAATAGCCGTTGTCGTTTTTGCATCTTGCAGGTTACTAAACGGATTGTATAAACCAATTAAAAAAATTGTTGCGTCTTTATTTGCCGACCGGATGCTTTTTAAGATGCTGTCTACGTTTTTTAAATAGTCATTTTCTAGCTTTTGAATATTGTTTTTATTTAAGTTCTGCAGCGTTTGTCCGCCTTGAAATAAGTCATTTCCTCCAATGGTGATCAGCACGGTATCTGCCGACTTAATCTGCCGCTGAATTTGCTGCTGCTTTACTTGACTTGCCAGCTGCGAAGACGTTTGACCTTTTATTCCAAAGTTACTTAAGAGAATTTTCTTCTTCGTTTTTTCTTCAAGATTCTCTTTTAAATACCCAACGTATCCTTTTCCCGCTGCATCTCCTGTTCCTCTTGTCAGTGAATCTCCTAAAGCGACAATCGTATAATTCTTTGTACTTTTGTTACTGCTGCTTGTTTCCTGCTTTGGCTTTGGCATTTCTTTTACAGTAGCTTTTGAGGCGCTAACATAATCATAAATAGACATTCCAAGCCCAGCTGCAAACAGCAGACACGAAATAATCGAAATAAAGGATACAATCCATACCCACTTTCCTTTCGCTTTCACTGGCTGCACTCCTTTTCGTCTTTTTAGTTATCTTTTTTTAGAGCTTCAACTGTTTTTAGTAAAGCGGACCAGTCTAAATGACCCCAGCCATTTTCGATTCCTTGTTCATAATGACCTTTCACAAGCTCTCCTAACGGAAGCGGAGCGGACACTTTTTTGGCTGCATCAATAGCCAAGTTTACATCTTTTAGTCCAAGCTCCAGCTTGAACCCGGCTGGTTCAAAGTCTCTTTTAGCAATTAAATTGCCGTAATTTTTATACACAGGAGATGCAAATAAGCTATTAACCACTTCAAGAAACTCCTCCGCTTGCATGCCATACTGTTCTACCATGACTACTGCTTCAGAAACAGCTTCTAACATCGAAACTAATAAAAAATTATTGCCAAGCTTAGCTACATTTGATAAGTAAGGCTCGTCTCCTACAGTGAAAATAGTTTGACCAATCGCTTCAAACAGCGGCCAAACTTGCTCTCTTGCTTCTTTATTACCTGCAACTATTACTTTGAGAGCCGCAGCTGCTGCTGCGTCGGGGCGACCTAAAACAGTCGCTGCAACAAAATGCTGTCCTGATGCAGCATGTGCGCTTGTTAATTTTTCCGACAAATCTACGCTAATAGTACTCACTGAGACGTGAATACCACCTTCTTGAAGGCCTGCAAGTACACCGGCTTCTGAAAGCGTTACTTCTTCTAAAGCCTCATCATTTGAAAGAATCGTAAAGACAAGATTCGCTTCTTGTGCTGCTTGAGCAGGTGTCTCCACAACCTTTGCTCCTTTTTTCACAAGACTTTCCGCCTTCGAAGCAGTGCGGTTATAAATAACAAGTTCATGACCCGCCTTTATCATATTTTCCGCCATCGGTAATCCCATATTTCCTAAACCAATTAAACCCACCTTCATCTTTACCACTCCATTTCAGCACTCAGTATGTACGTTTCTTATACTTGTCGTCTATCTTTAGAAAAAGCACATTTTCATTATTATATAACTACAGTAAAAGCGAATACAAAAAATAGCCTTTCTATAATGTTCAAAATGTGACATTTTTTAGACATGATTTATGAAAAACTTGTCAAAAAAATACGAATGGTTTTTAAATAAAGCGCTTGCAAACATAGGAAATTTCTGCTAAGATGTAAGAGAATTATTTTTGTTCGGTGGGGATGTATGAGTATTGTCACTTTTCGTCTTTAGATTTGAGCAAGAATAGTACCACAATGTGCGAGTCCGCACGAGGAGGCAACAATTATGGAACAAGGTAAAGTAAAATGGTTTAACGCAGAAAAAGGTTTTGGATTCATCGAGCGCGAAGGTGGAGACGATGTATTCGTACACTTCTCAGCAATCCAAAGCGAAGGCTTCAAATCTTTAGACGAAGGTCAAGCTGTAACATTTGACGTAGAACAAGGTCAACGCGGACCTCAAGCTGCTAACGTTCAAAAAGCATAAGAAACACAACATATCAGAAACAGATCCTTTAAAGGATCTGTTTTTTTGTGTACAAACATAAAAAAAAGCCCTGTTTTTCAACAGGGCCAGTCGGTACAAATACAGAAGTAAAGTTAATGGTACTCTTAGTATAGCACAAGATCATAACAATCTATACGAAATAATAAAATAAAACTTTCATCCGGCACGTTTACCTATGTTTATAGCTATTCCAGACTCTCTAGGGCGCTCGCAAATCGTTTAATTCCCTCTCGAATCACCTCTTCTTCTCCTCTGCCAAACGTAAAGCGAATAGCTCCGCTTTGAGAACTCAGCACGCTTCCTGGGACAAAAGCCACTCCTCTTTTAAGCGATTCTTCCAATAGACGATAGTCATCGACCGGCTGATTCACTTTGCACCATAAGTGAATCCCGCCTTGAGGCGAATCGAAAGATACTTTTGATCCGAGCAACTCGTTCAGACTCGACGACAGGGCATACTCTTGCTTTTTGAGCTCTTGTCTAAGCTTTTCAATATGCGAAGAAAACGTAGGAGAATCTAAGAATTGATAAGCAATCCACTGCGGAAAGATGCTGTGACCAAAGTCAATTTGCTGCTTAGCATCTGCCAGGCGCTGAATCACTTGCTCTGGCCCCACTATCCAGCCAATTCGAAGGCCCGATGCCACGATTTTAGAAAGCGAGCTGATATAGAGGACATTTCCGTTCTCGTCCATCGATTTCAGCGTTTGATGTACATTTCCGTCAAATGCCGTGAGTGAATAAGGATCATCTTCAATAAGCGGAATGCCGTATTCTGAAGAAAGCTCTAAAAACCGCTTTCGACGCGCTTCTGATAACACAATACCGGTCGGGTTTTGATAATACGGATTTAAAAAAACCATACGAATGCGATGCTTTTTATGTAATTCTACTAAGTCGTCCGGGTTGGCTCCATTTTTATCTACAGGCAGCAAAAACGTTCGTAAACCTGCTGATTGAAAAAGCGGCAGTGAATAGCTATAAGACGGATCTTCAATCGCTACTGCATCTCCTGGTTTTAACAAACACTGCACAATCAAATGAAGTGCTTGCTGTGCACCTGATGTGATTAAAATGGAATTAGCATCGGTGGAGATTTTCCGGTACTCATGAACATGAGCAGCAATAGCGTCACGCAGACGTTCATTGCCGTGAGGATGATCATAGCCTAAATGCTCATTAAACGGCATGCCCGCTAATATTCGCTGAAAATCTTCACTTGGAAATAAGCTAGGAGCTAATTCTCCGCTGGCTAAGTTTACAAAATCTGTTCGCAAAGCTTCGCTTCTTATTCGCTGTACGAGCGGTAAATTAGGCAAAAATGAACCGTCTTCTACATATCTCCCCCAGTTTGGAATACGTTTACGGGAAATTCCCCAGATGCTCGAACTAACTCGCGTGCCGCTTCCTTTTTTACGTTCTACGATTCCAAGTGCCTGCAGCTCTTCATAAGCAGCTACTACCGTGCTTCTGTTCACGTTTAGCTCAGCAGCAAGCGTTCGTTCTGATGGCAGCATAGAATCCGGCGGAAACGCTCCCGATGAAATACAGCTTTCAATATATTCTGCAATTTGTTTATAAATCGCTTTTTTGCTAGCGCGATCTGGTCTCCAGTTCATGCGGCGTCAGTCCTTACATTTAAACTTTCTTATTAGTAGTTTATCCTTTATCTCTCTTATCTTAAAGCAGTTTTATAAAAAAAGACCATCCAATTCGGTGTTTTTTTGCTCATCCACTTTACAAAATAAATATAATATCACTACTTTTCATTTGCCGGCATTTAAGTTTACATAATAAATTTATAGTTAATTAAGCTACATTCACCCTCACAATAAAAAAATCCAAACGAAGTTGATTCTCTATTAAGAGTCTCGATTCATCGTTCGGATCTTTACTAAAATATTTTTGTCACGGCCTCTTTTTTATAGAGGAGGTAAATCTAGCTTGCCTTCTTGAAACAATTCTTTCACCATATGCTTGGCATAACCCGTTGCTTGCCCTAGCGTAATCTTAGCTGGCATAGGGGCTTCGTTTGCATCAACGATTACATCGATAATACACGGCTTGTTTTGTCTAACAGCACTTTCAAAAGCTGGCAGCAGCTCTTCTTCTTTTTCTACTCGGTAGCCAACACCTCCGCAAATATCTGCATACCTGGCAAAGTTCGGATTTGTTAAGTCTGTGCCGAATTCAGCATTTCCCATTACTTCTTGTTCAAATTTAATCATACCGATTTTATGGTTATTAAATAGCACCACAACTAGCGGAAGATTGTATTTAACAGCTGTAATAAAATCTGCCATGGTCATCGCAAAGCCGCCGTCTCCACAGACCGCAAACACCTGCTTATCCGGATAAGCAATTTTTCCAGCAAGTGCGCCCGGCAGCCCGCATCCGAGAGTCGCTAGCCAGCTTGAAATCACAAACTGCTGATTTGTCATACGAAAATGACGCGCCATCCATACTGTGACGTTTCCTACATCTACGGACAAGACCGCGTTATCAGCCGCTACGTGCTGAAGCGCTCGAATCACTCGCTGTGGCTTGATAGGTAGACCTTCTTTTGCTTCTTGGGTATCAAGCTGACTCCACCACTTTTTCATACGTTCTTGACTTTGCTCTAAAAACTGGCGATGCTCTGAGCGGCCAACGTTTTCTAAGAACCACTGAATTGTTGTTTTTGCTTCTCCGGCAAGCCCTGCATCTACAGGATATCTTTTGCCAATTTGTGCAGGATCAATATCAATATGAATCGTTTTCGCATGGTCTGGCAAAAAGCCTGTAAACGGATAGGACGTTCCAATCATGATGAGCGTATCCGCTTCTTGCATCGCTTCATACGCTGGCTTTGTCCCGATTAATCCAAGTCCTCCAAGACAATACGGATGTTCATCCGGTATTGCGCCTTTTCCAGGAAGCGTAAGAACAATAGGTGCTGCGATTTTTTCTGCAAACGCAAGCAGTTCTTCTCTCATTTCATGTGTGCCTCGACCGGCTAAAATAACCGGACTTTCTGCTTTACCAATCAAATCTTTTGCCTTTTCAAGGTCTTCTCTGTGAGGAAAGACGTCTTGTTTAACGATTATGCTTGATGTTTCTCGTGCTTCTGATCCGATTTCAAAACGAGGGATATCATCGGGAATGGTTAACACAGCCACACCTTTTTTAGCATAAGCTGTTCGAATCGCTTGATTGACAACAGTGGGAAGCTGTTCAGCGGACATGATTCGCTGGTTATATACAGCCACGTCATCGAACATTCGCTCTAAATTAATTTCTTGAAACGCATCGCTTCCGATAAGATCAGACTCCACTTGCCCCGTAAGTGCTAAAACGGGAGCTTTGTCTAACTTTGCATCATACAAACCATTCAGTAAATGAATCGCTCCCGGTCCGGCAATAGCCGTGCATACACCGATTTTACCCGTTAGCTTTGCATATGCAGCCGCTGCGAGAGCTCCCGCTTCTTCATGCCTCACTTGAATAAATTTAATTTTGTCCTGGGCTTTGCGAAGCGGTTCAATAATTGAATTAATGGAGTCTCCTGGCATACCGTAAATATGGTCAACGCCCCATTCAATTAACAATTCAATCAGTTTTTCCCCTGCTTTTTGTTTAAACATATGACTGACCCCTTTCTTCTTATATATAGAGATAGTGTGACCTGATACGCTCTTTCTTACTTATTTTCACTCGTATAATTTTCGTTTTCTTTCATTAAATGAATGAACCATTTTCGTTAAATTTTCTTCATTCCTTGCAATTATCATTAACTTTTGCTATTCTATAAGAAGAATTATTTTTGTTCGGCAACAATCGATAGGTGAATACTTTCGTCTTAAAGATTTTGATCATGAGCAAGGATAGTAATACAATGTGTGCATAGCACACGAGGAGGCAACATTCATGGAAAAAGGTACAGTAAAATGGTTTAACGCAGAAAAAGGTTTCGGATTTATCGAGCGCGAAAACGGCGACGATGTATTCGTACATTTCTCAGCAATCCAAAGCGAAGGATTCAAATCTTTAGACGAAGGTCAAGCTGTAACATTCGACGTTGAAGAAGGTCAACGCGGACCTCAAGCTGCTAACGTTCAAAAAGCATAAGTAGAAAAAGACTCTGAAATCAGAGTCTTTTTTTTATGTAGAACCATGCATAAAACCTTTTTAACGTGTAGTTTGTACACGTTATTATAAATAATAAACTAAAAAAGTCTCTTCATCCCGAAGAGACCTTTTGTGGAAGAAATAGTTGAAGAAATAAAGTGTGGATGTTGCGTCGTCATCATTTTTTAATAATTAGCACCAGCCGCCGCCGAAGCAAGAAGCGCCGATGATGATTAATAAGATGAAAAGTACAATGATTAAAGCGAAACCGCCGCCGCAGCCACCGCCGCCATAACCACAACCGTATCCGTAACCTCCGTAGTATCCCATGTGTTTCACCTCCATTTGCTATACTTTAAGATATGTGGATTTAGTTAAATTGCTCCTAATAATTCCATAGAACTTTTGAAAATGTTTGTCATACACTAAAAATACTGCGTTTTTCAAACATGCCCCACAAAGAGATAAAACATTTGATTTTATGGGCATTTACTCCTCTTTTCTTTATCTTTTAAAAATGTAATCGCTCCCTTTTTCATGAATGTACACCGTGCTGAATACGTTTAGTTATGTACACTCAAACGGGAGGGATTTAATATGTTAACACTCGAAATTTCAAAGCAAATCGTTAAAAACGTCTACCCTATTGTCTTATCGAATCGCAGTAAAATCTTTCAAGAGGAAGTGAGCGTCGCCGCTTTGCAAGACTACTTTGGTCTTGATCATGCCTTTAGCGTGTATGCAGCTGCCACCATTATTTATCAGCTAGAAGCCGACGGGTATGTATCCAAACCTCTGAAGCGCAATGAATACAAGCGAATTTTGCTCAAATAAAAACAAGCATCCCCGCAAGGATGCTTGTCTTATTTATAGCTATACCTGTCGAATAACTGCTCGACTCTTTTGTGGTAATCGGCAAGGTAGTCAGAAAGCTCAGTTTCACTCAATTTATTTGCCTGTTCCTCAAATAGTGACAGCAGCGAAATTTTAATCATTGCCATTTCCGTTTCCGAGCGATTTTCATTTCGCAAATCTTTTCTTAAATTCCACAGGCTTTGCTCCATTTCATGCTTTAATTGTTCTAGTGAGTGTGTTTCTTCAGATCCGGCACGAATGTCTTTTTTAAATCCACTCATCTTATCACTCCTCGCATTTGCACCTGCTAGATAGTATCTAATGTATACTATACCATAAATAACTATACGAGGCTTAAGCATGCCTTTTAAGCAATTGGTCACAAAATAAAAAACATCTCTTTGGATGTCTTTATGTTACCTTTTATCTTACTTCGTCTTCTTCACCTTTTACATATTTAAAAAATGAATCAATCATTTCGTTTAAAAAATCATTGCGATCTTCAAAATTCATAATTTCTAAAAATTCCACAATATCCTTATCTAAGCTAACAGAAGCGGGAACATAAGCAGCCGCTTCCCTTCTTTGCGGGAATGGAATCACATTATTTTTCTTCTTCATAAAACACCGTCCTTTTTCTGTGCTTTACTAGTGTAAGCTTTCAAGGAACGATTTGCAAGTCCCTCTGATGTAAAATTTTATATAAACATTCTTCTGAAAAGACAGGGTATATCTTTAGCTACTCAAGTAGGATCATTTGACATTAGCTTTTCCATGTTCTGGCGTCATATTAATAATTCGCCGCTGTTTTCTCTTTTCCTTTTGGCATCTTTCAGCAAATTTAAACACAAATATTTTAAAAGAGGTTTTTATTTCCTTCGTATAGGCTAAAGAAAGGAAACAACATTTTTATATGGAGGGGTTACAAATGATTGCATTAACTGGGAAAGTTGCGCTTGTGACGGGAGCGGCGTCTGGAATTGGACGTGCTTCAGCCATTACATTAGCTGAACAAGGAGCGCGCGTTGCTCTTTTAGATTTAGAGGAAGAAAAATTACAAGAAGTAAAAGAGACCATCATGTCGAGCGGCGGAGAGTGTATAGCCATTAAAACAGACGTATCTGACTCTGAAAGTATAAAAGAGAGTATCGAAACGATCAGCAGCTTATGGAGTCAATTACATATTGTTTCTATTAACGCAGGCATCAACGGTACGTTCTCTTCTATTGAAGAACTATCACCAGAAGATTGGACAAAAACAATTGATACAAATTTAACAAGTACTTTTTTAACCGTAAAGCATTCTATTCCTTATTTGAAAGCTCAGGGAGGAAGCATTATTATTACTAGCTCGATTAACGGCAACCGTACATTTTCAAATATCGGCATGAGCGCATACAGTTCCTCAAAGGCTGGCCAAATGGCTTTCGGCAAAATGGCAGCTCTTGAACTTTCTACATACGGAATACGGGTAAACGTCATTTGTCCAGGAGCAGTTGATACAAATATTGAAAGCAATACATTCCGTCAAGAAGACAAATTAAAAGAAGTCGCGATTCCAATTGAATATCCAAATGGCAATCAGCCGCTTGCTAAACGCTCGGCTAAGCCCGAAGAAGTAGCAGATTTAATCTTCTTTTTAGCTTCTGACGCGTCCAAACATATTACCGGAAGTGAAATGTTTATTGATGGCGGAGAATCACTGCTGTAACGTACAAGCCCCTGCATCAACGTCAGGGGCTTGTTTTTTTACTTTTATGAAAAACGTTTACTCCACCCGAAGCGGATATAATGCTGCCTGTAATCATATCTGAGTTTTCATCACAAAGAAACTCAATAATACGCGCAATGTCTTCTCCTGTCCCTGATCGACCGACAGGCGTTTCCTTGTCTTCTAGTAATCTTGCTGTTATGATATCATTTTCTTTCATGTCTCCCACAATATCTCCGGGACAGACCATATTGGCCGTAATCCCGTATTCGGCTACTTCTAGAGCAAGCGATTTGGTCAGAGAAGCTAGCCCTGACTTAGCGGCACTAAAAGCCGCACGGTACATCCATCCAGGGGTATGCTCTACATCTTGAAAACCGTATGTAATAACCCTTCCAAACTGCTGTTTTTTCATTATAGGAACAACAGCTTTTACAAAATGAAAAACGGAGCTTAAATTCCCTTCCAGCATTTCATACCATTCACTGTCTGTGTACTCTATTAATTTTTTTCTTTCAAATACATACGGACCTGCATTATTAATTAAAACATCAATACGTCCAAATTGCTCCATAGCCTGCGCAACGACATGTTCAATATCTGCTTTATTCGTTATATCTCCTTCTACAAACTGTACGTTGTCTTTATATTGATGCCATTCTTCTTGCAGTTCTCGCACTTTATTTTTATCACTTCGAAAATGGACGGTAACGGAATACTGCTTTTTTAAAAACTGTTCTGTTACCTTCTTGCCAATACCTTTATGACCCGCTGTAATCAATGCATGTTTCATCTACCTTCACCTCTTTCACTCTACTTATCTACTATATATATTAGACAGTTCCTTAGTTTCTCCTTTACTAACAGAAAAAAGCCCTTGACTAAAGGGCTTTTCTTTTACGGTCTTAACAAAATTTTCCCTGTACTTTTCCGGCTTTCAAGCAGCTCATGTGCTTTTGCTCCGTCTTTTAAATCAAACACCACGGGATCGGTTAGCACAAGCTGACCTTTACTGATCCACTCAAACAGCTGCTGTGAACGTACTTTACGTTCTTCATATGACACAAGCACGTTCCATAAGTCTCCGCCTGTAAGCGTTTTAGAGGTATCCATCAGCATACGCGGGTCGACCGGGGCCGGATCGCCTCCTGCCATTCCGTAAAATACCACGGTTCCGCCTGTTTTTACGGCTTCAAAGCTTTTTTCTAGCGTAACTCCTACAGATTCGTAGGCAACATCTGCGCCTCGCTTCGTTACTTCTTTCACTTGTTCCACCCAGTTATCTTCGTATAAAAAGACATAGTCAGCGCCTGCTTGAGCCGCTGCTTTTGCTTTTTCAGAAGATGACGTTAAGCCAATGACTTGTCCGCCTAATAGCTTGACAATTTGAACTAAAAGCTGACCTACGCCTCCAGCAGCTGCGTGAACAAGCACATAATCGCCAGGCTGAATGCCGTAGCTGTCTTGTGTTAAATAGTGCGCCGTTAACCCTTGTAAAAGCACAGAAGCAGCTGCATCAAACGAAATATCATCGGGTACCGCAATGATTTTATCCTGTGGCACGGCAACAAGCTCTGCATTTGCAAAAGGGACGTCAGCAAACGCAATACGGTCTCCTACGTTAACGTGACTTACTTCTGCTCCTACTTCTTCTACCACACCTGCTCCTTCATATCCTAAAATATACGGAGGTGTACCCGTTAAGTGGTAGTTCCCTTTTCTTCGGTACACATCAGCAAAATTAAGTCCAATTGCTTTTGTTCTTACTAGTACGTCTGTTGGACCAATAGAGGGGTTCGGTATATCTTGATAGTGAAGAACGTCAGGTCCTCCAAACCTTTCAAATACTAATGCTTTCATATATAAGTTACCTCGTTTTCTTTATGTATTCCCTTTCATCGTAATTCAAAGAGATAACAAACACAAGTTTCTGACTCAGCAGAAACACGCTTTATCTCGTCATGAGACAAAGCGTTCTTTTACTTTGTTTGCTCTACAATTTTTCGCATCGTTCCATTTTTTTGATAAGACGTATGAAAAGAAAAGGCTTTTTCAAGAACGTGCGGTGTTTGTCCGCCTCGCGTGAGCGCTTCTTCGTAATACGCCATAAGCTGGTCGCGGTACATTGGATGGGCACAATTTTCAATGATGCGTTTTGCTCGTTCTCTTGGGGCGAGTCCGCGCAAGTCTGCGTATCCTTGCTCTGTTACAATTACATCCACATCGTGTTCAGTATGATCAACGTGCGAAACAAATGGCACTATACTTGAAATATCGCCGTTTTTAGCAATTGATTTTGTTACAAAAATACCAAGGCGCGCATTTCGGGCAAAATCCCCTGAACCTCCGATTCCGTTCATCATTTTTGTTCCCATCACATGCGTTGAATTAACGTTTCCGTAAATGTCTAGTTCTAGCGCAGTATTAATTGAAATCAGTCCTAAGCGACGAATGATTTCGGGATGGTTTGAAATTTCCTGCGGACGAAGAATCAGTTTATCTCGATAGGCTTCAAAATTAGAGAAAACTTGTTTCATTTTATCCGCTGAAAGCGTAATTGAGCAGCAGGAAGCAAACGTAACTTTTCCTGCGTCAAATAAATCAAACACGGCGTCCTGCAATACTTCTGAATACACCTCTAAATCATGAAACTCTGAATCTAACAAACCGTGGAAAACGGCATTTGCCACAGATCCAATTCCAGATTGTAAAGGAGCAAGCGATTCAGTTAATCGCCCTTCTTTAATTTCTTCACGTAAAAATGAAATCAAATTTTGAGCCATCACAACCGTTTCTTCGTCAGGTGCTACAATCGTAGACGGTGAATCTAGCTGATTTGTAAATACAATGCCCTTTACTTTATCTAAATCAATTGGTATGCCTAACGAACCAATCCGGTCATCAGATTTTTTCAAAGGAATTGCATCTCGCTGTCCTTGAACGCCCGGATCATACAGGTCGTGAATGCCTTCTAACAGCTCTGGCTGCGCTGTGTTAATTTCAATAATAATAGATTTTGCATGCTCGGCAAATACCATCGAATTGCCAATTGACGTTGTTGGAATCATCATTCCGTCATCCGTGATAGAAACCGCTTCCAAAATAGCGAAATCTATTGAATCTAACACGCCTGAACGCACCCATTCAGAAGTATGCGATAAATGTTGGTCAATAAACTGAAATTCACCTTCATTAATTTTTTTACGCATCGTGGGGTCCGCTTGAAATGGAAGGCGTTTGTTTAACATGCCTTTTTCTGCAAATAGCTTATCCACATCTGACCCAAGTGAAGCACCGGTATACACGCTTACTTTTATCGGTTCTGTTTCCGCTCGTTTCGCTAGCGCAAACGGTACAGCTTTGACATCCCCCGCGCGTGTAAAACCGCTTAGACCAAGAGTCATTCCATCTTGAATCCAAGACGCTGCTTCTTCAGCAGAGACAACGCGATTCTTTAGTGCTTCATGCTTAATTCGACTGCAAACGTTTTCCAATCTGTTCACTCCTTGTTTTTGCTCTTTTTTACCATTTTACTGTAAAAAGAGCGTTCACAAGAGTTTTTGGAATGAAATGGACAAAAATAGCGATAAAACAGCATATTTGATGATAATTAAGCAAAATGACGGTTAAAACCCAAGTAGCTTTCGAAAATAGCTGGCGTACGACTGACTGACCGGAATTTTTTCTCCGTTGCTCATCACTAATAAAAAAGTTGAATGTGTATCAGGATAAATTTCTTGAATTTGCGTCACATTGACGATAAAGGAACGATGACAGCGCACAAACTCTTCTTTTGGAAGCACATAATCAAATTCATTTAACGTGTATTTATGCGTACCCGTATACTTCTGTGCGTACACATATGTTTTTCGGTCACGCGCTTCTACGTAGATGATTTTTGAGAAAGGAACCGGTATCCATCCCTCGTTCACCTTTAACGTCACAACTGACTTTCCGCTCGTTAACGCGGGAAAAATCGCCGTCACGCACCCTTGAACCTCTCCTTCGTCTAAGAAAGGCACGGCCATGCCGTAGTAAGGCGTGCCAAACACGTCTCGGTGAATAAATTCCGATACTTTTTGCTTTCGTTCTAATGCTTTATATGTAATCGTTCCTTTTTTAATTTGATCTCCAGGGCTAATTTTTAAATTAATTCGTTTACTTGCCCGGTAATACACGTACGTTTCTAGATCTGAAACGGCAATCGACGCTTCATCAGAGAACAATTCGCTGATAACGTCTAATAATGCTGGAGCTTTAAATGGTTTCATCTTTTCACCTTCTTTTGTCTAGTCAAACACGCTGCTTCTTTATTGTAGCGCAAAAGCAAAAGCGAGTGGGAAAGAAGCATGGAATTTATCTTTTGAACTGCATAAAATTTCTATTTTTTCACAACATAAAACAATGAAATGAAGGAAGGGTGAAATGTATGGGCTATGCTGAATCGACGTTTCGAATCGCCTGTTCATTTTTTGTGCTGCTTCTTTTAACGCGGCTCATGGGAAAAACAGAAATCAGCCAGTTAAATGTATTTACATTTATTACGGCAATTACGATTGGTAATATCGCTTCTTCCCTCTCCACTGATGAGCGAGTAGAGATTGATAAAGGGGTTTATTCACTGCTAGGTTGGACATTTTTAACGATCGCTATGGGCTATATTGGAATGAAATCGAAAAAAGCACGGCATCTTATTACCGGCGAACCCAAAATTGTGATTAAGCAAGGAAAAGTGATGGAAAAGGCATTAAAACAAGTACGGCTAGATATTGAATCTCTTTTAGGCATGCTGAGGCAGCAAAACGTATTTTCCATAAAAGATGTAGAATACGCCATATTAGAAATCAACGGAAACCTTTCCGTTATGCAAAAACAAGATAAAAAGCCGAACTCGTGGTCAAAAACGCTTTTATTTCCCACTTCAATAGGCGTTATTTACGACGGAAAAGCGAATGAAGATGCGTTGAAGGACCTGCATTTAGATAACAATTGGCTTCATAAGCAGATTGAAAAAGCTGGAGTCAAATCAATTGATGAAGTGTTTTATGCTGAAGTTCAGTCAGACGGATCCCTTTATATTGACTATAAAAAAGACAAATTTAACTCATAAAAAAAATCCGTACCAAAAGGCACGGATTTTTTATTAGCTTGCTTTTTTTACACGATTTGTAATGGTATCTTCTTTTGGTGATGTTTTGCGAATAAAGAAGGCTAAAACAAACGCGATCACACTTAAAATCGTTGCGATCATAAACGCATCGTTAATGCCCATTGCCGTACCTTGATTCACAGCTACAGCCATACTGCCTTTATCTGTCGGCAAAATTTGTTGATTCATTACGATGTTTTTCACATGTTTTTCACCTTGATTCATCATAATGGAGACAAAGAACGCCATTCCTACAGCTCCAGCAACCATTCGAAGCGTATTAACCATCGCTGTGCCGTATTTATTTAAGCTAAGCGCAAGTTCATTTAACCCTGCTGTAAAGATTGGCATCATGAGCAGCGACATACCAAACATACGAACAGTATAAACAATCATTACATACATAAATGTTGTTGTCGTTTCAAGTTTTGTTAATTCATATGTTGTCACAACGGTAATTGCTAAACCAATAACAGCAAGCCATCTTGCGCCGAACTTATCAAACAGCCGGCCTGTAATCGGAGACATAATCCCCATTACAATTCCTCCTGGCAGTAACAGCAGGCCTGAAAGAAACGGTGAAAAACCGCGTACGTTTTGCATATAAATCGGCATTAAAATCATACCTGAAAACATTGCCATTGTCACAATAACGTTAATGATTGTTGTTAAAGTGAACATACGGTAACGGAAAATACGGAATTCAAGAAGCGGCTGATCGATTTTTAACTGACGGAAAATAAAGAACAGAATTGAAATACCGCCTACAATGAACATGGCTAATACTTCAGTGCTGGTCCAGCCCTTTGTACCGCCCGTAGCGAACGCATACAGCAAGCCGCCAAATCCAATTGTTGATAAAATAACGCCAAGCACGTCTAGCTTAGGTCGGCTTGTTTCTGTCACGTTTTTCACTAAAATAATCGCCGCAATTACGTTAATAAGTGCAATTGGAAACATCATAAAGAATAAAACGCGCCATGAGTAGTGCTCAACTATTAAACCAGAAAGCGTCGGACCTACTGCCGGTGCGAAGTTCATCGCTACACCAAAAATTCCCATCGCAAAGCCGCGTCGGTCAGGTGGGAATAATGTAAAGATAACGTTGGTAATTAACGGAAATAAAATCCCTGCTCCTGCTGCTTGCACGACGCGTCCCACTAAAATAACGGAAAATGTCGGTGCAATACCGCAAAGCAGTGTTCCTACTGTAAACAGACCCATTGCTGTAATATACAGCTGCCTTGTAGTAAATCGATTCATTAAAAATGCTGTAATTGGAATAACAATTCCGTTTACTAACATAAAGATGGTTGTTAACCAGTTGCCCGTAGCCGCCGTTACATGGAAATGATCCATCATTTGCGGAAGCGCAATGTTAATCAGCGTTTGATTTAAAAAAGCGACGAGCGCTCCCATTATCATTACGCCAAAAATAGACCGAGTTCGGGCTTGATCGGACTGTTGTGTTTGTGTATTCATTTTAACAAGACCTTTCCCTTTAAAATTATCTGTATGTAAATCTTCAGATGACAAACAGGTTAAGAATATATTTTATGTGTTCATTCTATTAATTTATGTCACGAATATTTAATGAACTTAATTATATACCGGATAAATATATCCGTTTCCGAAATATTTGTCAACAAATATGATCATTTTCGTAAAACTTTTCCATCAGTATATATAAAGTAGCATGCCCTTTAATGAAGAAAAAAATGAGAGCCCTTCAACGAAGGCTCTCATTTCCTTAAGAAATACTTATTTTAAGATTTGAACTTTTACTGTTTTTCTTCCCCATTTTAACGCTTCTTTTTGAGAAGGAAGAAGAACGTCAATTTTATTTCCTTTAATCGCACCGCCCGTATCAGCTGCGATTGCCGTGCCGTAACCTTCTACGTATACTTTTGAACCAAGTTTAATCACTTTTGGATCGACAGAAATCACTTTTTGATTTGGATTCTTTTTCAAGTCAATTCCAATCGCTGTTTTTCCGCTGCAGCCTTTGCAGTTCGCTGTGTACGCTGTTGCTGTTACTTTAAATTCTTTCACAACGTTTGAAGACTTCGCAGGCGCTGCTTTAGCAGGCGTGCTTGATTTTGCTTGAGATACTTTTAATACTTGTTTTGGATGAATGCTGTCTGACTTTAAGTTATTCCACTGTTTCAGCTGACTAACCGATACTTTATATGTCTTTGCAATTTTGTATAGCGAATCTCCGCTTTTTACTGTATATGTATTTGTTGCAGCTGATGCACCACTTGCCACTCCGAACAGTGACATTAGAACTAAACTGAACGTAATCATTGTCTTTTTCATGTAATTGATTTCCCCTTTATCTACCAATACATAAAAAATAACACATGAATATTACAGTTATATTTCAGTAACATGTCAATAGTTTGATAGTTTAGTTACAGTAAAAATAAAGATTCTTCCTTTTAAACTAGTAAATTAATCACCTTCACACTTTAAAAACATACATATTTAGGCATATAACGGGGGTTTTACACACATTTATACGTAATTGTTTCATTTGTAACATTCAACTGGTTCTAGAGGCTTATGCTTTATTTTAAATTGATTATTTAGAACATAGTTTATTTAAAAATAAAAAAATGAAATAAAGGATCTAATATAAATCACTTTTTACACCGCTGCTGATTTCCGTGCAAGACTTCGCTTTCCGCGGGCGGGCGATGAGCCTCCTCGTCGCTTACGCTCCTGCGGGGTCTCATCTGTTCCGCTATTCCCGCAGGAATCTTCGTCTTGCCCTCCAATCAACAGCTAGAAGCCACTACATACATGATTGTCATAACAATGAAAAAATCCGAACGAGTTTGATTCTCAATCAAGAATCAAACTCGTTCGGATTTTACTTCAATTAAAATACTGTGGTCCCAGCTTCTTTTATCTTTAAATTATAATGGTTACACTAATTTTCAATATGGCTGCCACTGAAGCATTTTAGCTGCCTCAAACCTTTTTTCTACATTCGGCCAGTAAATTATTTTCCACCAGTTGTCAACGTACGGATCACGTTCATTTTTGTACTGCAAATAATAAGCGTGTTCCCATACGTCTAATACAAGCAGCGGAATGGTGTCCCACTGCGTAAGCAGCTGATGACGCTCCGCTTGCAGAACTTCGAGCTTGCGCGAACGCGGGGACCATACTAAAATTGCCCACCCCACACCTTCTACTTTTTTAGCAGCTTGAGAAAAGTGCATCATAAATTTCTCATAGCTGCCAAAGTCTTTTTGAAGCTGCTGCAACAGCTGTCGTCTCGGTCTTCCTCCTCCTTCTGGACTCATAATTTCCCAAAAGATTGTATGCAGATAATGACCAGATCCATGAAAAGCAGCTTCCCGTTCCCAGTGTTTTATGAGGTCAAAATTATTTGTGTTACGGGCTTGCTGCAGCATGAGCTCTGCTTTATTTAATCCATCGACATAGCTTTGGTGATGCTTGCTGTGATGAAGACGCATAATTTCCCGGTTAATATACGGCTCAAGAGCTGAATAGCTATAGCCAAGCGGCGGCAGCTCGTGTCGTCCCGGCGCTATAGATTCCCGCTCCCTGCCGTCATCTCCAAGTCGCTCTTTTAAAACTTTATCAATATGCCGCACCGCATTGTTGATTTCTTCTAACGTATATTCGTTAACATCTTCTTCACTTAAATATTCAAGAACGTCTTCTTGCGTGCGCGTGATATATGACGTTATATCTACTTCTGTAATGGCTTCTTCAAATACAGGGTCACACACTTGTTCAAGCCAGGTCTGAACTTCCATCAAGTATCTTTTTCTCTCATCTTGATCGGCCATACTTCCCCTCCTTACACCTCATCTTCACTATCATATTCAAAAGAAAAAGCAACATAACTGCCTACTTGTATCTATTGAGTTAGAAAATTCGACATAAAAAAGGCAAAGGTTCCTTTACACTTGAACTCTTGCCTTTTTTCTTATATATTCTTTGCCATATTCACATAATCAATCGTTTCTTGCTTACTAACAGCCGCGTGCTTCAGCTTTGGATTGTAATAGAGCTCCACTTTTACATTATTTATTTCACAGTCGTCAGGCATATCCTGCATATCCGTTAAAAACGGCAGCAAGTGATTGTTCATATCATACTCGAACGCTCCGTTTTGCAAGTAATACACCTTTGGCACATAGTTAATATGGCGGAAAAACTTCACTACGTTGATTCGCTCACCGTATGAGACTATCACTTCCTCTTCAGTCAGGTCGGGATAAGATAAATTAAACACTTGTCGAACCGGCGTTTTCAGCCACTTTGTCAAGCACGTCTGCGGATTATTTACAAGCGCTTTTGCTCCTTTTACGTACCCCGCTAAAAACATTGACATAAATCCTCCGCCCGAAGAGCCGTAAAACAATACGTTAGACGAATTCATCTGCACTTTTTTCATGAATTTTTCAATTAAAACCGCAATGTCTTTTAAATAAAAACGGTCGCTTGTCCCTTGTCCCCACGCAAGCGACACTTTTCCTAAATAAAGCGTGGGGTCGTTGTAATAAATAATCGAATCTTCAAATTCATTCATCCACGAATGCCGCTGAAAATATGGAGGTCCTGCCGGCATTTCCTGACTTGCTCCTCCGCCTGAACCAAACACAAGCAAATGCGAAGACTCTTTTTTTAATCTGACTAAAAACTCAAACAGCACTCCGTTCCACTCGATCGCCACTAAAACAGGCTTATCAAATGGCAGCTGAAGTTCATCTATCTTATCATACGTACTATTTATTTTTTCATATTGATCAAGCAACAGCTCTGCAACTCACTTTCCTTAAAATGATACGTCATATGTGTCTGACATTGATCATGGTTCTGTGAAAAAAGAACCTGTCACAGTATATGAAAACCAGCGGACAAATGATTGTACACCTTATCCAAAAGAGGCCGTTGCCTACATCTTCCTGGGCTTCTGTCACGAAATAAAACTCTCCACATACGATACAGCATCATAAAAAATTCAAGGATAGGAGCTGGAGACCCTTGTCAACGTCCTATATGGATTATAATAATCCGAACGTACAATACTTCTCTGATGTAAATAAAAACAGACTTAATACGCGAAATGATCAAAATTACATTAACCGATTAGGCCGGGATGTGCTCAATACATTAGGAAACGTATCATTGCTCGATATTTACTTAAGCGAAAGCCGCGTGGTCGAACCGCACTATCATCAAAATGCCTCGGAGCTTGTCTACTGCATTTCAGGATCAGCCGTCGTTTCATTAATCAATCCGTTTAACAATGAAGTCACAAATATTCCAATTGCCCCAGGCCAAGTAGCCAACATCCCTCAAGGCTGGTGGCACTGGGAAATTGCGTCTGAAGACAATACGCATTTACTTGCCATTTTTGACGCTCCGTATCCGGAATACATTTTTGGATCGGATATTTTAAATAAGACGCCTATTGAAGTACTTGCTCATACGTACTGCTTAGATCCGGAGCAGCTAAAGAAAACGCTGGCTCCGTTAAAGAATCAAACTATCGTGATTGGACCAACGGACGAATGCGTAGAAAAAGGGCCTTACAAACAGAAAAAACAAGCAGGCTCCGCTAGCCACGAGACGCCTCCTTATAAGTATCCTCCGCCTCAGAATCCTTATTACTCCCCTCAAAACCCCTATCACTATCGATATTGGTAAAGACAAGAAAACCCCGCTGCCAATGCAACGGGGTTTCTTAACGAATACATAACATTATTGTTCTTCTATATACGTGCTATGAAAGGCTGCTTCAATATATGCAACTTGGAAATGATAATGTCCAATTAAATATTTCACAATGTCCACCTGGTCGATTTTGCCGGGCTTATCGACCATCGCTTCTTTTACCATTTCTTCGAATGTACCTTGATCAAACTGTTCTTCATGGACAACAATTGTCTCAGAGTACATTTCGTCTTGTCCTTCTGAAATGCGATAGTAATACAATTTTTTCACCTCGATTTATTCTAAATATATGTATACCCCTAACTGAAAACCTTCAAACATTTTTTCATCGTTCTTTTTCCACTTTATCATAGGCTGCAGCTTTTACTTTTACAAGCAGCCTTGTAACCCAGTACGCCACTAGCGTTATTCCTATATCAATAAGAGAAATATAAAACAAACTCATTCCTTTTCCTGAATCAATGAATTTAAAATGATGTTCAAGAGGCGCCAGTCCAAACGAAAAAACAGCGCTCAAAAGAATTGTATACAGATAAAAATTCTTTTGATGATTTGTACAATATTGATAAAGCAGCAGAAATCCTACCGGCAAAATAGAAGCCGTAATATTTGTTGCGTTCGGAAGCAGAGGCGTTAAGAAAAATGTATGCGTCAAATAACCGCTTCGTCCAAGTGCAATATCAATATATGCCCAAAGCATATGCACTGTGTAACCGAAGAAAAACACCTCAAAAATCCGCGTCCGGTCTACGGTAAAATACAACAACACAAGAGGAAGAACGAGCGAAGCAAGCACCACCCAAAACTGCCAGTTTCCAAAATCTGAATACTGATGCCAATACGACGATAATAACTCCTGCAGCTTATCGCTTTGTTCATGTATGTTTCCCCAGTATCGTTCATAACTCACTGAAGTAACCTCCTATATAGAGTCTCTGCTTATGTATGTACGAATAAGCTCCATTTTATACAGAGAAACACGGGAAGCGGCCATTTATTGCTTGCCATCACCTAAATACGTCACCGGGAGTTCATGCTCAATGACTTTACTTGCTTTTCGATTAACAGCATACGCTTTTGCTGTTGGTCTTGAGCTAACTGATGCGGATAGCTTCTCATCTTTAAAATGCAGCGCGACTCCATCATCTACAGCATAGCCTTCTTTCATTTCCCCGCTTGCAATTAATTCATGATACGAAGGTCTTCGATTGCTTTCTCCGTCATAGTGAGGACAGTTGCTTCCCGTTAAAAACCCTAAACAGTCGATTTTAGACAGTTTGTTGTTCATTGAATCGGTGACGCCTTCTTCAAACCAGCAAATTGAACCTGCGCTTATTCCTGCCAAAATAATTCCTTTTTTATAAGCTGCTTTTAAAATCGTATCCAGTCCCCATTCTTTCCATAAAAGAAGCATATTCCTTGTATTACCGCCGCCTACATACAAAATATCTTGCTGCAGTACATATGCTTTTAAATCTATAAAGTTTTGAGAAAACAGCGATAAATGAGACGGTGTGCATATTAACTTCTCAAACGCTTCATAAAACCTTTCTACATAATTATCCGCATCTCCGCTTGCTGTAGGGATAAAGCAGATCTTCGGTACATCCGTATGAGCTTGTGAAAGTATGTATTGATCCAGCAGCGGGTTATCCGGCTCCATTGAAAAGCCTCCGCCGCCCATGGCTATAACTTGTCTCATTCTAATCCGTCCTTTCAGAAAGGTAATATAAAAAATGTAAATTTATACTATTTCCAAAAGATAATTTTCCGTATAATGGAAGAGTGATAAAAAGGTGGTGTAAAGCTTTTGAAAATAGTACGAACCCTTTTACTAATACTAGGCATTTTTATTATCTTGTTTTGTATCTTCGGCTATATCGATTATAACGGTCAAAAAATGGAGCTGGGCACCAAACAAGAAAAAAACATTCCTTCTTCCATCAACACGGACGGAGGAACCATTACGCTATCTGCTGTCAGTAAAAAATACGATAAAACGCAGTTTGGCTTTTTTGTTATTCAAAACAATTCGACGCATACCTTAACAATTCCTTACGAAAATACGGCGGATCACTTAAAAGACGGCAAGTGGTACAAAGTTGTGCTAAACGGATTAGAGTTTCCTGATAAAACCGTCACGCTGAAGCCAGGGAAATCATTCAAACAAGATATCGCAACTCCTAACTACAAAGTAGGAAAATACCGTTTTGTTCAGCACTTTAAAGATGAAAATGGAAAAGAGTATGTATTAGCGACTCCTTTTGAAATTGTTTGGCCGAGTCTTAAGAACGTTCTCGGGCAGTTTGATTAAAGGTAAAAAAGCACTTACCCATTATGAGGTAAGTGCTTTTTATCAGTTCTGATTTAAAACGCGAAGTGTAACTTGCTTTGTTCCGACTTTTACCGTCTCTCCGTTTTTGATAGTTTCTTTCACACTGAGACTGTGCAGCAGAAGATTTTCTTGAAGCAGCGTTTCAAACTTCGCCACGGCTTCCTTCACTTCTTCGTCTCCACTAAGCTCCAAATCAATACGTAAATTCACGGGTAAGTCCAGCTTTTTACGATAATCTTGAACCGCTCGAATTACTTCGCGAGCGACCCCTTCCTGCACAAGTTCTTCGGTTAACGCCGTATCCAACACGGCGGTATACATGCCGTTCGATGCAACCGCAAAACCTTCTTTCGGAACTTTTTCAACGAGTACGTCAGCCGTTTCAAGCGTTAAGCTTTCTCCTGAACCAAGCGTAACACTTAGCTTGCCTTGTTCAACAAACTCTTTTCCTTGACCTTCTGAAAGGTTCTTTAATGCTTGATTGACCTCATTTACTCGTTTTCCAAACTTCGGTCCAGCCTGTTTAAAATCAAGTTTTAACACGTACGAAACAAGTTTGTCGTCGTCTTGCTCCACATTAAAGTTCTTCACATTAAGCTCATCTTTGATGACATCATGGTATGCTTCCCACTCTACATCTTCTTCCGTTACCACAAGCGAAAGACTTTGCAGAGGCTGCTTTACTTTTAACGAATGCGTATTTCGGATGCTTCGGCCTAGTTCAACTACTTGCAGTACCGCTGCCATTTCTTTTTCCAGCTTTTCATTCACTTTGGTTTGATCATACACAGGATAGTCTGCCAAATGAACGCTTTTTCCTGTCAGATTTTCATGAATATCATCCGCAACAAACGGCGTAAACGGCGCTAACAGCTGACTAAGCGTGACTAACACTTCATGAAGCGTATCGTAAGCCCCTGCTTTTTCTCCGTCCATCCCTTCTGACCAAAAGCGATCGCGAGAACGTCGTACATACCAGTTGCTTAGCTCTTCAATAAATGCCGCGATTTCACGAGCGGCGCTTGTAAACCCGTAATCTTCAAGATGTACTGTTGCTCGCTTAACCGTGCTGTGCAAACGTGAAAGAATCCACTCATCCAATTTTGTTTTTTTCAATTCATACGTTTGCTCGGGATTATAGCCGTCAAGCTTAGCGTACAGCACGTAAAAGCCGTACACGTTCACGAGTGTATCGATGACTTTTGACTTCGCTTCTTGCACAACGCGCTCTGAAAATTTCTTCGGATTCCAAGGCGCACTGTCTGCTAAAAGCGCCCATCTAAGCGCATCGGCACCAAATGTATGAATAAGATCAACAGGATCTAGCGCATTTCCTTTACTTTTAGACATCTTTTGACCGTTTTCATCTAACACATGCCCAAGAGACAAAACGCGCTTATAAGGTGCCTTTCCTGTAAACAGCGTTGAAACTGCCATCAAGCTGTAAAACCAGCCCCGCGTTTGATCAATTCCTTCTGCGATGACGTCTGCTGGAAACTGCTTTTGAAACAGCTCGTTGTTTTCAAACGGATAGTGATACTGCGCAAACGGCATCGAGCCGCTGTCAAACCAAACGTCAATTACTTCCGGCGTTCGCTTCATTTCTCCGCTGCAGACCGGACACGTTAGCTGCACGTCATCTACATAAGGCTTATGAAGTTCAATGCTGTCATCCACAGAATGAGACGCATGATTTTGCAGCTCTTTGATGCTTTTCGGGGCTACTTGATGCTGACATTTCCCGCATTCCCATACGTTCAGCGGTGTTCCCCAGTAGCGTTTTCTGCTGATGTTCCAGTCCACCATATTTTCTAAAAAGTTGCCAAAGCGGCCGTGCTTGATATGATCCGGGTACCACGTCACGCTTTCGTTGTTTTTCAAAAATTGTTCCTTTAACGCCGTCGTTTGGATAAACCAGCTTTCATTTGCGTAATAAAGAAGCGGCGAGTCGCATCTCCAGCAAAACGGATAGCTGTGCTCATGCTTTTCTTTATGATACAGCACGTCTTGATTCGCTAAATAGCGCACGATATCAACGTCGCAGTCTTTCACAAAACGTCCTTGAAACGGCGGCACTTCAGCCGTGTACTGTCCTTTTTCATCCACCACGTTCACAAACGAAAAGCCGTTTTCTTTTACCACTCTGTAATCATCTTCACCGTATGCAGGTGCTAAATGAACAACTCCTGTTCCGCTTTGATCCGTTACGTAATCAGCCGTCACCACTTCATGCCCTTTTTCCACTTTCACAAAATTAAACGGCGGCTCATACGACATCCCTTTTAACTCATTTCCTTTATGTTGAGATAAAACCGTATACTCTCCTTTTAACACTTTGTCTGCGAGCGCTTCTGCCACTATATACACGCTGCCGCCTTGCTCAGCGCGAACGTAGTTCATCTCTTCATGCACCGCAAGCGCCACGTTTGACGGCAGCGTCCAAGGTGTTGTCGTCCAGCCTAAAAAATATTCATCATCGCGGTTTTTCACTTTAAATTTCACCGTTACCGTTAAATCTTTTACATCTTTATACCCTTGCGCTACTTCATGCGAACTCAGCGACGTTTGACAGCTCGGGCAGTAGGGTGATACGCGGTGACCTTTATAAAGAAGTCCTTTGTCATGAATCGTACCAAGCACGTTCCATACGCTTTCAATGTATGAATTCTCCAAGGTGATGTAAGGGTCTTCCATATCAACCCAATAGCCAAGCTGCTCCGTGAACGTGCGCCACTGCTTTTCATACACAAACACACTTTCCTTACATTTGTTGATAAAAGCTTCTACGCCGTATTTTTCAATGTCATGCTTCCCAGATATCCCGAGCTGCTTCTCTACACCGAGCTCTACCGGCAGTCCGTGCGTATCCCAGCCTGCTTTTCGAATCACTTGATGCCCCGTCATCGTCTTATAACGAGCCACCACGTCTTTAATCGTCCGGCCTAGCGCGTGCCCAACGTGAGGCAAACCGTTGGCTGTCGGGGGCCCTTCATAAAATACAAACGAAGGATGCCCTTCTCGGTTTTGAACCGACTGCTGAAACACATTTCCTTTTTGCCACTGCTGCTGGATACGCTGTTCGCGCTCTTGCGAAGACTCCCTTACATTCACTTCTTTCATGTGATACCACTCCTTTTAAAGTTAAAAGCACACAAAGAAACCCGTCCCTATGACTAGGGACGGGTTTTAAACCGCGGTACCACCCTGGCTTCTATTGATCCGTTCATCAATAGCACTCAGCAACGTACAATCATACGCGTTCTTTTTAACGGTAGACTACCGTTCAAACTTACTTATCGTTCAGTTTGACTTCTCAGAGAGGATATTCCCCTGCAGCTTGAACACCGGCTTTCAGCTATCACCGGCTCTCTGTGGAACAAACTTGCAGCGTACTGATTCTCTTCAACGAATTTGTGTGCTTTTATTAGTAGCTATTGTATGCGTTTTGGAAGGGAATGTCAATGTTTTGAAATACTTATTGAGATCAAAAGGTTTAGATCTAGGTTATTTTGTTTCTGCACTTAACATTTGATCGATTTTATTACGCGCTGTTATCCCGTTCTTATCTTTCCATTCAGAAGTTCCACTGCTTCTTCGCTGTGTAATAAATATGGCTG
>Ga0102593_1001108_pt1 | contig 29711 bp, 37 predicted proteins | sample AraplaCol_mMS_r2_2_FD_76862 | JGI IMG/M metagenome (GOLD analysis project Ga0102593, IMG submission 76862) | Arabidopsis root microbial communities from North Carolina, USA - plate scrape MF_Col_mMS_r2 (SPADES assembly) (version 2) | ecosystem: Host-associated > Plants > Roots > Endosphere...
TTTTTTTTTTTTTTTGGACGTATTCCTTTGAGGAGATAATAGTATATGAGGCTCATACTTATACCTCTTAATAGCGCCACCGCCACGGTGATGTCGGGGTGATGTATCAGATGATATCAGTACAGTACAGTATCGATATCAATATCAGCAAATTGTATATTACGCTAGAAGTATTACCATGTCATCACTTTTATAATTCTATACTAATGGCTCCTGCAATATAGTAGCTTAACTATCCCTTGTATACTTCATGAGTCAGCTGACCAAATGTAGTCCTCATCGTCTTAGTCATGCCATTACTCGTACCCTTTCTACATACTACCTCACCTCACTCTTATACTCTGTATACACCACAACTCTTCTCTATTATTTGGTATTCTAATAATGATACCAATCTAATTGCTTGTTACTGTAATACCCCACAATATAATATAATATAATATACCATCTATACTCTAATATTCATACTATCTATACTATACTTTACTATACTAACTATATGACTGTACTCTGCTGTACTCTATCTATTCTGAATAACTCTAGGCAAGTGCAACACTCACACCTTCCTCATCACCACCCAGTCATGTGCTCGAATCGCCCGATTTGGTTGGTTCGCAGCTTCTTCCTTTTCTTTTGCTGACTCACTCTTTCACTCGTCTTCTTCTTCTCTCCCTCTTCTCTCCTCCTCCCCTCTTCACCTCATCACCATCACTCACACTCTCAGCCCTTTTGCCTCCAGTCGCGCATGAACAAAACCAAAATGCAGGTCCACGAAGAGGCTGCTCTCTCATCCAACCAGTCTTCGCCATCTTTTGATCCAAACGAGCATCGCAGAATTGTTTTTGCTCGTATCGAGAATGCTAGCTCCGGTTGGCACCATCTGCGCGCCGTCATTGTGGCTGGCGTGGGTTTCTTCACCGATGCCTACGATATCTTCGCCATCAATCTCTGTGTGAGCATGCTGGGTGTGGTCTATTGGCAAGGTGCCAAGCACAATCCCGGCAAGCTCCCATCTAACGCGGACACGGCCATCAAAGTTTCGACTTCTGGTGGTACTGTCATCGGCCAGCTGCTGTTTGGGTACCTTGCAGATCGATATGGCCGTAAGCGTATGTACGGCATTGAATTGATGATAATCATCATTGCTACACTGGCCCAGTCTCTCTCCGCTGCCTCTTCTGCCGTATCTATCACTGGTGTACTCATTTTCTGGCGAGTCATCATGGGCATTGGAATTGGTGGTGATTATCCACTCTCTTCTATCATCACCTCCGAGTGAGTTGCTCCCTCTTGTTCCCTTCTCAGGCTAAGTCATCCTGCTAACTCTTACAGATTCGCCAATACCAAATGGCGCGGTGCTATGATGGGCGCCGTCTTCGCTATGCAAGGTATTGGCCAATTCGCCGCGGCCATCATTGCTCTGATCGTTACTGCAGGGTTTCAAAAATCCCTCGAGTCTGCAAAGGATGTTGCACACTGCACTGGCATCTGCCAGCTAGCGGTGGACAAGATGTGGCGTACTATCATTGGAATGGGTGCACTGCCGGGCCTGATTGCCCTCTATTTCCGTCTAACCATCCCCGAGTCCCCACGTTACACCCTCGAGGTTTCACGCGACCCTATTAAGGCAGAAGCCGATATTCAGGCCTACATTAAGGGCTACCGTGAGGGATCTCCTGATCAGATTCAGCGCATTCGCGTCCAGCAAAATGACCGAATGGAGGCTTTGACCAAGGCAAGCTGGTCTGACTTTGCCCGTCATTACTGGAACTGGACAAATGGCCGCACCCTTCTGGGAACAGCGGGGTCGTGGTTTTTTCTAGATGTCGGTAAGTTTCATTGTGTCTCTCCTTGTGTTTCCTTTCTATCCCCGGTATGGTTGGATGCTAAATTCCTTTATTTTTTCTCCGACAGCCTTTTACGGACTGGGCTTGAACAACTCAATTATTCTGGGTGCCATCGACTGGACGGGTGGAAAGAACGTTTACCAGATCTTCTACCGAAATGCAGTGGGCAATCTCATCCTGATCTGTGCTGGTGCTATTCCCGGATACTGGGTGACTGTCGCCACTGTTGATACTATCGGCCGCAAGCCCATTCAGATTGGGGGATTCACCCTGCTCACAATCTTGTTCATTGCGATCGGGTTCGGCTTTGATAAGCTCAAGCACTCCCATAACGGTCTCCTTGCCCTCTACGTTCTGGCCCAGTTCTTCTTCAACTTCGGGCCTAATGCGACCACCTTCATCGTCCCCGGCGAGTGTTTCCCTACTCGATACCGCTCCACCTCTCACGGATTCAGCGCAGCCGCAGGTAAAGTCGGTGCTATCATCGCACAGTGTGTGTTTGGCCCACTGGTGCATCGTGGAGCCAAGAAAGGCTCGTCAGACTCTCCATGGTTGAACCACGTTATGCAGATCTTCGCTCTCTTCATGTTCTGCGGGATTTTCACATCCTTCCTGATTCCAGAGACAAAGCGCAAGACCCTGGAGGAATTGTCTAGAGATATGCTTCCTCCTCCAGCTGCCGACGGAGCCAATGATGTTTCCCTCCAAGCACTCACTCGTGATGCTGAGAAGGGAAACACTGTGCCAGTGGGACCTGAGAATATGCAAGAGACTCCCCCTCAAACAAGATGATAAACGATCAGAAGCTTGGATGTGATGTGATAATGGCTGACAATACACGGGATATGCCCAAGATGTTGCTGTTTAATAATCTTGATTCTATTTTATTTTATTCTTACGCCAGCGCGATGCTTGACTGCCGAGCTTAAAACATTTTGTTGCTTACTTCTGGCATGGTTGCACTAATGAAACTTTGCAATTAAACCATACTTTTGTATTTATTTGTTTATTTTTAATATTTATTCTTCTTCATCTCGACTTGACATTTATTATTGTTATTTATTGATTTCATCTATGAACCATGGATCTCTCATGATCTGATGTCAGCCATACAACTCCAATTGGACATCTCCAACTCTTCTTCCTTGATATTCTCAGCATTATCAACATCTCCCAAATTGATTGCAATTTATTGGGGTACATGGATCTAACTAAATCACTTGACTCCCGCTGGAGTTCCTCTTCTTCTTCCTCTTCGTCCGCCTCGCCTTCGCCTTCTCCTCTTCTTTCTCCAATCATAACAAACACAAGCTCATCACTCAACACAACTGGCTCAACTTCCCACTCCGAAATTGACATCCCCGAAAGTACGACCCAGAATGCCTCCTTCGAACTAGAGGAATATGAAGAATACATCGCCACCACAACTCCAGACCTCACTTCCTGTCTCCGTCTCATTGCCGACTCCATCGCCGAACAACGCCAGATCGCCAGCCGCGGCCTAATCCACAGCCTGCCCTTCTTCTCCAGCCTGGTCCTTATTATATCTGCTCTGACTCTCTGGATGGTATATGGGGGTGTGGATTGGATATCGTGGGCTTTCAGCTGCGTCGCAGTACTAGCAGGAGCCCTGAGGACTGTCGAATATTTGACAGCGAGATACCTTGACACTGCGGAGAAACTCAGCTGGGATTGGAGGTGGGCCTTGCGAGAGAGCTCATCATCAGATGCGACAAGCCCAGACTGGGTTTCAAAATCAATATACGAGACAAGTGAAGACTCAGTTACCAACTACCGTGGAATAGTATTGATGACAAAGTGGAAAGACATTACAGTTGGCACCTTGCTCCTTCGCGTACCACAGTCAGATTCGAAAGAAGATAGTAAGAAAACTCCCTTGATTCGCGCATGGACAGTGAAACAGTCATATCGTCATAGCGGAATCGGCAGATCCTTACTTCGTCGCGCGATTGGAATGTGTCGATCAAATGGATGGGAGGATCCATCCTTTGCAATTGACCATGCAAATTCTCTACGATTTCTTTCTGGATGGTTCAATGGGGAGATGGAGAAAGGAGATATCCAAGCTAGACAGATGTTACAAAGGGAATTACAGGAATAGTAGGGGATATACGAAGGAATATGGCTCGGAATGGTGGCGAGGAGCTTGCTTGGTGTTATTGACGCAGTTAGTTGGCGTCTGTAGCAGAAATAAAGAGAATTATCGATGTTCGTACTGATGATATTGTAGAAAAAACCTAGGTAGGTTTGTTCTCTCCAAGCAATTATTCAATATATACTACTATTATGTACTGGTAGATAGCTTTGCTTATAATCAAAAGATGAGTAGCAAACAAGGATCTTATGCCATTGCAATTTAAGATGAAAGAAGGATATACGAATATTAATTACAAAACTATTCAAAATCCTAACATACTTCAAGTGTACTTCATATAATTATGGTGCACATCGATTGATTTATTCTAATACAGATTCAGGTACTATTCACACCATCTCTAACAAAGCACATTGGCCTCATCAACCCCAATATGCAATTCTTATTATGCAAAGAATATCTAAAAGCGAGCTTCATGACAACCACAAAGGCAACTGATACTACCTCTGGCCACGGCTCGACCTTCTCGACAAGTAGGACAACTATTAGATTCACATATCCAACGTCTGACACAGGTAGTATGGAAGATATGCTTACAAGATAGGACACTCACCTCGATACCTACTGTAAATTTTTCAAGACAAATGGAGCAAGATGAGGAGGAATCATTTCCAATCATTTCCTCATCAGCCGGGTTTGAATCGAGATTTGAAATAATCCATGGGGTTGCAGGAGGTCGACGAAAAAGCACAAAACGAACATGGGGTTCAAACATTGAGGGAGATGTGTACGAATTGGACAAATCACTTATCACTTGCAAGGTACTGAGGAACGAGATATAGGGATATTCAAGATCATACTCATCTGTCTCTAAAGCATCTTGACTGCTCTCGGCAATGGTAGATTGTTGACGTTGTCTGGCACGGCGTCGAGCACGATGACTGCGGAATGGGCTTGATAGATAGCCGGTGATAAAACCTGGCATGTTGAAAGTAACCTCCCCGATTGTTCCACAGGCCTCAGTAATGTTCTCCTCTGGACAGACTCGAAGACTGGTGGGATCCATCGTTCAATATATAGGGCTTACTATGAATAGTAATGGTAGTCCGAACTTGTCTTGATGAATGTCAATCTGAGTCGAGTCAAGGTGCTTCAATGAATCTCTTCTAAGTTTAGGGTCTTGTGAATTAAATTTGAATAATACAAATGTCTTTGTGTGATATTTTGCTTGGAACGATAGACAATGGAATTGATGGTGTGATATTTGGAATAGACTAGCATTTAACACGGAAAATGCATTCCATTATATGATCATCACTCATAATACATGACAAAGATATTGTCAGTAGTTTTAATTGGATGATCAAGTGGGCAAGGAGTACATTGTTCATTGCAAGCTCACAATGGATAAGGTCAGTCAAGGACGAGAACAAAGAATCCCGACAATCATCGGGAGTGAGCTTCATTGTCTCAATCCTATGACTTCAGAAAGACAAGAATGAAGATTTAAACAAAGCGACAATACAAATAGATGAACTGAATATGGTAATTTCATGATCTTGGACAGTCTCTAACTTCTTTCATGCATCTGACTATATCCAATAGGTAGGTGGCCAGCGGAATCGGGAATTGAATAGGCGAAATGAATCTTACTCCACATGTATAGGATAACGTTGAACATAATCATCCTACTATCAATCCCTAAATTGTAGTTATAAATATCTGCAGTCCTTGTGTATACTTTGTGCAGTGTTGTCCTCGGGATTGCCAGATCGGGCGGGCCGAGAAAAGACATCGGATTTTCGAAATTGTCCCTTCTTCAACATCGTCTTACCTTTATTTAGTTTAATTGTAATATTCTCTGCCTATACTTAGTTATTCCCGGCAGAGACAAAATGCAACCATTCCCCGAATCATACGGTTCGGCAAGGAGCATGCCATCCTGCCAGAGCCCGACCTATTCCCGATGAACAGCCGAGGTGGTTCATCTACATCAAAGTGACTTGACTACATGGCAGAATAGCCTCTTGTATCAATTTAGCCCCTTTAACTCTCTTATCTTTGAACAGCTTTTGCATGCACAATATCCGAGATTGCCGGTGCTCATCCCGTTGACATCCTCCGCCCGAAGCCGATTTGCGCGACAGCGGGAGAGGCGTGGGGATGGGCAGACTGGATGTTCAGGCTAAATTGACAGTTTAGTTACAATTCAGCCGGACCAAATAGATGTGGTGTGTGGGGATTGCTCGGCGGGGAATGAAACGAGTCAAAGCATTGCAGAATCGAAGCCCTGGTGTTGCTTGGTGTGTTTTTATGCATAGATCGGAGAAGAAGTATTTTTTACAGATTCATATTATGATAGCCGACTGTTTCCTAGCCAGGGCTTTACTCTACTATCATAAAGATGCATCTATCCTTCAGTAAGTAAATTCTATCTTTTAGCAGCTCTCTCCACGCGGGGAACGGGGTATCCCCAGGGATGAAGTCCACAATTCAAGTGGGACCCGTCAAGAAGCACCAATTACGCACAAGCAAGCCCCCTCTCGATTCCAAGTCACAATCTCACTTTGGCCGAATGAGACCGATGATGCCATCTCGGGACTTCCGACAGTAAAAAGGGGGGATTGGAAGCTGATATCTGCGTTGGGGATGTAGTTGGGGATATCACAGTAATGCAACTACTCACACAGCATACACATACAAGGTAATTTCCCTTACAGGATGGCCAACTTCAGTCTCAAGGTCTTCAAATCGTAGAATAATTGTACAATATTCATCGTAGTATCTTGTATTTATCCAAGGTTCGTCGCTGACCCGGGTAAATCCTGTTAATATAGGGCCAATTGACAAGCAACGCCAGAGTCCAAGCCCACCCGCAGCCACTGACGGCACCTCCACATCTTGTACTATCTACAACCGACCCGGGCATTTGCATCTCTCCTCCCCGGAACATGCGGCGCGTCGGCTCGCAGTGGGGTGAGCAGGGGAAGCTTGGTCTAGAAGAGGGATTGGCCCCCATGGGGATAAAGTCCCGGGGTAATTACCCAGAGAAGAACCGACCGCTGAATAAAAGAAGTGTTGATCCCCGGAATAACGAAGGAAAGACGTTCGAAGGTACTTTGGACTGTTTCTACTCTCGATTTTCTACTTTCTCCGCCGTGAAGCCTCTCAATCATGGCACCTCCTGTCGCTGGAGAGACGGCCGTCTCGGCCAAGCGAGCTGAACTCGCTGGTAAAGGAGGAATTATGGGTCTCATCAGTAACAAGAAAACCTCGGCCATCGGGTTATTCGCGTCACTGGGTGGACTGGTGTATGGATATAATCAAGGAATGTTTGCTCAGATTCTGACGATGCACGCTTTTGTCGAGGCGACAGATGGATATGCCAAAGGTACTGGTATTGAACAGGGTATCTTGACTTCAATTCTAGAGCTAGGTGCTTGGGTTGGAACACTGTTCAATGGATACTTGGCCGATGCTGTGGGTCGTCGTCTTACTGTTCTGATTGCGGTTGTTGTATTCTGCGTTGGTGTCATTGTCCAAGCTTGCACGCAGAACAAGGACTTTGTTTTTGCTGGCCGGTTCGTGACTGGTTTGGGTGTTGGAAGTCTGAGTATGATTGTGCCATTGTATAATGCTGAGCTGGTAAGTTGCGACACTATCGAAGCTGAGATTCTGAGCATATTCGCTGAAGAAGTATAGGCTCCACCAGAGATTCGCGGATCACTCGTCGCAGTCCAACAATTAGCTATCACCTTTGGTATCATGGTTTCCTTCTGGGTAAGCTTGAAATAATACTGTTCATCTCGTTTGAACCATTAATGCTGATAATTTACTCGTTCCAGATCGGCTATGGTACGAACTATATCGGCGGCACCGGCGCGACACAATCTGATGCAGCATGGTTGGTACCAGTTTGCATTCAGATTCTTCCTGCTCTCATTCTGGCGGCCGGAATGATGCTTTTCATGCCGCAGTCACCACGCCATTTGATGAACACCGGACGCGAGGAGGAGTGTTTACAGACTCTCGCTCGTCTGCGGAATACTTCAGTCGATGATCTTCTGGTGCGAATCGAGTTCCTCGAGATGAAGAGTCTCCATACTTTTGAGAAGGAGGTCCAAGCCGAAAAGTATCCTCAATGGCTGGATGGTTCATTCTCGAGTCGTTTCAGAATGGGATTGGCCGACTATGCATCACTTGTAACGAATCCCTCGCTTTTTAAGCGTACGACTGTTGCTGTATGAGATGATCCCGTCCCACGTTCCACTTTTTGTGAAAATACTGACAATTTATTAGTGCATGATCATGGTATTCCAGCAGTGGAACGGTATCAATGCTATTAACTACTATGCGTTAGTGTTCTCAACATGTACTTACCTCAGTATCATTGCTCACCAACGTCACCTCTAGGCCTTTCATCTTCGATAACATGGAGCTACCTGGCAACACGACCTCTCTATTAGCTACAGGTGTCGTCGGTATTGTCGAATTCCTTTTCACCATTCCTGCTGTTATGTGGGTAGACCAGGTTGGTCGTAAGAAGATCTTGATCGCCGGTGCAGCCGGAATGGCCATCTGCCATTTCATCGTCGCTGGCATCATCGGTCGATACCAGGGTGAATTCGGCGATAACCGGGCAGCTGGTTGGACAGCAATTGTTTTTATCTGGATTTTCGTCATCAACTTTGCCTACTCATGGGGTTAGTGCCACCTACGTTACCCTGCTTCAAATTTTCAAGTTTTATATCAGAATACGGACTAACGTGACCAGGACCTGTTGCATGGATCGTCGTATCTGAAGTCTTCCCCTTGAGCATGCGAGCCAAGGGGGTTAGTCTTGGAGGTAGCAGTAATTGGGTGAGTATCAAGTCAAATCCCGCATCAACTCGGAAGCCTCGGATCTTCTAACTCGGCCATAGTTGATGAATTTTGCCGTTGCGACCGCTACTTCCCCCTTCCTTGAAGCATCTACGCTAGGAGCCTTCATCTTTTTCGGCTGTGTAACCGCCATTGGTATTCTCTACGTCATATTCCTTGTCCCCGAAACGAAAGGTCGTACATTGGAGGAGATGGATGAACTTTTCGGTTCAGCCGGCATGGCCGCCGCTGACGCCGAGCGTAAACACCGCATTGAGAGTGAGATCGGTCTGCTGGCGTTGGTTGGTATGGAAAGTTCGGAAAGCGAGAAGCAGATTGATACTATGACTGGCACTGAGAAGTTTGTTGAAACGAAAGGGTAAATGGGTTTATACACGATGCAGATAGTACATAGTGCTAGCAAACCTTGAATCAGCAAGGAGTTGAACGAAATATACCACACTTTTATGTTTGCCAATGCCCACCATCGCTTAAGGACTTTTTACATGGAATACATCGAATATCGCCGATCAACAGTCGGTAGTCGCGCCGAAATTATACGCCGATCGGCCGTTTCGAGGCATTTGATTAGTTCAAGGTCTACTTGTGTTCCCCATGTGACGAATAAACTATATTTTGGGTGCAGGGAACTAATCACATTGAAGTATGATGGATCATATTCCTACTGCTCTTTTTGCTGTTACTCCAGTTGCATTTCTCTCTCATATCGAAATGTGCATTATATTGAATATGGATCGGGACTCAACGGTTCTCCGTATTTCATGCCCCATTTTTGACGATTAGGCAATAAGAGAGATCATTCGATCTTACACGAACTCTTTCAGCCCTAGTGTGCCTTAAATATAGCAAATTAGTGGAGGCAATCCCCACAAGCTGCGGCCTGGTTGGGCTGCGTCTGACACATTCCTTGCCCTGTCTCACCCCCGTTTCTTGGCTTTCGTTTGCTTTATATTACAGCCTTGCTTTTTCCAAGTTTTATCTGACTTCTTTTCTTTCAGCTTTTATTCTACCATCCTCCTCCTCCTCCTCCAAATCCGGTGAATCCAAACATCACACAAATACCACTGCCATTATGTCCGTCAGTACCACTTCCTCCGCCGCCGCAGCCTCCTGCACTCCCTCTTGGCAGATTCCTGTCGACGATGTTGCCTGTGCCGGTCAGATCAGCGGTAATATCACCAAGGTCTTCGATACCTGCTGTAAAGGAAACAGCCCTGTCAAGTACAATGACGACTGCAACATCTACTGTCTTGCCCAAGGACAAACCAAGCAAGAGTTGACCGACTGTTTGACCGAGAAGAGCGGAAACAACCAGATCTTCTGTGGTCATGGCAAGCAGAATGCCACTGCTACAGCTGAAGCCACCACCACCAAGGAGACTAGCACTTCGACCGGCACTTCAACTTCTTCCACTGGTACTTCTACCGAGACCAACGCTGCCGTCCTCAACCAACCCATCTCCAAGACCGGTCTTGGCCTCGTCGCCATGCTCTTCTGCTCTGCCCTCGCCGGTGTTGTCGCCTAAGTTATGATTCCCAAAATGAACAAATTACTGCGGTATGGATACGTCAATTATGATAACCAGAGGACCGCAGGGACGGAGAATGGTAATTGATTAACCCGGAAAAGATACATGGTGCATGGACATAAATGTTTGATTTACTCTTACTCTCTGCTTCAACTTTGCGAGAGGAGTATTGTTTCTTCTGTACCACTAGCGATAGCCTTAACAGCATTTTAATTTTAATTTTGAATATTCCACTTCATCCATCCTTTTTTGAAATCTTTAACATTTTTCAGGTCGGGTCCACCATAGCTTAGATGTGCGCGAATGAAAAAAATTCGAGGTGTTCTGATCGTCCAGGATCGTCGCGCCCAAGTTACAATGACATGCGGACTCCCCTTTGGGTAAATATCCGAGTGCTTCAATATCCTTGGTGGATTTCAATGTTTAGAATCTTTCTTCTACCCCGCAAAAATAACCCTGGGATATTCCCTGCGGGGATTTAACCGAGGTTGCCTATAAAATGGTAAATATCATGGAGATGGGCGAATCTGGATGGTGATCCTCAGAGTAGAACAGAGCAATCTGGGAAGATGCGTGTAGATTGGACATTTATCCACATTTTTCTGCTCGATTTGGCACGAGGAGCTGCCTTGAGGTCAAGAATTGACAATGGTCTAGCCAAGACACCACCCATGGGGTATGTCCACTTGTTATTCTACACTCATCATCGTACCAGATCTGTCTAACTAGTCCCAGTTGGAATTCATACAACCATTACGCCTGTTCCCCCAATGAAACAATCGTCAAATCGAATGCCAAAGCCCTCGTTGATCTTGGCCTGGATAAACTTGGCTATCGATATGTAACTATCGACTGCGGTTGGACAACCCCCGATCGTGTCAATGGCTCCTTGACATGGAATGAAACAAATTTCCCGAGTGGATTCCCTGCGATCGGAGAATACATTCATGATCTTGATCTTCTTTTCGGAGTATATGAAGATGCCGGGATTCGCTCGTGTCAGACTGATATTGAACAAGCCGGCAGTTTGTGTACGTGTAGCCTCTGTATGCATCCCCCCTGCATGAACTAACATTCCTAGACCACGAGGCTCAGGATGCGGCAATGTTTGTTTCTTGGAAGATTGACGCTTTGAAATGTAAGTCTTTCATATCTATTCGCACACTAGTATGCTCCTGTCTCATCATCTCACTCTCTCCAGATGACAACTGCTTCTCGGATGAAGCCACCGGCTATCCAAATGTCAACTATGCCCCCAGCACATCCCCTAAACCCCGCTTCGCCAACATGACCAAGGCTCTCGCCACACAGAAACGAGCTGTTCTATTCCAGATTTGCGAATGGGGAATTGATTTCCCTGCTTTGTGGGCACCGGCTCTCGGAAATACATGGCGCATCGGCAACGACATCATTCCAGCCTGGCGGGCGATTTGGCGTACACTCAACCAAGCAGTTCCTCACAGTTCCTTCGCAGCTCCTGGTCAATGGCCTGATCTCGATATGTTGGAAGTCGGAAATGATGTTCTGACGATCTCCGAGGAGCAAACTCACTTCTCTCTATGGGCTATCTTGAAAAGTCCCCTCGTCATTGGCGCGGCGTTGAAAGACGAGTCGACGTCCATAAAAAAGGATTCTCTGGCCATCTTGTCCAATCGAGATGTTGTCGGATTCAATCAGGATTCCCTTGGCAAGAGTGCTGATCTGAAGCGACGTTGGACGGAGGAGCAGTACGAGGTCTGGAGTGGTCCTCTTTCCAACGGTCGAACTGTTGCCGCGGTTATAAACTGGGCGGACAATGCTCGAGAGTTGACTTTGAACCTACCGGATATTGGCCTACAGTATGTTGGCCAAGTGAAAAATATTTGGGCCGAGGAAGTCGTCAAGGGCGTGAAAACATCATATACTTCCACTGTTGAGCCGCATGGGGTGATGTTACTGGAACTTCAGGACACTGTCGCCGCTGGGTTGTACAAAAGCCAGGACTTTGCAAAGTCTAATGGGTATGTCGAATGGTTACGCAAGTGGTACTTGTTCACTAATGACCGCAGGAATACTTATACGTTTGAATCGATATACGCAAATACCACAAGCGAGCAACATGAAATCATCATCAATTTCGATACTGCATCGAAGAAAACAAGCCTTAAAATAAAGAGTTCCATGGAAAGCAACGTCCACAGCATCTCAGTTCCAGCATCGCAGAATTCTGTTTCCTCAAAACTTGCACTTCATGCCGGGGCAAAAAATACAGTTCTAATTGAATCATCCATTCCAATCCAGTCGATTCAAATCAATAGTCCAGAGGGACAATACTATCCTTGCACTAGCTTCAAACCTTCTGGGTCATCGAAGCTGGAAAATTGTGACTCGGGATTCTGCAAACCTACCGGCTCAAAGCTCTCATACCTCAATGCTTCGAACAAAGCATCAACGTCCATCCAGGCGACCATTCCTGAAAGTTCGGACAATAGCTCGACCATCAAGTACGTTGAAATCGATTTCACAAACAACGATATCGCATTCTCCACTTCCTGGGATCTAGGCTCTAACTCCCGCAATATCACCATCTCCGTCAATGACGAACGCCCTGTTCGACTCGAGGTCCCACTGTCGGGAAAACATAGCGAGTTATTTGGACCTGGAAAGGGATGGTGGGATACTTCAACGTTGGGTGTCTTAGTTGGGGGTTGGAAGAATGGCACAAATGTTGTGGTTATTGGGAATGATTCGGGGGATGATGTTGTTCAAAGTTATGGTGCGGACTTTGTGGGACTGAGGGTATTTGACTAGCTGTGTTTGAACTTCACGATATTGCTTGATGATGAAGTTCAATACGAATTGAGCCTGAATCATTACGGTGTACTAACAGGGGTTGGCAAAAACATCAGGAAATAGGGCTATTTCCTGCCACATAGCATACAGGGCTATCATCTGGTCTTTCTGAGCTGGGACCATATTGTTTGTCAATTAAAGTCGTCACTGGGAGCCAGCTGAAAATAATCACCTATTTCACAACTGTTTTATGGATCCCCAGCAAGCTTAAGTTTAGATCTTTATGTATCGGCAAGCCCGAACTGCTCCGATCAAATTGCTGCGGGGGCATCGGCAGGATTCCGGCAGCTACTCATCGAATTCTAGATGGAGAATTATATATCCTCTATCCTAATTTCCTTTTTCGTAATTCACTACTCAACAAATAGTCGCCAAAATGGGATCACAGGCACTGAAGAATCTCAAACGATTTACAACGTGCGACGTATGAAACAAACACCTTCCACCACCGAGTGTCATCCTAACTAACGAAAGGAAGATCGGAGATGCATTGGTCAAGCTCAAGTATCCCTACGGAGGATTCCTGGATGGCTTGAAGATGTTCTCCCCTAAGCCAGGAACCAGTATCCACGACCCTATCGTCACTGTGAAGATGGTGGAAACCAATAGTCCAGGCCCATCACCACCGGTACACTTTGCAGATACCAACAAGGAGGGCCACATCATGTATATCCAACAGCCTAAAGGCGTACATTCAGCCTGCTGGGGAGGACTCATGTCGACAAGAGCTCAGAAGCTCCGTGCTCTCGGTGTAATCATCGACGGCCGCATGAGGGACACCCAGGAACATCGGGATATCCAGTTTCCGGTATCTACAGTACTACTCTGTCTTCGTGACCGAGCGTATTATCAATCATTCAATAGGTCTTCGCACGCGGCACGTCTGTCCTCGGATCTAACACTTTTACTCGCGCATCGGAAATCAATGTCCCGTTGCAATTCTGTGGCGACCTGTGGATTTACCCCAACGATATTATGGTCGGGGATGGGAACGGGGTAGTAGTAGTCCCTCCATCATTACTAGAGCAGGTTGTGGAGCTTTGCAAAGAGTTACAATGGTATATAGCTATCCTTATTTTATATTCAGTCTCAGAAGGGCCCTGAACTTTGCTAGTAGGTCTCTCTTTAGATCCTAGAATCATTGTTTCTTTTCTTTTATCGCCGTGTTATTCTCGGCTACATGAAATTTGGAAACAGAGAATCTCAAGTTATATAGGCTGACTGTCATCAGTCTATGTTTCTCGGAGTCCTTGCTAATGACCCAGTATTGCTGAATGACATGTAATCTGAACTTCTTGTATCATACTTCGCACACTCTGAAACATCAAAGCTCCCTCCATTGCTCCAAGAAGAGATTCGAGGCCATGTCGAATCTCATGCATTGATCTCTGAATATCTAGAAACTCCGAGTCCGGCTCTGGAGCATTGAGAAGGTAGTGGCACAATGATGGATTTCCTGACAGTTGTGCTGCTTTTACGCGATAGTGACACATGAGCAATGCATATGCGCTTTGCATGGAAATACACATGCGAAATGGACTTCGATAATCTCGCAAAAGCGCAGTCGGATCGGATTTTCCAGGCGTGGATACAAAATCTACTCCGGAATCCACTAGAGGATTTGGCAGGCAAACTTGCTTCCCGACATTGTCCTGGTATGCCTGTAACAGCCTCGCGGCTTTCGAATAGCGCTTTCAATATTTGCTATCGAGTGACTTACGAAAATGGCCATCGGGTTCTTGTTCGCGTTACAGCCCTTGGTCAGGTCATTGCTTGCGATGAAAAGGTTCAGGATGAGGTTGCAATAATGAACTACGTATGTTGCTGAGCACACAACAATTCCTGTTCCGAAGGTCTTGGGACATGGTCAGTGCGTGGTCATGTCTTTTATCGAAGGAAATACGTTGAGCGGATACCTCAGAGATTCGTCTCGAGAGACAACAACATTAAATTCGAATATCTCGATATCTATTTTGAGGAAAGCTTATTTCAGTATGGCGGAAGTACTGCTAGAGCTGTCGAAGCCTGAATTTCGGTATATCGGAGCTATCAGACAGGACGATTCGGGTGCTTGGACTATATCAAAACGCCTATTCACCTTCAACATGAATCGGCTAGCTCAATTCTCCAATATTCCATACAGTGTCTTCGGGCAACAGCTTTCAGCAATGCTGAGGATTATTTTGAGGAGCTCGCTCGGCAGCATTTCTATCATCTCGGGTTTCAACGCAACGATGCAATTTCAAATGAAGAGGACTGCCGGAAGAAGTATATTGTGCGCTGTCTTTTTCGCAAAGATTTTCTAGAGATATCAAAATAACATTGCAAAGGTCTTTTCAAGCTCTATTGCGATGACCTTCGCTCCGACAATGTCCTTATTGATGCATCAAAGCTTTTTGTTACTGGAGTGGTCGATTGGGAGTTTGCCTACGCCGCTCCGGTTGAATTTACATATGCTGCCCCTTGGTGGCTCTTACTGGAGGGCTGAGAGCCCGATCTCGATCCATTTTTAGTACGATTTCTGCCGAGGTTTCGTACTTTTCTTGTGGTGCTTCAGGATTGTGAAGCGAGACAGGGACGGCTCCTTAGTACATTCCCAGCGACTATCGATCGCTATGGAGAATTCATTGGAGGCTGGACTGTTTTGGATTTGCCTTGCTGCTTCACGACATAGCTCTATGTTTGATGAGATCTATTGGACATTCATTGATGAGAGGTTTTTTGGTCAATTTACAATGTTGGAGGATCGACTAGGTCTGCTAACCGCAGAAGAGCGTGTCAACATGGGCACTTTTATTGAGAAGAAAGTGTATCAAGCAAGTGAGGGCAATTTGGATTCTCATTAGAGTATTGATGAACTAGTTGATCTATAGAGGATTCATATATGCCATGAGTCACCAACACACATGGTTGGCCACGGAGAATAATTAAAAAACAATTTACCAGTGTACATTTCCACGACTTGTTTTCTACCTTCTTGGCCTAATTGCCGCCTTTTGCCTTTCTATATCGAAGATTCGTTTGTGCAACCTGGGTCATGAGACCTTTTTTTGGGCATTCGAGGAGTTATTAATGGCATCTTGAGTCTTCAGAGCCTCGGCAAGAGCCGCCTTGAACTCTGCTCCTTGTTCAGGGGACCGAACCTCACCCTTTTCACCCCAAATTCCACCTGTTTTTGTTTCTAAAAGATAGTGAAATCTGTCATGTTGAGAAAAATCAAATTATACTATAGTCTCTATTCAAGTTTTCTATATCAATTCCAACAATATTTTGTATGATGGCATCATACAAAACACTGACTCTTGTCTCAATCGCTATCGGAAAACATATTCAAGAAAAAAACAGTGAAATCGTGCATAGCTTTCATACAAAGTATATTAGATAATGACTTTGTGGGGTTACTTGTAGGAGCTGGTTTGTGATGCATCCCGTTGCTTCATGGAAAGAATCGACACTTGGCTGCTCAAAATCAATGGCATCAGAGGAATGGTATGTGCTTGAGCCTCTGTCTCAATAGGAATAGAAAAGAATATAGTAAATGCGAGAGTAGGAATAAACGTGACGTCGCAAAGAATAGTAGAGCAGCAGCACACCCTGAGCCAGGTTTCGCAAGTTTACTCGCGGATGATCACCACCTGTGACCCTACTGCTTCCAAACCATTTCCAGAAATTGCCGGACCGTTCTTGGTTTAAAACCCGGAAATTTGTCCCCTAAGCGGCCTTCAGTGGGTAAATTAAAGCCTCCCGCAAGATACATTTCATAACCGAAAACAGCATAGTCGCGCTGTTCTTGTGGTTGAATCCCGCTGCCCTCGAGGATATTCATTGTGGGAAAATTCCCACTTGCGATATCTTCTGCTTGAACGTAGGTTACTTTGAATTTTTCGCCTGATTGAAAATGAGAAAAATGAACATCACAATTTTATAACTCACACTTACCGAGGACTTCCTCCGCATCCTTAAGAGCTTGACCGAGCGTAGTGTCTTCTCCATTACAAAAGCTGAACTCGGTCCACTCGTCGAGCTCGAGTAATTTCGCAATCAATGTTGCAGCATCATAGCTATAAATCATCGTTATTTTGGCACTTCCATCCCCAGGAATGCATGCCTCGCGCTTGTAACAGTCAATAGCGATGGTGTTTGGTGTAATATTCGATCGTACGCGTGGAGTTCCCATGAAATCCATGAAAGCTCCACAAACTGGTCGAGTATATTGCAAATTGCTATTCTTCAAGAAATCTGCAGCGGTCAAGAACCAGTCAACTCCTGGATCTACGTCTTTCCTCCTAAAAGTAGGTGATTAGTTAGAGAAACACGAATGTTCGGTTTGGTTCGGAAGCAGTACTCAGCACGCGTCATGTAACCAAATTCGCTTGTAATGAACCTTTGGACAGTGCGTGCCCGATCAGCAGCTTTAATCAAATTGAGCTGCGCTTCAGAACAATCATCTCCTAGCATTCCGATGGTACATATAACCGTCTGTACTTCATGCTTTTCCAATTGCTCCGCAAGTGCCGGGATATCGTCATAGTCTACTTGCACATATGGAACGCCGCTGAGAGGCGAATCGACATGTTCCTTCAATCAACCGTCAATCAATGTCTTATCGATGATGTGGACCGCCTTGATTGGCACATACGCTTCGAGTCAATGCAATCGCCGAGAACTTATTCTCATGTTGAATCTGTTCAACAATAGTTGTTCCGACGCGACCCGTCGCGCCAGCTACCGCAACTGTCAAGGTCATGATAGGATTCTGTGAGGAGATAAACAAGATCGTTTGTTCTCGATCTTTGGAATCAAAGATCTGCGGGGTTCTTCCTTAACACGTGAGTCGCTTAATGCGCGTGGGCTGTGTCGTGCATTACAACATCTTCGTCTAAATAGGAAATAAATGGAGCCTCTCGCCCTTGAAGACCCATCACTAGTCACCACCAGTTTAATCCACAAATCTTACCAAGAACAAGCCCAAGGATCAATATAAGCACACACGTGATAAATTGAAACAAATTCACTTCCTTTGACACCTCGTTAACCATCAAATATGACTGTCAATTGTGTTGGCATATGCGCATGGCCCTCGAATGCCTCCATTTTTCCACTGGCAATAAAGTTCACTAGCGAAAAGACCCCCACCACGAAGGCGAAAATCAAGAAGAGAAAAACAACGAGCAAAAAACCAAAGAGATTTCATGGAAACAATGAGACGAGTCATGTAAAGCTATTGTCCCGAAGAATCGTCTAGCGTCGATGATCAGCCTTCCACGAATTGCCGCCCCATCCACTATGATACTATAGCACGACCAAGTGGATTCAGTCTATTGAATTGTCTTCTTCATGCATGGTTGGACGTAGGATAGTTACTGCATGAGGACAACCTCTATTAGATATCCATCCTCGATCATCCTTGATGTCTCGGGGTAGTCCTAGTTGAGCTTCTCCGCGATTGATATAGAATCACGGTACATTTAGAAATTCGTGCTCTATCAATGTGTGCTCGGGTGGGGTGTTTGATCTACATATCATTCACATGAATATAGGTGATTGCGCACGGTTGAAGGCTTCTTTTTGGGATTCCCAGGCATTTGTACGCCAAGTATTGCATACACACACTATGATACATAGAGATGCCAACTATTGAAGTTTGACTTGACTCTCTTGGCATTTTGACTGATTGATTACAACGTGCGTTTTGCTAGACTCCTTATTTGTTTTCTCCTTTTTGCTCTTATAGGGGATGCATATATAAGCATTGGGATGCGTCAGATCATCACCAACTACTGAATACTCACAGATCCGACTTCATCTTTTTTAGCCCCTGGAGTCGTGGTATCATGATGGATTTTGGATGCCACGACTAACCAGAGGAGTCACTTCAAAAGTCTAACTGAGCAACACTACGACATTTTTTGAAATCGATTTTACATTGGAAAATCTTCAAGACAGACAAACATCCAGTCATTATACATTCAAATATGGTCAACACAATCTATGTGCACCCCTTGATAAAGTATCATGGCAGATTGACGGGGAGATGGGATGATAATGCAATGCTAATTAGGAGCTCTTCACGATATTCTTCACCATCTTGGCAAAGTTAGGTGTTCCCAGACCACTCACGGGGTCCCATCCATCTGTGGCATTCCAGCTAGCATAAGGGACAACGGGACCACCGTTCTGCGGACCACTGAAACGACCATTTCCATCACAGCCGGTACTTCCACCGGTTGTGATATCATTCAAGACCGACGACGCCTCCGAATAGAGCCAGGGGTTAAGGAATCCCAGAGTGGATTGGTTAGCCTGAATCCGGGCATCGTTCACCAATGCGATCACACCAGCAAATGCAGGCGCCGAAGCCGAGGTTCCATCCACTCGAGTGAGTTGACCCTTCTCGTAGATGGCAAAGTTCTGGCCTTGTGCAGAGACATCTGGGAACGCGCGACCCTTGGCGTTGAATAGGCCAGACCACTTGTTACCGAGGTTTTTGAGGTATTTGCTGACGGCCTCCTCCTGCCACTTAGGCCGTTCCCACAGATCGGAGAAACCTCCGGACGAGAAATAAACGGCCTTCTCAGGGGATGTATGAGTGGTGGCACCGACCGATGTCACCCAAGGGCAGGAGGCAGGGAATTGAGGAGGGAAGTGGGTGGCATTACGTCCATCGTTGGTCTGGCAGGCTGCGCCAACTCCAGAGTCCCCGGAAGAGAAGATGATTGAAACACCACGGCTGCCAAGCTGGGCATAAAGATTGCAAACAGAGCGGGCGTACTTCTCGGGAACGCTCTGGAAGGGAAATTAGCTTGTGTCGCGTCTGGAAATATTGATTGGGAGTAATTTACCTGCTCATCCTCGCCATATGAAGTCGAGATGACCGCTGGGAGTTCATCATGGCTCATCTTCACGACGTTTTGAAGGAACTCCAGGTATGGCTCATTGTTATTGTTGTTGGGGTCAGGCTGGTCCAGATCAGGAACCAGTTGGCCACGGCCACCAGTGCTAAATTCGGTGACAGGAACAGGCGAGCTGATTCCGACGATGGTCTGCAAGTCCAGATTGGCCTCGCTGCTGTCAGATTGCGAGTTCTGGTCGTTGAGACCACCGTGGAACTCAATGACAGTGAAGTTCTGTCCCTTGGCATATGGTGCGAGATCTTCTTCGAAAAGAGCAAGATCTTCATACCGGGCATATTGCTCCAGGTAGCTAGCGAAAGCAACGCTGTTTCCATTGTCGGACTGCGGCTTGTAGTCACCAACGTTGTAGATACTCTTCAGACACTCGGGGGTGATCGCGGTATTGCAACTATCAGAGGTTGAATGGACAGCCGCCTTGAACTCTTCATCGGCAACACGCGACTTGCTGTGAATAGTAGCACGATTGGGCCTGATCTGACCGAAACGCGTTGTGGGAGAAACCAGATTCACATGAGGAATGACCTCCTTTGGAAGAGAGTACTCGAGGGTTCGTAGACGCTCAACATGCTGGTTACGGTTAACGTAGTATTGGAAGTTTGCATCCAAGAGATCATTTGCTTTCTCAACAGTGGTATGGATGGTGAGCCAATCGGCATCACGTTGAATATCTTTGACACCGGCTTCCTCGAGCCAATTGCGAACAGTCTTCACGGATTCATCCCTCGGCTGCAGCATGCGTTTCATCTCATCGTGCGTTTGGAAATGTTTGCCGTAGTCTGGGTGGCCAGGCGTCGACATGTCCATGAGAGCATTTTCGAATCCCTGTAGACCTTCTTGGGTTAAAGCAAGATTAAGCTTGAGAGGTTGTTTCCCACTGGGGGTGCGACTATAGCGCCATCCTACAATAAAGATTCTAATTAGCCTCGGCTTCCAAGGTTGGTTTACATAGGGATGATTCTGGAGCAGATAAAAGCAAACATACCCTCTGGCACACCGGGCAAACTCTCGAATACATCAGCCGCGGCAGTAGATGCAAGAAGGGAGACAACTGCAAGCGACAAAGTGCCGCCATTCAAAAGTGAGGCGAGCATAACTAGTAGCTATAGGGACCGTATGACGGATGCACGCTCAGTTCCCAACCTAACGCCGCACAAAAGATGCAGATGCAGATGCCAAAGTATAAATACTGGGCAATGGGCTGGAATGGGCGAGAAACAGTGTAGAGGGGTCGTGAAGGTTTTATTTATTATGGTTGCATTGGAAGGGAGAATGAGCGGCGGTGCAAGAATGTGGATGGGTGGTGCAAAGAAGCAATGCGCCCATTCTACCAAGCTAATAAATTACGCCCTCGGGCTGTTCACCACTCTCTTGGCCTTGCTTAAAAGTTCCACTGCTCCTTAGTGGATCCAAGAAGCCGGAGGTCCGTCGGCAACGATCCAGGAACCAACCAGTAAAGTACGCTGTGTGCTATCAAAACAGTTCTACGCTTTCTGCAAGATGCCGCAAGGTCACATATTGACAAGACTTCCCCTCTCGCAAGCTGCCGAAATGATGAAATGACGACAGATGAAGGATAGCCCGTGATGGTGGAGGTATCCTCCCTTTACCTTGGCAACTGTTGGCCCTGAGCACGACGCGACTCACGCCACTCTCCGATCTGCAGGGGAGAGACCCACTTGTTTGAGACGGGAATAACGCGAGGGACAGGAGATAAATGTCAATGACGAGCTTGGGAGTGGAAGAATATCTGGGGATCTTGTCAGAGAACAAAAGTACAATGAGTTGTACATGATGGATGGCTTGTAAAGTCGAAGTATTTCCTGCAAGATGCAGAATTGGTGGAATCTGAAAGGTGCAGTGTGACTATCAACCCCTGCCAAGAGGCGCAAGATCGATCCGATGGTCTAGAGAGCAATCAGGTTACATTTGCACAACAATAATTTCCGGGGGAGATATGGTCATCTCCAATTAACCGGAGGCATGCGATAGACTGCTAGTAAAGTTGATGCCTCGTGCATTGAAACGGAGAGTCCGATGTCCGTCCTTGCCAGTGGCTGGGATTAATATTATCAAGTGGGTCGAGCGAGGGTCGTTGATGTCTTGGCTTTGTGATATGTGTGGATATCAGATAAAATTGATCAGTACATAGTACTCGTTCATTGGCAATCGTGCCTTGCTCAGTTCATGTTTATTCAATGATAGTGCTGGATATCTGTGGTCTCCGTCGGTGTTTGTGAGACATATCGTTAGTAGAATTCTAGTAGGTACTGTTGTAACGGACTCCGGCGGTACTCAGCAGGTCTGCCAGGTTTCAAACTTACATGTTCGGCAGTTGTGCCAGTATTTCATGCATCCGACGTCGCTTTAATACATCCTCACCAATTGAATATCTGAAGATTTTCCCAGGCAGACTGATGTACACTGAACTTCATGGTAGCGGTTTCGCTTGTGTACGTACGGAAATAATTACTTATGTTCATGGGTACTGTTACGAATGATGTCCTGAACAAACACAGTATGGTAAATTACGGGTGAGATTTGAATCTAGCATCTAAATAATAATTTGGAAGTCAATAAACGCATTCACTGGTACTAGTATATACAATGTTGCATCAAAGAGCCAGGCCATTTCTCAACAAGAGATGAGTCACTACTTGAAGCCAACTGGGACCTCTTGTGCAGGCGCAGGGTTTCCTGAGTCCTCCAAGTGCTGAGCATAGACCATCTGAGCGATGGCGTCTTCTGTTTGCAGATAAGTGCGACTACCTTGAATAAACCAAAAGGCAATGGCAATCACCAGCATAACGCCAAACACAGCGATGGCGTAGTTCATGTCACTGGGCGCCGGGTTAGGAGAGCCCGGGAAGAGGAAGAAAATGGTCGTGATAATACAATAGACGATGCTGACCCAGTTGAACCAAGGACCCCAGCGACCAAGACGGAAAGGACCAGGAGGCAGCTTGTCACGACCGACGACGAGTAGTGCAAGAATGGGCATGGCATAAGACACTGTCAAGGCAATAGTGCTGACACTGAGAATGGCTTCAAGCACAGTATTGGCGAACAGGTACAAGATACCAACAATTCCAATGATAACACCCTGACCCCAGAGAGATCGAGCTGGGACTTGCCAAACGGGGTCGACATGACTGAAGTATCGACTCCAAGGAAGACCTCCATCACGGGCGAAACCCCAAGTTAAACGAGAGGCAGTGGTGAGAACACTAATTCCCTGTCCCAGACCATTGAAAATGAAGAGAGCAATCAAGGTAGCGCCACCTTTCAGACCAACGGTCTCAAGCATCAGCTCCATAAAGGGGAGGTCAGCTCCAGCGACGTTATCGACATTCTGAATACAGAACAGACAGACAACCATAAAGATAAATCCGGTGATAGCACCAAACAGCACGGCCATCCAGATAACACGAGGAGCATTTTTGCGCGGCGCAGGAATCTCTTCCACCATATGAATGACGGAATCGAAGGCAGTCAAACCATACGCGGCTTGCACGAGACCCGTGAACCAGACAACACCATCACTCCACCCGGTCTCGTTCATCCATTGTCCAAAAACAAACGATGGAGGCTGGAAAGACAGACCACTCTTGGTACCGACACAGATAAGCATCACCATCGACAAAACGATAAAGAGACCTGCAAACCAAACCCCGACAAAGTTGTTGATCCAAGGTAGGATTTGCTCACGACGACAGCTAACGACGTTGATCAAAGTCAGGAGAAAGACGACACCGATATAAATAACAAAATTCAACCAGCCTTTGCTGGCACCATCCCAGTCAGGTTTAAACATCGTCTTCATACCCAAGAGGAACTCGGTCATAAAGGCGACTTGGGAGGCTGTCAATGTCCACCATCCGAAGGTATTGATCCAGGCGCACATATATGAAACGAAACGACCAAGCGGCGTGGTCCATAGACGATAAACCCAGTATGCTTGCCCGAGGGCTGTAGGCATACTGCTGGTCAATTCACCAAGCGAGAGAGCGACGCAAAGATTACAGGCCGTGACCAGCACCAGGCCCCAGAGGATAGTAATGGAAGCGCCATTTGTCAATCCACTGCTCAAATCTTGAGCAAATGTCGAATAGGTTCCTATACACCAAGGCAAAGAATTACACAATTAGCCCACTGAAGGGAATGTTGATGTGGCGGCTCTCGCCATGTTGCCACTGCAAGGGGATGATGATGACGCATACCGAGAACACAAAAGGCCAAAGCAAGCATGCTCCAGATATTGAACTTGCGCGTTAATGCTTGGGCATGGCCCATCGCCGCCAAGTCAGTGGCATCTTGAACATCCTGCTCATCTTCGATGGGTGGTTTAAGGGGAAGCGAATTGGTTTCAACGTCCATCATACTACTTCAACCCGAGGCAATAAAGATCAATTCAGCGTAGAGACGAGTAAGAGATACGCCCATTTTCTGCCAAAGCCAAATCTGGAAGAAAGAAGAGGAGCCAAAGAGATTGGTATCCAGAGATTATATGTCTGACTTCCTCTCCCCCCTCTCTCTATCTCTCCGTCTCACAAGACGGAATTCCGCGGTGTACGATCGCCCCCTCACACACGGACCGTTCAGTATCAGTTGTCGCGTTCTCTTCCCCCAGGAAAAATACGGGGCTCAGATAAAGCTGGGGATGGATCAGAGCCAATAACCGATTGAACGGGGATTAGATTGAGTGGACACAGACAGAATTGGTCATGTAGTCAACCAATGTTGGTCATAGAAACGATCAACGCAAGCTCGTTTGTCTTTTTCTTTTCTTTTTTTCTTTTTTTCATTCTTTTTTGCGGGGAGTGGAACCTTTCGACGGACCGCCCTCGGCAGGACTTTCTGGAGTGAGTCGAAGTTGATAGAGTTGCTCTCCACAGATAAGAATGGAATAAAGCAGGTAGAGAAGTAGTTTTATGTTGAGAACAGTTATTGAATGGATTTCAGATAGAGTCATAATTACATTTTTATCTTGAAAACTTGGCGATTGTAGCTGAGTTTCATTGTATAGTGGACTACGGCAGAAAATTCGATGTGACATCGGCAATTCAGGCAGAATGATGGCTTCGTTCAAATTGCCTTTAGCCTCCATTTATTTCACAGGTTTACTTTCGGATAGGGATGAGTAAATCTGGGGTATCCCCGTGGTCTTCTCTAATTAGGACGAATAAGCATATTTGCCTGTACTGCAGCCATCCGCCGGCATCGCGAGCTATCAACGAGTGGATTCGACAGTGGCGAAACTAACTTGAAATAGAAAGTACATGCGGAATGATAAGAGAGGAACTGGCGGACAATTGTCCGCTGACGTTGTTGATCCTAACATACTTCCATATTTCCATGCTGTAGTGACAAGGTTGTCAAGGATGATGGAGCACATCTTATCTCTATTATCTCGTGGATGGAAATCGAATACCTCGTGTCATGGTTTCTATCGAAAGAATCGTGGTGGAGCAGATTTATATTCCTATCTCTTTCCTAGCATGTCCTTCACGAAACACTCATTGCGCTGCCACTAGTCAATGCTCATATCAAGGGGATACCGAAGCCACATATATAGTTCAACCAATCGCATCCACTGGCAGCTTCGCGGGAAGAATCTTACCAATTGAATCATTAATAAGGAAAGACGAAACGACGGCAGGGAATCAGGCCGCAACATATGGCCAAGGGAACTAACCCGGGCAGACAGCAGATCTGGGGAATGAGGCGAATGCGGCATTCTCGGGCGCAACGAGAACACAAATAGGAGCAGTTTCTGGCAGCTGATCATCAGTGAACTCAATTCCAGGCTGCATTAGCGACTAAGTGGTCAGTCGAAGCTGGCGATCCGGGAGGTCTCCTCCGAGAGTTCGAGTTATATGCTTGCATCATTGGCCGATATCGCCGTGGTCGGTGGGAGAATCTCCTTCTCCTTCCTCTTTTGTAAAAGAGGTGTAGACTTGATCATTGTTTTCCGTAGATGTAGTTTGAATTCTGGTAAAAGTGCGACAGACTCTGGTTGAGGAGTGACGAAATGCGGGGAGATTTCATGATCTGGAGTATCCCGAAGAACTGAGTCCTTTGTTTCCATTCAACTTAGAGATTCCCCGCAGTAATGAATCATGAGGTTGAAGTCGTCGCCTTGGAGTATTGCCGCTTCGAAGATAGTCAGGCACGGCGCAAGAGGCCAAACCTGTTTGGGTATTCATAGCCAGATCTCCTCGGTTAGACTAGGCCGAAACGATATCCGCACTGAGGGTCATCAAGATATCAGCATCTGCAAAAGAAAGAGACTTGATTTCCTAATTCCATGAGTCAAATCTTTCCTATCAAGCGGAATGTTCTCTTAGGGGCCGGTCTGCTGATCAGCAGAGGTGGCTAGATGGCTATCGATACTCAATATTAGCAATCCGATTCCCTCAGGTGACTCTTAATCCGATGGAACACTTGATTTGGAGCTGTGAAAAGCCTTTTCTCGTGGCTGGCACTCAGCCATCTTGACTTTTGTACAGTACATGCACATGCCTGCTTGGTAGTTTGCAGAGGGTTTCATTCCGAAACGAAGAGTCAAAAGAGTCATGAACACATTTCGATATCATTGGATATGTTGTCCAGGAAATGAGAATTGGTGTTCAAGTCAAATTCTGCGTCAAAATATGCCCATTAGGGTGAATTTGATTAAAGCAGAGCACATTCTGCGAATACCAGTCAGACAATTTGATGCTTGCTAAACAACCATTTCTTCAAGGATCCAGCTTACCTTTATACATAAACGCATTGCCAGTGGAGAGCAATAATCTGATGACACACAATGGCGCAACTCCTCCCCGATCAAGCAGCATCAGCCCATACAGTGGAACCAAGTGGAAAGCCTACGACTGGAAGAATCAAGCAAAGAGACAAATCACCCGAGTCTTGGCAATGACATTCAAGATGCTTCATACACTATCAAAAATATCCCCGACTCATTCAAGTTTAGGGAAGCACGAACGAAAAAAACACTTTTGTTATCACCAGGACCCGAGATGGACCATATAAGATGGGAGAGAGAAAAAACGGTCATATAAAAAATTGAAAGACAAGATTAAACCCAAACGCCAAACATATCACCTATTACCCTGAGCAACGCCTGATCGACAAAATTGCCGTCGACTCTAAAATGTACAATTCGTGTGACGGTCATTAAAACAAGGAAACTCAATCAGCGCCAGCCAGTGGTATGATCATGTGTGATGGGCAGCGCATCAAGTCACACGCGAGACTGTTTCGAATGACGCCAGATCCCGCCCGGAAGCAGATTCTGTTTCAACAAGGCTAGTTCCTTATGCAAGGCCTGATTCTCCTGTTGCACGTTATCGATGTACGTGAGTGCGTTGGTGAGAATCTCGGATTTCTTCAGAGAACCAGCTCCAGCACGAGAAGTCTGCTTGTGCACGCCAGCTGGGGAGATGGCTTTTTCAAGAGAGAGAAACTTTGCATTCATGTTTGTACGATATCGCTTCTCGATGATATTGTGAGCGGCACGCTTAGCGGCATTTCGTGTCTGAGGATCTTGGCTGGTTGAGTGATTCGAGTCTTGAGAGAGACTTCGAGCTTTCCGACCGCTAGAACTTGTGCTTGTGCTTGATTGCTTCTGTGGACTGGGGGCAGTGTATTCTTCAGCCTTAATCTCAGGACTGGAGGACCATCTGGCCGATGAGTTCTGGGAAGCGTTTCGGGTGATGGGCCTGTTAGGGTTGATAGATGACTCGGGTAAGGTCATATCGATGGATTGACGAGCTCCCGTGGACCAAGATTGATCATCACTATCAAGTTCCTGCTGAATGAAGTCAGTGATGATTCTTTAATCCGTGTTCAGACGTATCCTAGGAAGAGGATGAATACATACGGATGAGGGAGAGACAGCATCATCGGTCGGCATGGTGAAGCCGTTGATAGTCGGGGTACCAAATGGATCCATGAACAAATCCTTTGTATCGGCATTGGTCATTTCGGAAAAGTCGAAGGAAACCGGGTCCATATCAGCCGGATTGACTGAGAATAGATCGATGGCGCTATCATAAGTCCAGTTGACAGGCAGAGGATCGTTTGCCTTGGTACCGGGATACATGTCCATAGGGCGTGGCTGAGGGCTCAACTGTTGATTGAGATATCTTTCGTCTTCGGCCGTTAAAGTCGACATTGGATTGGGTCGACTAAAAGCGGCCATCGTCGAGATGGGAGGGATACACATTGGGAAAGATGTTGATATTGATATTAATGTTGTTGTTGATGTTGATCAATGGGGTGTGAGTGAAGAAGATATTGATGACAAGGTAAGTTGGGTTGAAAGGGGGCGGATCAAAGATTATAAGATATAAAATATAATCGATCAAGACAGATATGTTACCATGGAAATACAAAACCTAGGTAGGTTCCAATCGGCCAGTGCAGCAGTTATATACTTAAATAGTCACCCTACAGTTCAAGATGATCAAAACTGGACCAGGCCGCAGCAGGGAGAGAAGAGAAGTGGAACACTCGTGAAAAGGGGGGGATATTCGGGATCGATCCGGAAAGGATTACGACTCCATCCCTGGCCGAAGCTAAAGAGCCGAGACTTGTGATGTCAGAAGTACTAATCAGTCATAGTCTAGCCATCATTTATGTATTTCCAGTATTATTCATTTTATTCTATTAGTATATATATCTATATATGATCATTATTATATTCTCTATTTTTATATAATTCTCACTGAATGGATTGATATAAAATAGTGATTGAAATATATTGAAGTATATACAATATAACGGCCGGCTCCGGTTAACCCTAAGTGAAACCGTTGAAGAGTGGAGTTCTTCCGGCCGAGTCTCGGACCCGACACTATTTGGGGGGCAATCCTTGTAGTATAAAGTAGGGCTAAAGTAGGGCTAAAGTAGGGCTAAACTACGAATTGTACAGTTGTATTGGGCGTATTGTCGATCAGGGATTCTGTATAAAAACATGGTTGTTAGTCTCTTTAATGTGGTTTTATTCATGGCCGAGTTCCGGGAAAATTCATTCCCTGGCCACCTTTGTATGTACTAGTACTTGCATTCTGCAGGAGACGCAACCTGTTTAGGGGAAAAGTACTATTTCAGGGTGAGAAGAATTCTATGGAAAATAATGGCAATTTGAAAATTAAAGAATCTAATGAAAAATCAAGCTAAATCTCTGTACTTCGTATAATATCTCTGAACCGCATGATCAGGATGATTCCAGCTGGTAGATACCACGATGTACTTGCTTACTGCAATACTGCAATAATACTAGTAAAGTAAACAAAGAACTACTTCTACCGTGGCAAACATCCAAATATGCAATATGCAATATGCAATATACACCCTCCTAAATGCCACAGTAGCACCTCTTCCCCTCGATTCGTACTATTTCTTCCGACGTGTCAACTCCTCAACTCCAGGTGTCGTTGCCCGTCTTGCTCAACTAGGATATCTGCAGTCTTCTTCATACCTGCAATAGACCAGTACATAGATCTAGACTCTACCTTTTACATCCTCGTGAAACCAAGAAATCATTCCTTTAAAAAAAATATACCAAAAAAATTTTTTTTTTTTTTTTT